>OHYD01000966.1_pt1 | contig 13345 bp, 9 predicted proteins | sample 1580191 | NCBI WGS metagenome assembly OHYD01 (sample SAMEA3882510, study PRJEB24775) | human gut metagenome | biome: human-associated habitat; feature: intestine environment; material: feces | place: Netherlands | collected 2009/2010 | reverse complement strand
GTTCGTACAGGATTCGCACCTGTTTCCCTTTTCACCAGTCAGATCATTCTTTCCACAAATTATTCTGAATCCTTCTGACTGACACCTCACACAATCTTGATTAAATTTACTATGTAACCTTAACACAGTTGCCCAAATTATGTCAATACTGTCCCGGTCATCTGAATTGAAACATCCGCTTCGGAACAGCAAAAAACCCTCGTCCGACTTAATGTCAAACAAGGGTCTCTCGTACGTGCGCGAGAAGATTCGAACTCCCGACCTTCTGGTCCGTAGCCAGACGCTCTATCCAGCTGAGCTACGCGCACATATTATATTTGTTTGCCTCAGTTATTTATGTACCTCAGCAACGAAATTAATTATAGCGCAACGTTTTCTATCTGTCAACAACTTTTTCAAATTTTTTAAATTATTTTTTTAAGCTCTGGTGGCCTGCAAGTCTTCCTTTTCTCTGGCCGTTTCTTTCTTCTTTTTATAATGGTATAATTATTACATATTTACAATACATTAGAAAATGAGGATTTCTTTATGACAAAAAAAGTTGCTGTAATCAATGATCTGTCCGGACTTGGACGCTGTTCCCTGACTGCTGCCATCTCCGTATTATCTGCGATGGGAATCCAGGCCTGTCCACTCCCTACCGCCATTTTAAGTTCACAAACAGAATACCCCAGCTACTACTGTTATGATTTTACCGATAAGATGGATTATTTCCGCCAGGAATGGAAGAAACTAGGCACTTCTTTTTCCGGAATCTATACCGGTTATGTTGCCAGTGTCTGCCAGATTGAACAGATCATGCACTTTCTGGATACTTTCCAGACAGCAGACACCTTTCTTCTGGTCGATCCTGTAATGGGAGACGATGGCGTTACCTATGATATGTATACTTCCGGGCTTCTGACTGCTATGAAAGAACTTGCCGCACGTGCAGATGTTATCACTCCTAACCTTACCGAATTCTGTCTGCTGACGGATATAGATTATAACAGCCTGCAGGATTCGTCTCTGTCTATACAGCAGCTCATTTCACGACTTAAGGATGCAGGGCAGACTTTGACAAAGGATCATGAAAAAAAGGTCCTCATCACTGGTATTCATTTTACTGCAGATGACGGAGTTCATAAGATTGGAAATCTTCTGCTAGATGGCTCTTCACATTTTCTTTCGGCATATCCCTGTTGCAACGGAAGTTATTCCGGTACGGGTGATCTCTTTGCTTCCTGCATCACAGGCGGACTTGCCAGAGATATTTCCCTTACGGAAATGATGCAGACCGCAGGTTCTTTTCTTGAAAAATCATTAATTGATTCTGTAGAAGAACATGTTCCGGTAAACGAAGGCGTTAATTTTGAAAAATATTTGTATCTCTTGCATACATAGAACCTGCCACTGGCAGCTTCTATTGCATACATTGGTATTAAAAATCACCATATATCTTTTGAAAATTTCTCTACTGAAACTCTTTCTTTTGATATATGGTGATCTTCTTTCTATATTATTGGTATCTCAGATTGATATTTCGTTACATAATTTCTGACAACGTAATCTGTGCTCCCACAGCTTCTGCCTGTAATTTATAAACTTCCGGATAATATCTTGTCGAAAATACATATTCCCCATCATTTACAAATACTTCAACAGAGGATGTATCGGCCAGAATCTTCAGATTCTCCACTTCTTCCACTTCTACATATCTCATGCTTCTTCCGGAAGATACCGAAGTTTTATCCTGATCTGTAAAATGCATCCGGAATTTTCCGTCAGCATAATCCAGGATCAGCTTCTCTGAAAGGATAACTTTAAAGCGGTTCTTTGTAATATCCGAAATCGTCATTTCATATACCGGATATCCCTCTCTTACCAGCATACCTTTCACATCACTTACCAGATGTTTCTTCTCTTCTAGTTCTCTTATCGGACGTTGACAGATCTTGCCGTCTTTTTCAAAGATTTCTCTTGGAAATGTAAAGCAATGCTGCCATCCTGTCTGAATGGTCGGATTGCTGTATTCTTCGCAGTCCGGCATTCCCATCCAGCTGATGTGGATCCTTCTTCCGTCTTCCGTCTCAAAACTCTGCGGGGCATAATAATCAAACCCATAATCCCACAAATGATACTCTGACAACTTGTATTCTCCAAGAATATCTCCTTCTATCTCAAAGTATCCGGACTGATATACATTACGATCCTCCCAGATACCACCTTCCAGTCCCTGAACAGACGTGGAAAGAAGTTTCTTATCTCCGATTTTGAAATAATCCGGGCATTCCCACATATACCCGAATGGCTTTTCGGATTCCACCCGGTTTCTGAACTTCCAGTTTACTTTATCTTCAGATTCAAATACAAGTACCTGACCTACATCTTCGTTCGTTCTTGCACCCTGTACCATATAATAAGTACCATTTTCTTTCCATACCTTTGGATCTCTTACATGACAGGTCAGATCGTCCGGATAATCTGAATTTCTCATCAGTTCTTTTTTCTTTCCGAACGTCTTGCCGTCTTCCGTTATAACCAGAACGGTATTGCCCTCACGTCCGGTGCGGATGTAATCATATTCCCCGTCTTCTAATTTGACATTTCCTGTATAGTACAGATACATTTTTCCATCTTCAATAAATGCGGATCCGGAATATGCTCCGTGACAGTCAAATGGCTGATCTGGATAAAGTGCGGTACCCTGATATTCCCACTTAATCATATCCTTGCTGGTATAGTGACCCCACATCTTCACACCGCCTTCTGCATTAAACGGCGAATACTGGAAAAACGCGTGATAGATACCCTGGAACTGGCAGAGTCCATTTGGATCATTCAGCCAGCCGACCGGCGGCATCAGGTGTAGTTTTTCACGAAATTTTCTATCTGATACGGATAACTCTTCTCTGGTTTTCTGGCTTTGTTCTGCTGTCTCTACTAATTTTACAAGATCTCTTGTTAATGCGTTCATAAATCAATCGTCTCCATCTATCTATAAGCATTATTTCTATACACATTATTTTATAAGTGTCATAACTTTACTTGTTGTCTTAACTTCAGCAGGTTCTGCTTTTGTTACATTTCCGAATTCATCTGTATTTGTCAGAATCATCATTGTTGTCGTCTGATATCCTGCATTCTTGATTTCCTCAAGGTCCGCTTCTACCAGAATATCTCCTGCATGTACTTTGTCGCCATCAGAAACTTTCTTTGTAAATCCTTTTCCATCCATCTTCACAGTATCGATACCGATATGGATCAAGAGTTCACCGCCGGACTCTGTTGTGATACATACAGCATGGCCTGTTTCAAAAATATTGGAAACTTCTCCGTCACATGGAGCTACAATCTTGCCATCTGCAGGCTCTACCGCAACGGTTGTTCCAAGCATCTCGGATGCAAATATCTCATCTGCTACTTCGGATAATGGAATCTGTGTTCCGTTTACCGGACTTGTTAATGTCTCTTCTGCTATCTCTGCAGTTGTGTCTGCTGTTGTTGCGTCTGTTGTTACTGCGTCTGCTGTTTCAATATTTTCTACTGCTGCTGTCTCTGTTGCTGCCTTTGGTTCTGCATCCTTATAGATCAGGAATGAGATCACGAATGCAACACCGACTGCGATCACCATCTCGATCAGGTACTGAAGCGGCTGGTTCAGGCAGAGCAGGATACCGAAGATACCTGTTACACCAGTCCCCTTAGCTCCGAGGTGCACCAGTGATGCATATAATGCCCCACATCCTCCACCGATACATCCGGCGATGAATGGTTTGAAGAATCTTAAGTTTACACCGAAGATTGCAGGCTCTGTAATTCCCATAAATGCACTGAGTGATGATGGAAGCGCCAGAGATTTGATTTTCTTATCTTTAGACTTAATACCTACTGCAAGTGCTGCAGCTCCCTGTGCTACGTTGGCTGCACTTGCAAGTGGAAGCCAGTATGTAACACCGTATTTTGCAAGCTGTCCGATGTCAATGGCTGTATACATCTGATGAATACCGGTTACTACGGTTGGTGCATATAAACCTCCCATGATCAGACTTCCGATTCCGAGAGGAAGCGTTAGCATCCACTGGATTGCTCCGAGAATTGCATTTTCAGCCCATACGAAGATCGGTCCTACAATTGATAATGTAAGATAACCTGTTACAAATACGCTGACCAGAGGTGTTACGAACAAGTCAAGAACTTCCGGAACGATCTTATGTAACTTCTTCTCGATCACTGCCAGAATCCATACGGCGATGATAACCGGAATGACGTGTCCCTGATATCCGACCATGTCAATCTTGAACAGTCCGAAGAATACGCTCTGTGTCTGCTGTACACCCTCTGTTGCTACAGTATAAGCGTTCTGCAGTGACGGATGGATCATGATCATACCGATAACTGCACCAAGATACTGGTTCGCACCGAATACTTTTGCAGCTGAGAATGCGATCAGGATCTGCAGGAATGTGTAAGCAATGTTACTGAACAGATTCGCAAATACATAAATCGAACTGTGTGTATTAATATGGAGGAATCCGTTGCTATTCATAAAATCAAGTGAGTTCATGATTCCCATTAAGAAACCGCTGGCTACGATGGCCGGAATAATCGGTACGAAGATATCACCAAGCAGCTTGATCGCACGCATGAACCAGTTCTGCTTCTCTGCAGCTGCCTCTTTTGCCTCTGCTTTCGAGCTTGCCGTGATACCTGCAATGTCGATGAACTCGGCAAATACTTTATTTACCGTACCGGTTCCGAGGATAATCTGAAGCTGTCCCGATGCTTCGAAGACTCCTTTTACCCCATCTACATTTTCAAGTGCTTCTTTACTTACTTTCTTATTATCTGCAATGACAAGACGAAGTCTCGTTGCACAATGTGCTGCAGATGCAATGTTCTTACTTCCGCCGACATGATCCAGGATGTCCTGTGCGGTCTTTCTGTAATCCATATTAACTCTCCTTCCTCGTTCTATGTGTAATCGTTTTCACATCTTGTGATTTTATAATAAGAAAAAAAATGCCATTTGTAAAGATGGCATTTTTACTGATATTTGCTATTCGATTTTGTGCGGTTTGCACGAATTCTGTTGTTTTTGACTGATTCGGAATCTATTTACACATTTTGCACACTGATTTTCTGCTCCGGCATCTCTTAGTCTTCTATATTTTCTTCCGGATCATCAATGTTAGCGAGCCGGAATCCAAGTTTGATCTCTACCGGAATGCTTTCATCCCTTTCTATTACATCCAACAGGAGTTCTGCGCCCCGGATTCCACTGGTCTTATAGCCAAAATGCACTGTTGGTATTCCACCTGTTACCGCCTTTAAAAGCTGATTATCGCCAAATCCGGTAACCTGAATCGATGTATTTTCTAATATATAACGGAATCTGGATCCTGTGTCTTCTACATTCTTCGGAATCTGACTTCCGGCATAAGTATGAATCGCTTCGATTGCCCCGGCTGCGATTGTATCAGTGGCGCATGATATGATATCGATGTCATGTTTTTCATTCAATAATTCCAGAACCTTTTCATATCCGGATTCTGTCGTGAACTCCGCCACCTTATAATATCCGTCTTTTAATTCTTTTCCCGACCTTTTCAGACCTTCCCGGAATCCATCTTCTCTGGCCACTCCAGCTGCTTTATCTTCTCTTGATACTCCGATATATGCAATCTCTTTCCGGCTCTTTGCCGCAACCGCACATCCCATGGCCTCCCCTGCGCCGTAATCATCATGATAAATACAGTTCGCATATTTCGTATGCTGACCAATCACAACCACCGGTACTTTCGATTCTTTCAGAAATCTCCGGTGTTCCGCCGTGATCATCGTTCCCACAAGAATAATCCCGTCTACCGGATAATTCTCGAACAGACGCATATACTCTATTTCCTTCGCCGGTGTATTATCCGTTCCGGCAAGCAGCATCTGGTAATTCCGCTCCGAAAGAACCTTTTCGATTCCTGCCGTGATCCGGCTGATGGATTCTGAATTAATCTTTGGTACAACCACCCCGATCAGACACGCTTTCTTGGTTCTAAGCATACGCGCCTGCGCCGATGGCTGATAGCCGGTCTCATCAATTACTTTCTTAATCTGTTCTTTCTTCTCGTCACTGACGTATCCGCCGTTCAGGTATCTCGACACCGCTGCGCTGGATACTCCTGCCAGTTTGGCAATTTCTTTAATCGTCATACGCTGTTACTCCCTCTGTTCTTCTTCACTGCAGAATATTATAGCACATTCCTTCTACAGATTTTCTCCATTCTTACTGATTAGTATTTATCTGTATTATAACTGAAAAAGCCCGCCTAAGCGAGCTTTTTGCCAGATTGCGTATTAACCTTCAAACTGACTATGGTATAACTTATGGTAAAATCCACCTTTTTTCAGCAATTCTTCATGATTGCCCTGCTCGATGATCTTACCGTCTTTCATAACTAAGATTAACGAAGCATTCCGTATCGTCGAAAGTCTGTGTGCCACGATAAAGCTTGTTCTTCCTTTCATCAGCTTATCGAATGCTTCCTGTACCTGCAGTTCGGTACGGGTATCGATACTTGATGTCGCCTCATCCAGGATCAACATCGGCGGCAGACAGAGCATGACTCTTGTGATACACAGAAGCTGCTTCTGACCCTGGCTGATACTGTCTTCGTGAAGCACCGTGTCCAGACCTTTTGGAAGTCTCCGGATGAATTCCCAGCTTCTTGCTTCCTTCGCTGCACGAATGATCTCTTCATCGGTTGCATCCGGTTTTCCAAAGCAGATGTTGTCTCTTACGGTTCCGCTCTTGATCCAGGTATCCTGCAACACCATACCAAAGCTGCTTCTAAGGGCATGTCTGGATACCTCCCGGATGTCCTTTCCATCCACCAGGATCTTTCCTTCATCTACATCATAGAAGCGCATCAGCAGGTTGATAAATGTCGTCTTACCGCATCCTGTCGGACCAACGATTGCAATACGCATACCCGGTTTTACATCCAGATTGAAGTTCTCGATCAGTTCTTTTTCTTTATCATAACTAAATGCCACATCGTCGATTGTAACATTGCCATCAACTGTAGCAAATGCTCCTTCCGCATCCAATGTCTCTTCTTTCTGCTCTAACAGATCAAAGATACGGTCCGCACATGCCAGCGCATTCTGCATCTCTGTGACTACCGAACTGATATCGTTGAACGGCTTCATATACTGGTTCGCATACGCTAACAGTACAGAAAGTCCTCCGACCGTCAACGTGCCGCCCGGTATCAGAAATGCTCCAAGTAAAGCCACTCCGGCGTAAATGATATTATTGACGAATCGTGTGGACGGGTTCGTTAAACTGCTGTAGAACACTGCTTTCTGGCTGTAGTTCTGCAGTTCTTTATTAATCTCATCAAATCTTCTGGATGATTCTTTCTCGTACCCAAATGCTTTTACTACTTTCTGTCCGCCGATCATTTCTTCAATCAGTGCGGTCTGCCGTCCTCTGGTCTCACTCTGCTTCCGGAACATCGTATAAGATCTGGAAGAAATGAATTTCGCCACTACGAAACTAAATGGTGTCAGTACGATCACCAGCAGTGTTACCCACACATTCTTAGAGAACATGAAAATCAGTGTCACAACAATCGTCACGATTCCTGAAAACAACTGTGTAAATCCCAACAACAGACCATCGGATAAGATATCTGTATCTGCAATGACACGGCTTACAATATCTCCGGTGCTGTGCTGATCCAGATAAGACAACGGCAGTACCTGGATATGACGGATTGCCTGTGAACGGATATCCTGCACGATCCGGTAAGTCATCCGGTTGTTCAACAAATTCATGAACCACGTAGCAAATGCTGATATCACGATAAAAATCAGAATCTGCTTCAGATAATACCACATCATATCAAAGTTCACCTGATGTGCCGATACAACTTCATCAATTGCATCACCGAATAAAACCGGCACATATAACTGCAATACTACAGAGATTGCAGCAAAGATTACACTGAATGCAAGGAAAATCTTATACTTTCCTATGAGCTTTAATAATTTCTTCATTACTCTGCCGCTCCTTTCTCTGCCTTCTCTGTCATTTTATCCGCTTTGTCCAAATCTTTTCCGGTTTCCTTTGAAGATTTAACTGCAGCCGGACGTTCTTCCGGGAACTGTGAATAATAGATCTCCTGATAGGTCTCGCAAGTCTCCATCAGTTCTTCATGGGTTCCCTGTCCTGCCAGCTCACCGTCCTCCATAACCAGGATCTTGTCTGCCTGACGGATACCGGAAATTCTCTGAGATACCAGGAAGGTTGTCACATTGCCTTCCAGTTCGTCGATTGCTTTACGAAGCGCTGCGTCTGTCGCAAAATCCAGCGCACTTAAGCTGTCGTCCAGAATCAATATCTCAGGCTTGCTGACCAGTGCACGTGCGATCGTCAGACGCTGCTTCTGTCCGCCGGACAGGTTACGTCCGTTCTGTTCTACTTCAAAATCAAGCTTTCCAGGCTTAGCTTCTACAACATCTTTTGCCTGAGCGATTGTGATTGCTTTCCACAGATCTTCATCTGAAGCCTGATCATTGCCCCACTTCAGATTGTCGCGGATACTTCCTTTGAACAGGATGGAACGTTGCTGTACCACTCCGATCTCACTGCAAAGTTCTCCCTGCGGATAGTCCTTTGCATTGATACCATTTACTTTTACCGTTCCTTCCTGTGGATCATAGAATCTCGGGATCAGGCTGACCAGTGTACTCTTACCACTTCCGGTTCCTCCGATGATTCCGATCGTCTGTCCTTTCTTCGCACGGAAGGTGATGTCCGATAAGCTGGATGCTCCGGCACCTTCGTATGTGAAGGTGACGTGGTTGAATTCAACTGCCAGATTACTGTCGGCCTGATCATTCTCGCCGTCTGTCTCATATTTTCTTTGATCAGCATTTATCTGTTCATTCTTCATCTGCTCAGCCGCCACTTTGTATTCCATGCTGGACTTCACATCCAGAATACCGGCCACACGGTCTGCGCAAGCCATTGATTTGTTCAACGTAATGATCAGGGATGCCAGCTTGATCAGTTCTACGATAATCTGTGCCATATAGTTATACAGCGCTACTACCTGTCCCTGCTGCAGATTCCCGATATTGACCTGCACTCCGGCACGCGCGATCAGTAACACAGTTGCTCCGTTAATCAATACATACGTGAGCGGATTCAGAAGGGCAGAAATTCTTCCTACGAACTCATTCAATCTTGTAAGTTCTCTGTTTCCTTCTTCGAATTCTTCCACCGACTGTTCTTCCCTGCAGAATGCACGGATGACACGGACACCTGTCAGATTCTCTCTCGTAAGTCCTGTCACACGGTCCAGACCTGCCTGTACTTTCTTGAACAGCGGAATACTGATCAGCATAATCGAAAATACAACGACAAACAGGATCGGTACTGTCACTACAAAGATCAGTGCACAGCGTACATTGATGGTAAATGCCATCACCATCGCACCGATTACGACAAACGGACTTCTAAGTAACAGACGCAGTCCCATGTTAATTCCGTTCTGCACCTGGTTCACATCGTCCGTCAGTCTCGTGATCAGTGTGTCTGTTCCGAGCGTATCCAGTTCTGTAAATGACAATCCCTGGATATGGTCGAACATTGCCTGTCTGACGTTAGTCGCAAATCCAACACTTGCCTTTGCGGCAAAGAACTGTGCGGTAAAACTGCACAACAGTCCGACTGCTGCCATGAGCAGTAACACGAAAAACATTTCCACAATATATCCATAGTCATTCTTCGCAACGCCCACATCAATAATCTGAGCTACCACAACCGGAACCATAAGGTCGAACACGACTTCTAATAATTTGAATAGCGGTGCCAGAATACTCTCTCTGCGGTAAGGTCTCAGAAACTTCTCAAGACGCTTCATTTCTTTCACTCCATTCCTTTTTCCGATAACTAATAAGTCATCGTTATCTACTTATTATAATATCCCTTGACTGTTTTATTATAGTCCGTTATCATTGATATGAATAATATTGTTTTTATAGCTTTGCAATATAAAAAATATATAAGGCAGGTAATCCAACATGGAACTCAGACAGTTAGAATATTTCCGCGAGATCGCATCCACCGGCAGCATCAACGAAGCTGCAAGACACTTAAATATGTCCCAGCCTCCGCTCAGCTACCAGATCCGTCAGCTGGAAAATGAATTAAATGTAAAACTTTTCGACCGCACCAGCAAGGGCGTTACTCTTACTGAAGCCGGAAAGCTTCTCTACGACCGATCCGGTAATCTGCTGGAATACGCCAGATCTACCGAGCTCGAGGTCTCGAAAACCGGGAAAAAACGGATCCTGCGTATCGGTCTGACTCCCACAACTGTAGATACCATCATGCCTTATATTTCCCAGTTTTCGAAAAAAAATCCCGACGTGAACTTTGAAGTCCACGACGGGATCACTTATTCGCTTTATCAGTATCTTCTGGACGGGATCATTGATATCTCCGTTGCCAGAACACCACTGCGTCTTGACGAGGTGTCTTATATGGAATTGTGTTCTGAGCCGATGATCGCAGTATCAGCACCCAAAAATATGGTTTCAAAGACCGCTGACGTTACCACAGATACACCGCATAATTCTTCGAAACACAATGCGGTTTCTTCCTTAAAGCTCTCCGATCTTTTACATAGACCGCTGATCTTATACCGGAGATACGAAGAACTCATCATGAATACCTTTCATGCCCAGAATATGAATCCGGACATCTTCTGTGTCTGCGATGATCCCAGAGGTGCCATGCTGTGGGCGAAAGAAGATCTTGCAACTGCCATCTTTCCGCAGTCCATGGCCAGCTTGTGTGACGGACTTTGTATACAAGAATTGGATGAGCCTGATCTTATAACTAAGATACTTCTGATCTGGGCGAAGGGAAAGAAACCGGTGCCGCTGGTGCAGGAATTTCTGGATGTGTGTGGTGAGCATTAGCACATTAGAGCTTGCGGCTCACCCACCATATACCAATTATAAGATATACCGCCATCATTCCTAATATGGCAGATGTTGCAACCAGTTGATTCATATTTTCCAAAGCAACTACTAACAGCAGAAGTACAATTTCGCCACACCAATAGGACCAGATACATTTCCTTTTTCCGTAATCAGTAATCCAAGTTTTGGAATCCACGATCCAGAGTAAATTGATGAATATTCCAAAACCAATAGATACAATTAGAGAAGTGGCCGCTTCCGCTGACATATTTATCATTCCATTTTTTACAAATACAATACATAACACCAATAAATCATACGCCAATAACAATATGCCATTTCTTTTCAATGATTTGATACTTTTCTGCATATCCATCTCTCCTCTCCAAATAGAAATCTTAGATAAACCCATCTACTTCTTCCTGCAGATTTACTCCATAAGAGAATACATAGGCTAAACATAAAACAATAATTCCAAAAATGAATCCTCTCACTTCAAAATTGATATCTTTCAGTCCATTCATTTTAATCAATACTCCGCAAATATAAACGACCACATTCTGAATCGTCGGCATTACTATACTGTAAATTCCTATTTTCTTTACTCTTTCTACATTTTCTGCTGTAAACGGTGTGCCCATTTCTGGTTGTTCCTTTGTGCCTTCCAGTGACTTCAGTATTTTATGAACGTTGCGAAAAATCAGGGCCAGTAATATAGATGTTGCTCCCAACAGCAGAAGCCACACGGATACCAGATGCATCCGCATATTTCCCTTTGCATCAATCAGTGTAAAGAACATCCCGTAGGCATTCATCATGGTATCCTGTTTGATGCCGAATATAGCCCCGTTAATGTGCACGCTGTGCATAGGTATAGCCGATCCCGCCCAAAGTAATACGATACCATCGAACCAATGTAAGATTTCCAGAAATCTCATCAGACTGGTCAGTGGTTTCCGGAATTTTTCAAAACTTTTCATCTTCATATTATTCACCCTCCTCTTCATCCAGATTTCCATCAAATTTTAAAATATCACCTACATCACATTGAAGGAAATAACAGATACGATTCATCGTATGCAAACGGATACCTTTGGCTTTTCCGCTTCGGAGTACCGACAGATTGGCCTCGGTAATACCGACTTGTCTGCATAATTCTTTTGAAGTCATTCCCTTCTTTTTCAGGACTTCATCCAAGCATATACGAATTCCCATATTTCCTCCTTTCTGTGTTTGAAAATTATTGTTTTTCGATAATTTATAATTTTATTATAGCAAGGAATTATCGTTTGTCAATAATTTTTACCACGCAATATTCCAACCGTTTTTTTCGTAATTATGTGATTTTTCCAACTTTTCTTATATTTTTAACTCTAAAGAATCTTCTTTCGGCAACTACTTATAAACGCATGGCCCCAAAAAAAGATTATCCGGATAGTTCCCTTTCTCCAGATAATCTTTTCTTCTATGATTCACTATGCTGTTTTATATTCTCGCTTACTCCACTTTCGTCTTCTTCGGCAAAAACAGACTCAAAAGTAACGATACCACAAACACTCCTGCCACTGCATTTCCATTAAACACATCTCCTACCGCACTTGGAAATGCTGCAAAGAAGTTCCCGGATGTCTGTGTCAGACCAACTCCGATACTAAATGACAGTGACACGATAATCATTGTTCTGTCATCGAATTTACATTCTTTCAGCATCTTGATTCCTTCATACATGATCGATCCAAACATCATAACTGTACATCCGCCAAGCACCGCCTGTGGAAGTGAATTGAAGAATGCTCCAAGCGGCGGGAATAAAGATGCAAGTATCAGAATCAGTGCTCCCATCAGAATCGTAAAACGGTTGATCACCTGTGTCATCGTCACAAGTCCGATATTCTGACTGAATGATGTCAGCGGCAGACATCCGAAACATCCGGAGATTGCACTTGAAAATCCATCAACTGCCAGTGAACCGCGAAGTTCTTTCATCTTAAGATCACGTCCAAGTGCTCCCGTACAGACTGCCGTCGTTGCACCTGTCGTCTCTGCTGCCGATACCAGGAATACGATTGCGATCGTAAAAAATGCTCCCAGATTGAATACCGGCTTATGACTGGTCAGGAACACAAGCTTCGGGATACTGAACACACCAACCTCCTGAATCGTCTTATGAATACCGGAAAAGTCAACCATCGGTGCGATTCCCGCTACAGTAAATATAATTGCAAGTGCATAGCCAAATACCAGTCCGACCAGCACATTTAAATTCTTATATACGCCTTTCAGTACTTCTCTGGATACCAGACATACGATCAATGTAAATGCTCCAACGACCAGATGATACCAGGAACCGAAGTCTTTCAAGATGACAGAT
>OHYD01000945.1_pt1 | contig 13551 bp, 10 predicted proteins | sample 1580191 | NCBI WGS metagenome assembly OHYD01 (sample SAMEA3882510, study PRJEB24775) | human gut metagenome | biome: human-associated habitat; feature: intestine environment; material: feces | place: Netherlands | collected 2009/2010 | reverse complement strand
AGTAGTTCATCATAGAGAACATACCTTTCTTCATTTCTCCGCCGTACCATGTGTTGATGATAACCTGCTCTTTGGATGTAATGTTGAACATTACAGCTGTTTCAGAGTTGAGGCCAAGTTCTTTGTAGTTTTCAACTTTTGCTTTGGAAGCATTGTATACAACGAAATCTGGCTCAAATGTCTCAAGTTCTTCAGCTGTTGGCTGGATGAACATGTTTGTAACAAAGTGTGCCTGCCATGCAACTTCAACGATGAAACGGATAGCCATACGAGTATCAGCGTTAGCACCGCAGAATGCGTCAACTACGAAAAGTTTCTTGTTGGAAAGTTCTTTCTGAGCAAGTGCTTTACAAGCTGCCCAAGCTTCCTGTGTTGCAGGATGGTTGTCATTCTTGTATTCATCAGAAGTCCACCAAACGGTATCTTTGGAGTTCTCATCCATAACGATGAATTTATCTTTAGGAGAACGTCCTGTATAGATACCTGTCATAACGTTAACAGCGCCAAGTTCTGTTTCCTGTCCTACTTCGAAGCCTTCAAGACCTGCTTTAGTCTCTTCCTCGAATAATACTTCATAAGAAGGATTGTATACAACTTCTGTTGTACCTGTGATGCCATACTTAGTTAAATCGATTTTTGCCATCTTACATTTACCTCTCTTCTTTATTGGAGCCATCTATATGCTGGCTGCTTTAACCTCTAAGAAGTGGAACATCCAACTTCTCATAGAGTTAATTATACATAATTCATCAATAAAAGCAATAAAAAAACCATTAAATTTTGAAAAAATGATAATAATTTAACACTTCATGTCGTGTTTGGGCAGTGATTTCAGCATTATCCTGCTTTCTTGACATAAGTATTCCCCAAATGTACAATGAATAAAAAAAAATCTTCTATATATAATATAGAAAGCATTTGCTGGCATCACCAGGCAGAAATATCATCAGAAAGGACGGGAATCTTATGAAGCAGCTTTACACAAGATGGGGAAAAAATCTCGACAGGGATCATGTGCTGGAGGAATATCCGAGACCACTTCTGATGAGAGAAGATTATCAGATCCTCAATGGCTGGTGGGATTATGCTTTTACTATAGACTATAAACAGCCACAGCAGTATGAGGGCAGGATCCTCGTGCCGTTTTCGCCTGAGACAGCTCTTTCAGGAGTCGGACGTCAGCTTAAACCAGATGAATATCTGTGGTACCGGAGAAATTTCGATCTTCCGGGCTGGGACAGAGAAAAGGGGCAAAACCGCATCCTGCTCCATTTCGGTGCGGTAGATCAGTCCTGTGAAGTTCGGATTAACGGACATAAGGTGAAACGTCATACGGGAGGATATCTTCCGTTTGAAGTGGATATTTCCAGATACGCGCAGGAAAGCGCAAATGAACTTATAGTAGCTGTCAAAGACTTGAGTGATACTTCCTACCATTCGAAGGGAAAACAGAAACTTAATGCAGGCGGCATGTTTTATACCGCCCAGAGCGGCATCTGGCAGACAGTATGGCTGGAAAAAGTGCCGGAAACCTACATAAAAGAAATAAAAACAGTTCCGGATATCGAGAAAAAGATCATCAGGATCAAAGCAAGTTCCAGTTATAGTACAGATAAAAAGAATGTGGATAAACTTTCCAGAAATCTTCCGATAGAAATAAAAATACGAAAACCAGGACTTTATCCAGATCCGGTAGTGAAACCGTCACAGATTTCTACAGAGGATATGCTGGAAACAGCAGTACAGGCTGTAAGTGACAAATGGATCGAGATCCCGATTGAGTCCATTTCTCTGTGGAACTGTGAAACTCCGTATCTTTATTATTTTGAAGTAAAGTTGGGAGACGACAGAGCCATCAGCTATTTCGCCATGCGGAAGTTTTCTCTGGAAACGAAAGTTCATGAGGAATTTCCGCGGATCTGTCTTAACGGCGAAGTACAATTCCAGAATGGCGTGCTCGACCAGGGATACTGGCCGGAGAGTCTGTACACGCCGCCATCTGATGCAGCGATGATCTTTGACATCCAGGAAATGAAAAAGACCGGCTTCAACATGGTGCGGAAGCATCTCAAGATCGAGCCACAGAGATGGTATTATCACTGCGACAGACTTGGAATCGTAGTCTGGCAGGATATGGTCAATGGTGGAAGTTACTATAAACACTGGTTTGTAACTTACGGTGCGACTCTGCTTTCCTGGCTTCGGATCCCAATGCGTGACGTTTATCCGAGACTGCTTTCCAGAGAAGCAAAAGCCGGCCGCCTGGAATTTATCCGGGAAATGAAAGAGACGATCCGGCTTCTTGGAAATCATCCCAGCATTGCGGCATGGGTGATCTTCAACGAAGGCTGGGGACAGTTTCAGACAGAGGATATGACCAGGATCGTCCGCAGACTTGATCCGAACCGGCTGATCGATCAGGCAAGTGGATGGTTTGACCAGGGAGGCGGAGATTTTTCCAGCCTGCATAATTATTTCTTCAAACTGTTCATCCGCCCGGAACGAGAGAGGGCTTCCGTTCTTTCAGAATTTGGCGGTTACAGCTATCGGGAACCAGGTCACTGTGCAAAAGAAAAACTATACGGCTATGGAATCTGCAAAAACAAAAAAGATCTCGAGAAGCGTTTCCTCGAAAGATGGAGTGGTGTGCGAAATCTGATCCCACAGGGATTAAGTGCCAGTATCTACACACAGTGGACAGATGTGGAAGAAGAGGTCAACGGTGTTTTTACTTATGATCGTGAAGTGCGGAAGATCGAGCCTTTTTAATAAAGAATAAAAAATCAGCTACCGGACGCTGAGTTTCCGGTAGCTGACAGTAAAGTAGATGATCTCTGCGATCGATGTGATGATCCATGAAAACAGATACAGAAGAAACAGTGCCGGGATGGTGTGGACCCAGGCAAAGATCGTGTAGATCCATATGATACGGAAGACGCAGGAGCCCATGATGATAATGATCGTCGGGATGATGGTCTTTCCGATCCCACGGGATGCGGCGATCGTACAGTCCATAAAAGAGGACACACAGTAAGAAAACGCCATGATCTTGATCCGCTGCATGCCGGCATCGATAACGGCAGCATCCGTGGCAAACAGTGACAGGAACTGATGACCAAAGAGAAAGAGGAGCAGTCCAAGGATCAGTCCTATACTGAAGGAATAAAACAGGCTGATAAAGTAGCTCTTCAGAACTCTTTTTTTGTTTCCTGCACCGTAGTTCTGGCTCATAAAACTGGAACATGCGATATAAAAAGCATACATGACATTATAAATGATCGTGTCCGCATTGGTAGCCGCCGCATTTCCGGAGACCATATAGGTATCAAAGGAATTGACACCGCTCTGTACGAACAGGTTTGCGATCGCAAAGATCGCATTCTGGATACCTGCCGGGACCCCGATCATCAGGATGGCAATGCTGGTGTCCTTGTGCAGTCTGACTTTTTTCAGTGAAACGTGGCATTCATCCCTGCGGCGAAGCAGATGCGTCATGATCAGAGCGGCAGAAGCATACTGTGCGATCGCAGTAGCTGTGGCAACACCTGCGGCTGCCATATGTAATACGATGACAAAAAACAGGTTCAAAATAACATTCAGAACACCGGCTGCAGCCAGATAATAAAGCGGGCGTTTCGTATCTCCGCGGGCACTTAACACTCCATTACCAAAGTTGTAAACACCCATCGCAGGAAGACCGACCGCGTAAATCTTCAGGTAAAGGGAAGCCTGCCCGATCAGATCATCCTTGGTGTTCAAAAGTTTAAGCATCCCGCCGGAAAAGAAGAAGCACACAGCACCGACCAGCAGTCCCATCAGTGCACAGAGGAGCAGAGCTGAATGAATGGTGTGCTCAGTGACCTGTCGGTCCCCGGAGCCAAGTGCGTGGGCGACCCGGACATTAACACCGCTGCCCATACCGATCAGAAATCCCACAAACAATGTTACCAGCAGCGTCGTAGAACCGACCGCTCCAAGTGCCTTATAATCTGCGAACCGGCCAACAACAGCAACGTCGCTTAAGTTAAAGATAACTTCCAGAAGCTGAGAGCACATCAGCGGAATACTGAACAGAAAAATATTTCTCCACAAAGAGCCAGTCGTCATCGTGATCGAACGGGCCTTTTTCTTTGAATTTTCACACATAACATAAACCTCGATATTGATTGATTTTCTCACCTGTCTTTAAGATACGACAGGATTCGAGGATTGTAAAGAGAATATACAAAAAAAGTCAGGAAGATAAAAAAACTTTATTTTTGTGAAAATTTATTCCTTATTTTTCCTGCGATATTCACCGGGAGTCATCCCGTAAGTTTTCTTGAAAGTACGCATGAAATGTTCCGGGCTTTCATATCCGACAAGTTCACAGATCGCAGGGTTGCTCAGGGAAGTTTCCCGCAGTGCACGGCACGCCTGATTCAGCTTGATATCCCGGATGATCTGAAGAAAAGTTTTTCCGGTACTTTCTTTGATCAGGGTGCTGAAATGGGAAATACTGTAACCAAAATGGCTGGCTGTCTCGCTCAGCGTAACTGTCTGGTAATGCTGGTTCAGATAGTTCAGGATCTCTGTGACAGAATTTCCGGCAGTATCCTTTGTAAGTATGGATTCGATATCGTTCTCGTGATAACGAAGCAGCATCGCCCAGAACATGACCAGCATGGAGTTGAGAAAGGTATAGCTGTATTTCTCGTGGCCGAGATACTCAATATAGAGATTTTCCAGCATATCTCGGATCCGTACATCATCTCCACTATGGAAGATCAGATAATTTCCCTCCGTCTTGCGGTACAGCACATGTGCAAAAAACTGCGCCAGGGCACTGTCAGCCGTCAGTGACTGGAAGAAAGTAGACTGAAACGTCGTACCGCGCACCAGGATATTAAAAGCCGTGCTGTCATCAAAGATCCCGACACTGTGCGTGGTATTCGGCGGGATGATGCAGATATCACCCGTATGCAGCGTGTGCCGTATCCCCTGGATCGTAGTATCAGCAGTGCCGTCATACACACAAAGGATCTCAAAAAATTCATGCTCATGAGAAAAAACAGGCGTGTAGCGGTTGTGCTTGTAAAGCATGATATTCTCGACCGTATCCTGAAAGAAATCTTTTTCTTCCATATAAGGAGACCAGGATCCGCTCAGAAGTTCAGGAACATACAGGTGATGTTCCAAAATAAAGTTTCGATCCAGATTGAGGCAGTAGTCCTGAAATGTCTCAGGATCCTTCTTTTTTTGTAAATAAAGTTTTTTATAAAAGGCTTCATCTTCAGTGTAAGAAAAGATGTATTTCCGAAATTCTTCTCTGGTAAGTTTCATATAGAACCTCTCCCTTATTATGTAATAAAAGTATAGCGCATATTTATCGAAAAAAACATCACTGTTTTACAGAAAAAAAGACAATTGGAAAATACAGCAGAAAAAGGTAAAGTGATATATAGAAAAAATTGGAGGAAAAAGCAGAATGCCAGCAGTAAGTATTGATTTAAATATGGTTCGAGTAACCAATGATGATTTTGTAAAAAAAGCAGAAGCGTGTGCACCGGAACTTATCAAGACAGTAGTCCGTCCGGTTTCTATCGTAGATATCGTAAAGACAGAGGAGGTTTTTCCGCAAGTTTCGAAAAAAGATGACATCGAAAATCTTTCCACCTATCATATGGCAAAAGGCGACAGGATCTGCCTGGATTTCGGTGATCATCAGGTAGGATATGTCACTCTGAAACTGAATTCTGTGGGAAGCCCGCAGGATGCACCGGCATTTTTCAGACTGAAATTTGGTGAGATCGCAAAAGAGATGACTGAGGATTCCGCAGATTATGATGGATGGATCAGCCGTGGCTGGATCCAGGAAGAATTCATCCATATCGATGTCCTTCCGGCAGAACTGAAACTTCCAAGAAGATACGCATTCCGTTATATGGAGATCGAGGCAATCGATACCTCACTGAAATGGCAGATGGTAGTGGAAGATGTATATTGCACCAGTGTTTCTTCTGTCCGCATGGAAGATGTGAAACCGGTAGAGAGTAATGACGAAATGATCCGTAAATTGGACAAAGTCAGCCTTCGTACCCTGCACAACTGTATGCAGTCCGTTTTTGAGGACGGACCGAAGAGAGACCGCCGTCTGTGGCTCGGAGACCTGAGACTTCAGGCACTTGCAAACTACGAAACATTCCACAACATGGATCTGGTAAAAAGATGCCTGTACCTGTTCGCAGGACAGACAAAAGACAACGGTCAGGTAAGTGCCTGCCTGTTCACAGAGCCAAAATTTATCGTAGATGATACTTTCCTTCTGGACTATTCCATGTTTTTCGGCGCAACGCTTCTGGACTACTATGAGGCATCCGGCGACAGAGAAACGCTGGAAGATTTAAGCAAATGTGCATACCGCCAGATGGAGATCGCCGGAGAGCAGTTTGATGCGAGACATCTGATGAAAAACGGCGAAGGATTCTGGGGCTTCATCGACTGGACGGAAGGACTGAACAAACAGACTGCAATGCAGGGCGTTTACATCTACTGTGCAAAAAAAGTACAGAAGATCGCAGAGATCCTTGGAGATACAGCAAAAGCAGAAGAACTTGCAAAAGAAGCAGAAGAAAAGACTGCAGCAGTCAGAAAATATCTTCTGGATGAGAAAACAGGCCTGTTCGTAAGTGGCGAGGAAAAACAGATCAACTACGCAAGTCAGGTATGGCTAATCCTTGCAGGTGCAGTCAGCATCGAAGAAGGCAGTGCAATGCTCGATAAGCTGGATGAGCTGAAACCGGAAAAAGGAATGGTCTCTCCGTACATGAACCATCATTATGTGGAAGCACTTCTGATGTGCGGCAAAAAAGACCAGGCAATGGAATACATGAAATATTACTGGGGCGGCATGATCAGCCACGGTGCAGATACCTTCTGGGAACTCTACAATCCGGAAAACCCGGCAGAATCCCCATATGGAAGCAGCATTGTAAACAGCTACTGCCACGCATGGAGCTGCACACCGACTTATCTTCTCAGAAAGTACTTTAACTAAATAAACAATAAGCAGGGCGGGTCGGAAGATCCGCCTGAATAAAAGCGTGAAAAAGGAGTCAGATTATGGTAAAATTAACAGTAAAGATCGTATCTATGCAGGATGCAGATAAATTCACCAAACTTTGCAGTAAATTTGACTGTGATATGGATCTGCAGAGCGGTAAATATTATGTAGATGCAAAATCCATCATGGGAATTTTCAGCCTGGACTTAAGCAAGCCGCTGATCCTGAATGCAGGCACGGAGGATGAGCAGAAAATAAAAGAAACATTTGCAGATTTTATCGGAGAGGAATAAGGAATAATCATGACACGAATTTTGAAAGAGAGAGCATTTTCCGGCACCACAGATCCGAAAGTTCAGCCATGGGAGACAGAACACCGCGAGGTTGCACGCCGTGCGGCAGCAGAAGGAATCGTTCTTCTTAAGAACGAAGACAATCTTCTTCCCCTGAAGGCCGGAAGCAACGTTGCACTTTATGGCGCAGGCGCAGGAAGGACCATCAAAGGAGGAACAGGTTCCGGAGATGTCAATGAACGTGAAAATGTTTCCGTTTTCCAGGGAATCAAAAACGCCGGATTTCAGGTGACAACAGAAGACTGGATCGCAAGTTACGACAAGATCTACGAGAATGCACGCCAGGAATGGAAGAGAAGTATCCTTTCAAAAACGGGTGAAGGCGCGGACACCATGGATTTCTTTTCGGTATACAGCACCACTCCATTCAAAATGCCAGCCGGAGATCAGGTACAGAAACCAGCTGAGGACGCAGATACGGAAACAGCAATCTATGTTCTGAGCCGGATCGCAGGAGAAGGTTCCGACCGTACTGCTGACAAGGGCGATTATTATCTGAACGACGACGAATATCAGATACTTGCAGACATCTGTGCATATTACAAAAATGTCATTGTTCTGATCAATGCAGGCGCACAGGTGGATCTTTCCTTCATGGATGAATTCGAGAACATCAAAGCACTTCTGGTGATCGTACAGCCTGGCATGGAAGGCGGAAATGCAGTTGCCGACATCCTTTCCGGCAAGGTAAATCCATCCGGCAAACTTGCAGATACCTGGGCATATGAATATGAGGATTATCCGAATTCTGAGAAGTTTTCACATAATAACGGAAATGTGCAGACCGAGCTTTACGAAGAGGGAATTTATGTAGGATACCGTTATTTCGATACCTTTGAAGTTCCGGTCCGCTATGGCTTCGGATATGGACTTTCCTATACAGACTTTGAGATAAGCAACTACCGTCTGGTAAAAATATCCGCTGAAAAAACCAGCATTTCAGCATCTGTAAAGAACACAGGCAAAGTGTCCGGCAAAGAAGTCGTACAGGTCTATGCATCCCTGCCGGGAGGCACTCTGGAAAAAGAAGCACACCGTCTGGCAGCTTACGCCAAGACTGCTGAACTGAAACCTGGCGAAACAGAAGAAGTCACCATGGAAGTGACAGTAGATGCACTGACTTCCTACGATGAAGAGAGCGCAGCATGGATCCTGGAAAAAGGCTTCTACGGCATCTGGATCGGAAACAGCCTTGCCAGTGCGAAACTCTGTGGAGGCATGAAACTGGATGCCACAGTGACGAAACGTCAGGTCAAAAACCTCTTCCCATTGAAACAGGATCTGGAAGAAATCGTACAGGAACCATCCAGAACAGCAAAACGCACAGAAACAGCAGAGAAACTTGCCGGAGAGCAGGCGATGACCGTTCTGGAACTTCATGCGGCAGACATTACGACAGAGACTGTAGAATATAAGAAAAATGCCGACCTCTATGAGAGAGAGGCGATGGATTTTGTAAATACCCTGACAGAAGAAGAACTGATCGATCTGGCAGCCGGAGACCCGGGCAAAGCACAGGGGGGAAACCTTGGGGCAGCAGGCATTTCTGTTCCGGGTTCTGCAGGAGAGACACACCGCTGTGCTGTAGATAAAGGACTTGCAAGCATCGTCCTTGCAGACGGACCGGCAGGACTTCGACTGATGAAATATTATCATGTCAATGAAGGCAGCATTGTCAGCATGCCGTTCGAATTCAGTCTGGAAGGTGGATTATTCTATGATGATTCCAGAGAACTTCCGGGAGAAAGATATTATCAGTACTGTACAGCGATTCCGGTAGGAACTCTGCTTGCACAGACCTGGAACCAGGAACTGATCCGCGAAGTCGGAGCAATGATCGGAACCGAGATGGAGCACTTCGGCGTGACACTCTGGCTGGCACCGGGAATGAACATCCACAGAAATCCGCTCTGTGGAAGAAACTTCGAGTACTACTCAGAGGACCCATATGTATCCGGAACGATCGCAGCAGCTATGACAGAGGGCGTGCAGTCCAATTATGGATGTGGAACAACGATCAAACATTTTGCATGCAACAATCAGGAAGACAACCGTATGGGATCAAACAGCGTTGTATCTGAGCGTGCACTTCGCGAGGTTTATCTGAAAGGATTCGAGATCGCGATCAGACAGGCACAGCCGATATCCATCATGACCAGCTACAACCTGATCAATGGTGTTCATGCAGCAAACAACTATGATCTCTGCACAGAGTCCGCAAGAAATGAATGGGGATTCAAAGGTGCGATCATGACAGACTGGACGACTACAGAACAGGGAGATAACTGTACAGCATCCGGCTGCATGACAGCAGGAAACGACCTGGTAATGCCGGGATGCTTCGGAGATCACGATAATATGCACAAAGAACTGGCAGAGGGAACTCTTAAGATCGAAGACCTGAAAGCGTGTATCGCACGACTGGTGAGTGTGATCTGGAAATCTAACCAGTATCTTCAGTAAAAAATAAATGAGATAGAAACGGGACAGCAGTAGTGAAAGCTATATGTTGTCCTGTTTTTGTGCATATTTTTGGTTTACAAGATGGCAAGTTCAGTATATGATAGAGAATCAGTGAACGAAATACAAATGGAGAAATCATGGACGACAGAAATTATACAGATCTGTATGCAACACTACAGAAAGAAACGACAATACTGACGGCGCAGATCCGTGCCCTCTACCGGGAACTGGATCGGAAATTTCATCTTCGCGGAGCCCAGATCCCGATCACTTTTGGATTTGAAACAGACACTCTGGGTTCCTATACAAGAGCAGGGCATCATGAAAAAGAACACTTTCATTTTTCCCTTCTCTTCGTAGGATACGGGGTAAAAAATCCTCTTACAAAAGAAGACCGGATGGATCTCTACAGACACGAATATGCCCACTACATGGAACATCATATCACGATCCCACGTGAATATCAGTGGCAGCCAGGACTTCACGGAAGCGGAAGCCAGGGAATGGCAAAACAGGAATCTTCGCGCCGCCAGAGCCGGCTACGCCTCCGAGCAATACAATATGGGAATCATCTGCCTGTACGGATTCGGCGTGGAAAAAAACCTGGAAACTGCCCGGGAATGGCTGGAAAAGGCAGCCTCCCAGGACCATGCACAGGCCAAAGCGGCATTAAAAGCGTTGCCCGATGCCGGGACAGGTAAAGACACTCCCTCCTGAACCATCTCCCAACAACCAGTTCCCCATACCAAGCCGGCTGCGCTTTCCCCCGGAAGCGCACAGAGCCGCTCCGGCAACTCCTATGAAACACCGGACCGGCAGGGAAGCGGGTTCCACCGCTTCCCTGCCACAAAACGCCAATCATGCAGCACCAGGAATCAGCAGATGCGGGGAAGCTGCATTCCTGAAGGCATCGTCAACACCCGCTCCACTCCAAGAAGTCCGGTCATCAGCAGGGGTGCCGTCCCCAATTCCTCCACCCGGCCTATGACGCAGGCTCCGGCAGATACGCCGCAGCCGCGCATCAGGTTCAGGGCCTCTTCCTCATGCTCCCGTGGGAGAACAGCCAGATAACGTCCCTCACAGGCCACTTGAAGAGGGTCCAGCCCCAGCAGCCCGCACGCCGCCCTGACATCCTCACGCACGGGAATGGACATTTCATTCAGCTTCACTGTCAGGCCGGCAGATTCCGCAATCTCCGCAAGAGTGGCGGTCAACCCGCCGCGGGTCACGTCACGCAGGCAATGCACGGGAATGCCGGCACGAATGACGGCGGCCACGGATTCATGCAACGGAGCGGAATCACTTTCCAGGCCGTCTCCGAAAGACAACCCGGCGCGCAGGCTCATAATCGTCATGCCGTGCCTCCCCAAATCCCCGCTGAGCAGCACGGAATCCCCCGGACGAACGGAAGAAGGGCTGATCTCCAACCCATGGCGCACGATGCCAACCCCGGCAGTATTAATGTAAATACCGTCCCCCTTTCCGCGCTCCATCACTTTTGTGTCCCCCGTCACAATACGGACGCCCGCCGCACGGGCCGCGGCAGCCATATCCTGCGCCACGCGGGCCAGGACCTCCAGCGGAAGCCCTTCTTCCAGAATAAAGCCCGCCGTCAAATACAACGGCTCCGCGCCGCTCATGGCGAGATCATTCACCGTTCCGTGCACCGCCAGTGAACCGATGGAGCCGCCGGGAAACTCCAAAGGCTGCACCACAAAGCTGTCCGTCGTCATCGCCAGCCTCCCCGGAGGGACCTCCAATACGGCGGCGTCATTCTGCACGCCTCCGGAAGGGGAACCGAAGGCGCTCAGAAACACGGAACGAATCAGCTCATTCATCAAACGGCCTCCGCCGCCGTGAGCCATCTGGATACGGTCGGAGACTGGTTCAGGAACAGGACACTCAAACATGGCATCAACTTCTTTTGTAATGATAATAAGCGGCGCATGCCCCTTCCCCGGACACCATGGGAGCGCCCAGCGGTGTCAGCGGCGTGCAGGACGAGCCGAAAAAAGGGCATTCCCCTGGGCGAATCAGCCCCCTCAGCACCTGCCCGGCCAGGCATCCGGAAGCTTCATCCGCTCCCGGCCTCCCCGTTCCGCATTCAAAACGAAAAACGGCATCCATGGCACGCCACTCCCGACGCAGCCTCATGCCGCCGCCGGGAATCAGCCCCAGACCGCGCCAATGGCGGTCTTCCGGCTCAAAAACTTCATTCATCCTTTCCTGCGCCGTCCTGTTTCCACCGGGTTTCACATAACGTCCGTACGCATTCCGCACTGCATATTCCCCGGCTTCCAGCTGACGGACGCACATCAGAATGCCGCGGAGCAGGTCTGAAGCCTCAAACCCCGTCACCACCATGGGCGTCCGGTAACGGGTGGCCAGACGCCCGTAATCCCTTTCCCCCGTGACGGCGCAGACATGGCCGGGGGCCAGGAAGGCGTCCGGCCTTCCCTCATCCTGCTCCATCAGCCATTCCAGAGCCGGGGGAACCAGCACATGGGCGCAGAGAACGGAAAAATTGGCATACCCCAGCGCGCGGGCCTGCTGCAGGGCAAGTGCCGTAGCCGGGGCCGTCGTCTCAAACCCTACGGCAAAAAACACCACTTCCGTATCAGGATGGGTTCCGGCATAAGCGACCGCTTCCAGCGGAGAATACATCAAAAGCACGTCTCCCCCCCTGGCCTTGGCGGAAAACAGATCTCCGCGGGAACCCGGCACCCGCATCATATCCCCGTAGCTGCACAAAACTACGCCGGGCCGCAGGCTCAATTCCACGGCCTGGTCAATCAACTCCACCGCCGTCACGCAGACCGGGCAGCCGGGGCCGTGAATCAGGCGCAGGCCGGGAGGCAGCAGCTCCTCCAGCCCCAGAGAGGCAATCGCATGCGTCTGACCTCCGCATACCTCCATGACCGCCCACGGACGCGTCACAGCATGGCGCAATTCTTCAATCAGCTGCCGGACCTCATCCTGCATAAATCATTAATTGAATTCGGAAAACGCCCCTCCCTACAGCGGATCCGTATTTTCCACAATTTCTCTCATTTCCCTGCGGGTTTGAAGAGCGGTTTCCTCATCCAGCACACTCAGAGCCATGCCTACGTGAACGATGACGTAATCCCCCGGCACAGCTTCCGGCACACAGGCCAGGTTCACTTCACGGGTCACGCCGCCAAAGTCCACCACCCCCAATCTGAACAAAGGGTCCGTCTCATTGACGCTCACAATCTTTCCGGGAACGGCCAAACACATATTCTATCCTTTCCATTGGCGTACGACCGCCGCAACCTGCCCCAGGGAAATTCCCCCGTCATTGCACGGCACCCGCTGGGGCAGAGCCAACTGGCACCTTCTAGACTGGGCCATTCCCGCCAGTCCTTCAAGCAAAAAGGCATTCTGAAAACATCCGCCGCCCAGCACCAGCCTGTCCAGGCAGAAACGCTCCGCCACGTCAAAGACCAGATTCACCAGGCTCTCATGAAACTTGCGGGCGATGCAGCCGCGGGAAACGCCTTCCAACAAATCTTCATCCACAGACTTCATCAACGGCCGCCAATCCAGTTCCAGCAATCCCTCTTCTTCATGCATGACCCATTCATACGCGTCCCCCGGCATCTTTTCCCCGGAAGCTTCCGCAGCCCAGGATTCCAGCATCATGGCGGCATGGCCCTCACACCCCGCCGCACC
>OHYD01000936.1_pt1 | contig 13609 bp, 15 predicted proteins | sample 1580191 | NCBI WGS metagenome assembly OHYD01 (sample SAMEA3882510, study PRJEB24775) | human gut metagenome | biome: human-associated habitat; feature: intestine environment; material: feces | place: Netherlands | collected 2009/2010 | reverse complement strand
CGTCCGCTTCGCCATAAAGAAGTCTTTTGCTTTACAAGCGTATCATTCCAACAAACACAAATTTAATAACTTCTGTGAATCTCTCCGTCTTTCGTCACAAAAATTGCCTCTACATCATCCATTTCCTGAATCAGTTTCATTCCTTTTTCAAGTCCAAGGACATAGCAGGTCGTGCTTAGAGCATCCCCATCTGCGGAAGAATCTGAAAGGATCGTAACTTGATCCAGGTCATTCTGCACCGGCCACCCGCTTTGAGGATCAAGGATATGATGATAGATTACACCGTCTTTCTCAAAGTATCGTTCATAATCCCCTGAGGATACCACAGACCGATCATGCACTGAAAGGACTTCCAGAACTTCTCCGTCCGCTGCAAACGGTTTCTGAATCCCGATCTTATAATCCGATCCATCAGGTTTTGTTCCGATTGTCAGCACATTTCCTCCAAGGTTGATCGTTGCATGTTCGATTCCTTCTTTTTCCAGATATTCTTTTAACCGGTCAGCGATATACCCTTTTGCGATTCCGCCAAGATCAATCCTGCATTTTGGGTCTTTCATTGTTACAGTCGTTCCATCTACCTGGATGTTCTTATAATCAATATGACTGACTGCCTCTTCCAGTACTTTCTGATCAGGTATCACCTTCTTTCCATCATGGAAATCCCAAAGCTCGGATGCTGACAGAACCGTAATATCAAATTTCCCATCTGAAAGTTCTCCGTAATGAATCCCCAACTGAATCAGCTCTGCGGTTTCACTGGATACACTGACAGGTTTTCCCTCTGCCTGGTTAATCCTTCCAATATCACTGGATTTTCATATTTCCTGCACAGATTCTTACAATGTTCCAGGATTTCTTCATCCGCATCCCATACCTGCAACTGGATCACTGTATCAAAATAAGTTCCTGTCATCGTAAGAGGTTCTTTTATCCTTGCCAATGTACATCCGGTGAATATCACACATAAAATTACCATTCCCAGCATGCACGGGAAAAGAGAATGAGTTCCTTTTTTCATTTATTTGCTCCCTGAACTGTCATTTTTGATATCTAGTATACCTTTTTTTAGATAATAGTACAACTATTTGAAATTTCTCCTTTACAGCAGTCCTGCTTTACATTGATGCTCACAATAGCGGTGCAATCGAACGTGTGGTTGCATTTAAGAAGTGATTGTGCTATATTATTGAAATAGATAAGCAGATGAATTTTTCAGATTCACAATATTGCATTCTGTTAAATGCATCACAACAATACGCAGACAGCACAGATGGGAGACTGGCATGAAAAAAAATGACTGGCTTTTAGCCGCCGGGATCACAGGACTTGCCCTTATGATCCTTGCTTTTCAGATTCTGACCGGAAAGACGGATCATGCACAGGTCGTTGTAAGTATCGATGGGAATCCATATGGAACTTATGATCTTAATACAGACCAGACTGTAAATATTAATGAATCGAATCAGATCCGTATCCAGGACAGAACTGTCCGCATGATAGAGGCTGACTGCCCGGATCAGATCTGCGTAAACCATCTTGCGATATCAAGGGACGGGGAGAGTATCATCTGTCTCCCGAACAAAGTGGTGATTGCAATAGAAGCAGGTGATACCCGCAATGAGATTGACAGCATTTCCCGGTAAAAAGCATTTCTTTTCAGGAAAGCTGACCTTTGATCCCTGCATATTGTTATTATTAGAAGGAGACAGTTTCTCAGATGAAAAATAAAGTTGCAGTTTTTGGTGTATTTACATCTCTGGCCCTGATCTTAAGCTATGTAGAACTGCTCATCCCCATCAATTTTGGAATTCCAGGAATGAAGCTGGGACTCGCCAATCTTCTGGTCGTGATCCTGCTGTACAAAGGTTGTCCACGGGATGCTCTTTTACTTTCCGTAATACGCATTTTATTGTCGGGTCTGATTTTCGGAAATATGTTCAGTATATTTTATAGCCTTGGTGGAGGACTGTTAAGTCTTGCAGTTATGGTTTTTCTAAAAAAGACCGGACAGTTCACTGTCGCCGGTATCAGTATTGGCGGTGGAGCTTCACATAATGTCGGACAGTTGCTGGTTGCCATGTTCGTAGTGCAGACGTATCAGGTTGGTTACTATCTTCCTGTACTTTTAATTGCAGGAGTGATTACCGGAGCTGTTATTGGAATTTTGTCCGCAGAAGTGCTTAAACGCACTCAGAGTATCCGGTTGTAATTTCCCAACCGGTTCATTGTTGAAATAAATAAGAAAGAGGAAGAATTATGATATCTTACATACGAGGAGAATTATGTGATATTGAGGAGCAAAAAGCCATCGTTGATGTCAACGGAGTCGGATATGGCATTTATATGCCACAGCAGGCTTTATCCTTACTCCCACCCATGGGTCAGCAAGTCAAAATCCATACTTATCTGAATATAAGAGAGGATGCTATGCAACTGTTTGGATTTCTGACCAAAGAGGATCTGAATGTATTCCGTCTTCTGATCGGTGTGAATGGCATTGGTCCAAAAGCAGGATTAAATATTTTGTCCTGCCTTTCTCCTGATGAATTGCGGTTTGCAGTACTTTCCGGAGATGCCAAGGCAATCTCCGCCACACCGGGAATCGGAAAAAAGACTGCTGAAAAGCTGATCCTGGAATTAAAAGACAAGCTGAATATTGAAGATATGCTGGAGCATGCCGCTCATGGAGGCGACTCTGAGGATCTGGCATCCGGTACGGACACTGCCTCCAATACCATGCAGGCAGAAGCAGTCCAGGCACTTACAGCTCTTGGTTATGGCAGTGCTGAAAGTCTTCGTGCAGTTAAAAAGTCTTCTCCGGAATGTTCTTCTGTGGAGGATATCCTGAAAGAAGCATTAAAATTTTTACTTTAATGACAGAGGTTAAACTATGGGAAAGCGAATCATTACAACAGAAAATCTGGAAGAAGATATCAAAATAGAAGGACAGCTCCGCCCTCAACATCTGACTGAATATATCGGTCAGGAAAAGGCCAAAAAGACTTTGGGAATCTATATTGAAGCTGCCAAAGCCCGGGGAGAGGCTCTGGATCATGTGCTTTTTTATGGTCCTCCCGGACTCGGAAAGACAACTCTTGCCGGAATTATCGCCAATGAAATGGGGGTGAATCTGAAAGTTACCTCCGGCCCTGCGATTGAAAAGCCAGGAGAGATGGCTGCTATTCTGAACGGGCTTCAGGAAAATGATGTACTTTTTGTAGATGAAATTCACCGGTTGAACCGGCAGGTAGAAGAGGTTCTGTATCCCGCCATGGAAGATTATGCCATTGATATCATGATCGGAAAAGGACCCGGAGCCCGTTCTGTACGATTGAATCTGCCTAAATTCACACTGGTCGGAGCTACCACCCGTGCCGGTATGCTGACTGCACCGTTAAGAGACCGCTTCGGCGTTGTCAACCGACTGGAATTTTATACAGACCGGGAACTGATGACGATCATCCTGCGTTCTGCCCGAGTACTCGGCGTAGAGATTGAAGAGTCCGGTGCAATGGAACTTGCACGACGTTCGCGTGGAACTCCGCGTCTCGCCAATCGTCTGCTGAAGCGGGTGAGAGACTTTGCACAGGTAAAATATGACGGGGTCATTACCGAAAAAGTTGCTAATTATGCATTAGATCTTCTTGATGTGGATAAGTATGGACTAGATCACATTGACCGCAGCATTCTGCTTACCATGATCGAGAAATTTCAGGGAGGGCCTGTCGGACTTGATACACTTGCAGCATCTATTTCTGAAGATGCCGGTACACTGGAAGATGTCTATGAACCCTATCTGCTCAAGAATGGATTCATTCAGCGTACTCCCCGTGGAAGAGTTGTAACAGCCCTCGCATACAGTCATCTTGGGATCCCCCAGCCTCAATAAACCAGAATCGGAATCATTCTGATCCCGGATAACCTGAATCCGATGAAAAAACAGTTGGTTTTTGCTGGTAAATAGTTTATAATAGCAATTAAGAAATGCGAGGAGGATGCTATGAGTTCAGCAAAACATTTTACAGAAGTATTAATCGGAGGGAAGGTCTATACTCTCAGCGGTTTTGAGGGAGAGGAATATTTACAGAAAGTATCTTCCTATCTGAATCATAAAATTACGGAATGCACGAACAGTGAGGGCTACAGAAAGCAGAGTGCCGATACCCGTAATGTACTTCTCGCCCTTAATATTGCAGATGACTACTTTAAAGCCAAAAAGCAGGGAGATTCCCTGGAAAGCGATATCGAACTTAAGGACAAAGAGATGTACGATCTAAAGCATGAGCTGATTTCAGCACAGATCAAACTTGAAAATGCTGAAAAAGAACTTGCAAAGATGAAGGAAGAGAACAACGATCTTCAGATGCAGATTGTGAAGCTTGAAACCGAAATGAAAAACCGTAGAAGGTAACCAGAAAAAGCTGTCATTCTGACAGCCTTTTTCTTTCACAGCCTTTTTAACCAGTTTAACTTAAGAACAGGAATCAGATATGAAAAAAGAACAGAAAATAGAAATTCTTGCCCCTGCAGGATCATATGAATGTTTTCATGCCGCGATCCAGGCCGGAGCTGATGCTGTTTATGCAGCCGGAGCAAGATTCGGAGCCCGTGCATATGCTGACAACTTTTCACAGGATGAGCTGCTCCGTGCGATCAGGGAGGCTCATCTCCATGACAGGCGATTTTATCTTACTGTGAATACACTTTTAAAAGATGAAGAGCTTGCAGACCTTTACGATTATCTTGCACCTCTGTATGCGTGTGGACTGGATGCAGTAATCGTCCAGGATATCGGAGTCTTCTCCTTTATCAGACAGCATTTCCCGGAAATGGATCTTCACGCAAGCACCCAGATGACCCTGACTAATTCTCTTGGAGCAAAGTTTCTTGAGCAGGAAGGTGCTGCAAGAATTGTTCCTTCCAGAGAACTTTCCCTGAATGAGATCCGTAAGATTCATCAGGATACGAATCTTGAAATCGAATGTTTTGTGCATGGTGCACTTTGCTATTGCTACTCAGGCCAGTGCCTTCTCAGCAGCATGATTGGTGGAAGGAGTGGCAACAGAGGGCAGTGTGCCCAGCCTTGCAGACTTCCTTATACAGCAGATGGAAAGCAGAAATACTATCTGAGTCTGAAAGACATCTGTACCCTTGAGCTGATTCCGGATCTGATTGAAGCAGGAATTGATTCGTTTAAAATCGAAGGAAGAATGAAAAAGCCGGAATATGTAGCCGGTGTGACTTCCATGTACCGGAAATATGTTGACCTTTATCTCAGAAATGGAAGAGACCATTTTTCTGTAAGCGACCAGGACCGGGAAATGCTGATGGATCTGTATAACCGCGGAAATTCCCATACCGGCTACTATCTCCGTCAGAACGGACGGGATATGCTTGCACTGGATCGTCCCAACCATGCCGGTGTTGCTGCTGTCAGAGTAACAGCTCAGAGCGGACGGGAAATCTCCGGTGTTGCCATGACTCAGCTCCATGCACAGGATGTTCTGGAAATTACAGGAGGAAAAAATAATTATACATTTGGTAAGGATGTAAAAAAGGGAGAGACTGTTCATTTTCTTGTTCCGAAGAAAATGAATTTTCCAAAAGGAACTGTCTTTCACCGTATCCGCAACCAACAGTTAATCGAACGGCTTGACCACGATTATATAAACGGAAAACTCCGGGAAAAAATTTATGGATTTTTGTCTCTTACCATCGGGCAGAAAGGATTCTTTACTGTCTGTAAGGGGAACCGTTCTTTCACGGCCTATACAGAAGTTCCTGTTCAGGCTGCCGCAAACCGTCCCTTGGAGGAAGAACGGCTCAGAACACAGCTTATGAAGACCGGGGAAACGCCTTTTGAATTTGAGACATTGGAGCTTCAGATTGATCCTGGTTCGTTTCTTCCGATGAAAGAATTGAACCGTCTGCGGCGTTATGCATTGGATGGATTAGAAGAAGCGATAGCAGATTCTTTCTGCAGGGATCTGTTATCTCAAAGTACCCTACATGAATCAGGACAGAATCTGCCTGATTCTACTGACATGGTTTTGGCAGATTCTCATGGGGCTGCTTCTCCATTGAAGAGTTCCGGTTCTGTCTCTCACAGCCAGATTCCCGGACTTTCCATTCTCGTTGAGACAGAAGAACAATGGAATGCAATAACCGGTTTCATTCTTTCCGGTCAGGATCATGGAAAGATTCAACGGCTTTATCCTGATTTCCGGTTATGTACAACTTCTTCATTTGATAGAGACCTTAAGGCTCTGCAAAACCGGCAGATCGAGATCTGTCCTGCATTTCCCTATATTTTCAGGGAAAAAGCGGTTGCACTATTCAAAAAACTGTATCCAAAGTTGTCTCTTCTCCCTGTCAACGGGATTCTGATCAGGAATTATGAATCCTATCAGTTCCTGAAAGAGCATGGATTTGACAAAAAAATAATTTTGGATCATAATCTCTATATATTCAACCAGTCTTCCAGAGCTTTCTGGGTGCAGCATGGAGTTTCTGAAATGACCGCTCCCCTTGAGTTAAATGCACGGGAACTTGGCAATCTTGGACTCACGAATATGGAATTGCCGGTCTATGGTTATCTTCCTGTCATGATCTCCGCACAATGTATCCAAAATACTGTTCGTGGATGCACGCACACTGCCGGTCTTATGACGTTGTCAGACCGCAAAGGACTTTCTCTGCAGGTGAAGAACTTCTGTGATCTTTGTTATAATGTAATATACGATCCTTCGCCACTTTGTCTGTTGGAATTTTATGCAGAGATACAGGAATTAGCACCCCTGCGGAGCAGATTACAGTTTACGTCCGAGACAGGAGAGCAAGTATGCCGGATCTTACGTCTCTTCTGCACAGAAAATAATTATACGGAAAGAACCTCCGTTGAAATTCCTTTTGACTACATGACCGGACACTTTCATCGGGGAATTATATAAAGCAGGTGTAAAATGACTAATATTATAATACAAATTTCTAAATACATCATTATCCTACTAATGGCCGCATATACCTTTTCATGTTTCTCAATTTTTACGAGAAATTATGAGGATGAAGAGAAAAGAGTACTGATCCGTCAGGATGTTCTCTTATTTTTACTGCAGATGGTTTCTTTTTTTGCCATGTATACTGCGAAAAAGGATCTGCGTATTCTTTTTATTTATGCAGCACTGGCTGTTGTCATACTGGGAGTGATCCTCTTATATAATCTGATCTACCCCAGTGTATCGAGGCTGGTCGTCAACAATATGTGTATGCTGATCACTGCCGGAATGATCATGATCACCCGTTTATCCGTAGACAGTAAATCTCCGTACGGCATTGCTGTAAAGCAGCTTGCTTTTGTTATTGTAGGAGTTTCTTTCGGACTGATCGTACCGGTATTGATCCGCAAGATGGAATTTCTTGAAAACTGGACTTACATTTATGCCGGTGTCGGAGGAGCTGCCCTTCTGGTCGTTGCACTCTTCGCAGCTACCTCAGGCGGAGCAAAATTAAGTTTTAATCTTGGTCCTGTAAGCATCCAGCCTTCAGAATTTGTCAAGATCCTGTTCGTATTTTATGTTGCATCCAGCCTGAAAAAATCGATTGAATTTAAGAATGTTGTAGTGACGACTGCCGTTGCCGCAGCCCACGTACTGATCCTGGTCATCTCCACCGATCTTGGAGCAGCACTGATCTACTTTGTAGTCTATCTGATCATGCTTTATGTTGCCACAAGGCAGCCGCTCTATGCAGTCGCAGGTGTGGGAGCCGGTTGTGGTGCCGCCGTCATAGGGTATCACATTTTCTCCCATATCAAGGTACGTGTTGCCGCATGGCAGGATCCTTTTGCCACTTACAGCAATGGCGGATACCAGATCGCACAGTCGCTTTTTGCAATCGGTTCGGGAGGATGGTTTGGTACAGGACTTTTCAAAGGGCAGCCGGATACGATTCCGGTAGCGGAGACGGATCTGATCTTTTCTGCGATCACGGAGGAAATAGGGATGATCTTTTCTCTCTGTCTGATTCTGATCTGCGTGAGTTGTTATGTGATGTTTTTAAATATTGCGATGGAACTGCGGAATCAGTTTTATAAACTGGTTGCACTTGGACTCGGTACCTGCTATATCTTCCAGGTATTTCTGCAGATCGGCGGTGTCACAAAATTCATTCCACTGACAGGCGTTACCCTGCCATTTGTAAGCTATGGCGGAAGTTCTCTTCTGAGTACCATGATCATGTTCGGTATCATTCAGGGGCTATATATCGTCAGGGAAGATGAAGAGGCCGAACGGGAAGAAAAACGCCGAAAAAAACTACAGCATGAGAAGAACGCAAAAAGAAGAGAAAGGGAATTAAAAGATGGTTCGGGAAGAAAGACCAAGAAAAAATCAACAACATCAGATAAACCGAGATTCGAGGAAGTCCCAAGGCAGAGAACGCCAAAAAAAGCAAGGTCGCACAACCAACAAAGAGTTCGCTAGAGTCACTTACTTTTTTGTTATCCTTTTTATTGCTCTTATGGGATATCTCGTATATTTCTCCATCGTCAGGGCAAAACTGGTTGTGAACAGTCCCTATAACCAGCGTCAGGATGCTTATGCACAGAGTGTAATCCGTGGAAAGCTGGTCGACAAAAATGGAAATACTCTGGCTGAAACCGTTGTTGATGAGGATGGAAATGAATCCAGGAATTATCCATACGGGGAGTTATTTGCCCATGTCATCGGATACAGTAATGACAAGCTTGGAAAGACAGGTCTTGAATCTGTCGAAAATTTTGAACTGCTCACCTCCAATGCTTTCTTTATCGAAAAACTGAAAAATGAATTCAGTGAGACGAAGAATATGGGCGATACAGTCGTTACGACACTGGATGCTGATCTTCAGCAGGCTGCTTATCAGGCATTAGGCGAAAATAAAGGAGCCGTTGTTGTCATGGAGGCAGCTACCGGAAAGATCCTCGCAATGGTATCAAAGCCTGCTTACGATCCAAATAATATCGTTGCTGCCTGGTCTGATTTAAATTCGGACGATACGAACAGTCCGCTTCTGAATCGTGCAACGCAGGGATCTTATGCTCCCGGATCTACTTTTAAAGTAGTTACGGCACTGTCTTATATCCGTCAGAATGCCTCATACCGCGATTATACTTATGACTGTAACGGAGAGATCACAGAGGGAGATATTACCATTCATTGCTTTGGAGGTCACGCACATGGACAGGAAGATCTGAGAAGTTCCTTTGCAAACTCCTGTAATGCATCTTTTGCAAATATAGGATTACAGTTAGATATCTCACAATATAAAAAGACTGCGGAAGATATGCTTTTCAACAAATCACTGCCGGGAGACCTGAATACCTCCAAAAGTTCTTTTGCACTTGATTCCTCTTCCGGTTCAGGAGAAATCATGATGACTGCAATGGGACAGGGAAAGACGACCGTCAGTCCTTACCACATGGCTCTGATCGCAGAGGCAGTCGCCAATGGGGGAACCGTTATGCAGCCTTATCTTGTGGAATATGTAACCAACTATACAGGAACTCAGATCCGCAAAAATGTTCCGAAAAGCTACAAAAAAGTAATGACTTCCGATGAAGCCGCACAGTTGAAAGAATATATGTCTGCTGTAGTAGAAGAGGGAACTGGTTCTGTACTCCGTGGCAGAAGTTATACCGTTGCCGGAAAGACCGGAACTGCTGAATACAGTATGTCCGATGGAGAGAAAACCCATTCCTGGTTTATGGGATTTACCAATGTAGATAACCCCGAACTCGTCATCAGTGTGATTACCGAAGGTTCTGACGGAAGTTCCAGTGGTAAGGCAGTATCGATTGCAGGAGAGATTTTAGATTCTTATTATAATTAGAATTAGCAGGAGGGCGGCAGGTATGCAGATTACTTTTTACTGTCATTTATATATGAACGAAAATCTGAAAAAGAAAGAAGCAAAAATTAAAAAGAAGCTGTCAGCCAATAACCTCCAGCCCTCCATTTACGTTATTGCTTTTTCTCAGAGTCCTCAGAATCAACTGGATTTTTTTTCTTCCCTGCTCTTAAAGCAGCACATTTACGAGAACACCCCTTTATTTGTGGTCGGACTGGCTGACGGATATGACAGTGCTTTGGAGCTGATTCGGCAGATTACGGAGGAAGTTTTCGCCGCTACCCAGAGTGTTGATATCCGGCATTATATCCTGCAGAAGCACAATGAATCCATAAAAGAAAACCGGAGGTGTCAATGATACATATTTTCTTTTTGATCTTAAAAATACTTGGCATGATCCTGTTAGGCATTTTAGCTCTTCTTTTGCTTGTGATATTGCTTGTGCTGTTCAATCCTTTTTCTTACCGGGCAGAGGGGACATCTGATGGATCTGTCGATTCCGCACAGGCAAAAGCAGTTTTTCACTGGCTCTTTCATCTGATCTCAGGAACAGTTTCATATAAAGAGAGCAGATTTCACTGGCATATCCGTCTTGCGTGGAAGCACTTCGGGAATGATATTCCAGCCCCCTCTTCTTCTCACCAGGAAGAAGAAAGCAGTGAGAATACCGTTCCTTCCTCTTTGCATCACAAAGAGGATCGTACTGACGATATCATTCCCGACACATTTCACCAGGAAAAGAAGAGTCGTGATACTATCGTTCCCGACGCTCCTCACCAAACAGAGAAGAAACGCATCAGCAGTTCTCCTTATCAACAACAGACTCAAGCTGATTCAGAGTCAAAAAGCCGGATAGAGCGGTGGTGGGAAAAAGTCAGGGCAATAGCAGAAAAGATAAAATGTACATTTGCCCGGTTCTGTGATAAGATAAGAGCATTAAGAAAGAAAAAAGAAAAGCTGACAGCATTCCTGACCTGTGAACCACATAAAAAGTGTTTTTCAAAAGTTATTTGCGAGGGGAAGAAATTTCTTTTCAGAATCCGTCCAAAGAAATTTTTACTGAAAATACGCTTTGGATTTGAAGATCCTTCCGTCACCGGATATGTTCTTGCAGGACTGAGTATGGTATATCCCCTGATTGGAGAACATACAGACATTACTCCTGACTTTGAGAACAAAGTATTACAGGGAAAGTTATCTGCCCGTGGAAAGCTCAGGATCATTCATCTCGCAGTTCTGATACTGAAGCTCCTGGCAGATAAGAATGTCCGGATCACTTATCAGCATTTTAAAAAGATCAAATTATAAATTTAAGGAGGACGCAATTATGGCAGGCTCAAATAGTTTTAAAGAAACCGTAGAATCTCTTTTTCATGGAATGGACAGTGTGATCACTTCAAAGACTGTCGTAGGAGAGGCAATCCACATCAATGGAACGATCATTCTCCCTTTGATGGATGTTTCTTTTGGAATTGGTGCTGGTTCGTTTAATGCAGACAAAAAAGAAAAAGGAATGGGTGGAATTGGTGGAAAAATGACTCCAAGTGCTGTTATTGTCATTCAGGACGGTAAGACAAAGCTTGTAAATATTAAGAATCAGGACACTGTCACGAAACTTCTTGACATGGTTCCGGATGTGATTGATCGGTTTACTTCCAAAGATGAAAAGCTCTCTGAAGACGATGTCGCTGATATTCTTGATTCGGCAGATGAATCATCCCATAGATGAATTATCTCATATGTCTGGAAACTGAAAGCTCCTGTCATTTTGGCAGGAGTTTTTTCATATATTAAATCAACCGACTTTTGAAAGCAGTAATTCTATTTTGAAAAGACTGGTTGGTTTCGCATTATTCTGGCTCTCGGTCGGCATGGTGATCATGATGTTCCTTTCTGATATTTTCTGGGGAACAGTACTGGTGATCATGTGCCTGATCCTTGCTTATTGTCTTTTTTGCAAATGAAAAAGAGCTGTATCTCAATCACTCAAGATACAACTCTTTATTCCGTGTCATTCTTAATCATCAATTCTAATGAAATGTCCTGCAATTAAGCACGCTCAACGCGTCCTGACTTCAGGCAGGATGTACATACATACATTTTCTGGGATCCGCCTTCTGACTTAACTCTTACAGACTTAACATTTGATTTCCACATTTTTGGTGATTTTCTATGAGAGTGACTTACATTGTTTCCAAAATGAGCACCCTTTTCACAAATAGCACATTTAGCCATGACTGCACCTCCTAACAATCTGAACTGGTCATTTAGACTCATAACAATGATATTCTAACAGAACCCAACCACAAATGCAAGTATTTTTTTAAAAAATCAAAACTGTATTGTAAAACGTCAGAACAGATAGTATAATAAGTTTGTTATTTATGGTAAAAACCAATAGAACTGGAGGTAATAAATGATGAAGGGTAGTATGAGCACAGATCTTGGTATCATTACTGTTAGTCCTGATGTCATTGCGAAGTATGCCGGATCTGTAGCGATCGAATGCTTTGGTATCGTAGGTATGGCTGCTGTCAATGTAAAAGATGGGCTGGTGCATCTTTTAAAAAGAGAAAGTCTCACGAGAGGAATTAAAGTCGGAATTTCTGATGAGAATATTCTCACCCTGAATTTTCATGTGATCGTTTCATACGGTGTGAACATTCTTTCCGTTTCGGACAACCTTATGAGCAATGTTAAATATAAGGTAGAAGAGTTTACCGGCATGAAAGTTGGTAAGATCAACATCTTTGTAGAAGGTGTTAGAGTGATAGATTAAGGAGGATATATCGTGGCAGTTAAGACGATAAATACAGAGATGCTTCAGAAGATGTTCCTTGCAGGTGCAGCCAATCTTGAAGCAAAGAAGGAGATCATCAACGAACTGAACGTATTTCCTGTTCCAGACGGAGATACAGGTACAAATATGACGCTGACGATCATGTCAGCAGCAAAAGAAGTAAAGGCTTTAGAGAATCCGAATATGCTTGCCATTGCAAAAGCAATTTCATCCGGATCACTGAGAGGTGCCCGCGGAAATTCGGGTGTCATCCTTTCCCAGCTTCTTCGCGGATTCACAAAAGAGATCCGTGAACATGATGAGATTGATACATCCATTCTCGCAAGAGCATGTGAGCGTGCGACAGCCACTGCATATAAGGCAGTTATGAAGCCGAAAGAGGGAACGATCCTTACGGTTGCAAAGGGAGCTTCCCAGAAAGCAGCAGAACTCGCTGAGACAACAGACGATCTGGATACTTTCATTTCAGAGGTAATCGCTTATGCCCAGGAGGTTCTTTCCAAGACTCCTGAGATGTTGCCTGTCTTAAAAGAAGCCGGTGTGGTTGATTCCGGTGGTCAGGGACTTCTTGAGGTACTGCATGGTGCATACGATGCTTTCCTCGGAAAAGAGATTGATTATTCTGCGATCGAAGCCACTTCCGGAACTACAATGGTAAAACCAGGACAGCAGGCTGAGACAGATATTAAATTTGGATACTGCACAGAGTTTATCATTATGCTTGAGAAGGAGTTCACTTCAAAAGATGAGGCTGAATTCAAGGCATATCTTGAGTCTATCGGCGATTCTATCGTATGCGTGGCAGATGACGATGTCGTTAAGATCCATGTTCATACGAACGATCCGGGACTTGCCATCCAGAAAGCACTTACATTTGGACAGCTTTCCCGTATGAAGATCGACAATATGCGGGAAGAGCAT
>OHYD01000929.1_pt1 | contig 13676 bp, 9 predicted proteins | sample 1580191 | NCBI WGS metagenome assembly OHYD01 (sample SAMEA3882510, study PRJEB24775) | human gut metagenome | biome: human-associated habitat; feature: intestine environment; material: feces | place: Netherlands | collected 2009/2010 | reverse complement strand
ATATACCGCAAAGTGGGGCGTGCAGATTGCGGGAATGATTTTTCAAACACGCTCTGGAAGCGCAAGTCAGATTTGACAATTTATAAAGGACAACATCAGAGAGGAGCAGAAAAAATGATCAGAGAAAGTATTATCAAATTATCGAAGAAACAGAACTTAACCTATCTGGAAGCAGAAGAGGTAATGGACGAGATTATGAGCGGAAAAGCTACTCCGGTACAAATGTCAGCCTATCTGACTGCTCTGGCGTTGAAAGGGGAAACTATTGATGAGATTACCGCTTCCGCGGCAGGCATGAGAGCACACTGCATCAAGCTGCTTCATGACATGGATGTACTGGAAATCGTAGGTACTGGTGGAGACGGCTCCAATTCCTTTAACATTTCCACTACTGCCTCCCTTGTGATCGCAGCAGGAGGTGTACCGGTAGCAAAGCATGGAAACAGAGCTGCTTCTTCAAAATCAGGAGCCGCAGATGTGCTGGAAGCTCTGGGCGTTAAGATCACAATTCCACCGGAAAAAAGCCAGGAACTTCTGGAAAAAATCGGAATCTGCTTCCTGTTTGCACAGAACTATCACATTGCAATGAAGTATGTGGCTCCAATCCGTAAAGAGCTGGGAATCCGTACTGTATTTAATATTCTTGGACCGTTAAGCAACCCGGCTGGCGCCAATATGGAGCTGATGGGTGTTTATGATGAAGCCCTTGTTGAGCCTCTTGCGCAGGTCATGGCAAATCTTGGAGTAACAAGAGGAATGGTTGTCTTCGGACAGGACAGTCTGGATGAAATTTCCATGAGTGCACCGACTTCTGTATGCGAGATCAAAGATGGCAAATTTACATCCTATGTACTCACTCCGGAGCAGTTTGGCTATGAGCGCTGCACAAAAGAGGAGCTTCAGGGAGGAACCCCGCAGGAGAACGCCGAAATCACAAAAGCAATTCTGGAAGGCAAAGAGACAGGTGGGAAACGTCATGCAGTTTGCCTGAATGCTGGTGCCGCACTTTATATTGCAGGCAAAGCAGCTTCCATTGAAGCAGGTGTGAAGATGGCAGAGAAGCTGATCGACAGCGGGGCTGCCCTGAAGAAACTGGAAGAATTTATAGAAAAGAGCAACCAGGAGTAATGAGTAAACACAAATAATAACAAAAATGACAATAATCAAATTGTAAAACAAAATAACACTGAAAAAAATAACAATATAACTCATTTGGATAAAGATGACGACAAGAGAGAATGACATCGCAGAGAGTTTTACAGGAGATAGAATGAGTATTTTAAACGAGATAGCAGCGCGCACAAAAGAGCGTATTGCGGAGGAAAAATTTAAAGTCCCATTAAGGGAACTTATCTCACAGCAGAATTCCAATCTGGCGAAACATGCCGAGGAAAAAATCTCTTTTCTGGAGGCATTAAAAAAGCCGGGAATGTCTTACATCTGTGAAGTAAAAAAAGCGTCTCCTTCAAAAGGATTGATCGCACCAGATTTTCCTTATCTGGACATTGCAAAGGAATATGAGCAGGCCGGTGCTTCTGCAATCTCCTGCCTCACAGAGCCCTTTTATTTCCGGGGCGCTGACAGGTATTTGCAGGAAATTTCCCAGGCAGTGAATATTCCGGTGCTTCGAAAGGATTTTACAGTAGATGAGTACATGATCTACCAGGCAAAAGCATTTGGGGCTTCCGCTGTACTTCTGATTTGTGCGATTCTTGATAACAGCCAGTTAAAAGCCTTTGGGGAACTGGCACAGGAGCTGGGACTGGATGCTCTGGTAGAAGCTCATGATCAGTGGGAAGTGGACCGTGCTTTGAATCTTGGAGCAAAAATCGTGGGAGTGAACAACCGGAATCTCCATGATTTTACCGTTGATATGGGAAACAGTATCAGACTGCGGAACATGGCACCGGCTGATACGGTGTTTGTTTCCGAAAGTGGTATTAAGACAGCGGAGGATATCCGTATATTATATGAAAACCAAGTAGATGCAGTCCTGATCGGGGAGACCTTAATGCGCAGCCCTGACAAAAAAGCGGCACTTGGGGCATTAAATGCAGGGATTGTCTGAGCTGATCCATGGTGATAAGTGATATTCCATGCACGTCCCACTTTGCGGTATATTTCACCCGAATTCGGTTGCCGTAGCCAACTACGGCGTCCTCATCCGGGCAAAATCTCCCACAAATTGTGACGCACATCTTGCAGAAAGCCTTTTTTAAACACGCTCTGGCAATCTAAGATGTACAATGTGCTGATAAAATAGTTGGAAAATAAAAAATTAATGAAAAGGAACGAAACAGTATGGCAAAATTAAAAATTTGCGGTCTGACCTGCAAAGAGGATATTGAAGCTGTAAATGGAGCAAAACCGGATTTTGCGGGATTCATAATTGAAGTTCCGGGAAGAAGACGAAGCCTTACGGCAGAACAGGTCAAAGTCCTGGTTAAGGGACTGGACAAGGAAATCCTTCCCGTAGGTGTATTCGTAAACGCTGCCCCGGAACTCCCCATTTCCTTATTAAGAGATGGCACCCTATGGGCAGCCCAGCTTCACGGGGATGAAGACGAAGACTACATCGAAAAAATCCAGAATATGACCGGAAAGCCTGTAATCAAGGCCTTTTCCATAAAAACACCCGAAGATGTACAGCGGGCCCTTCGAAGCCCTGCCGACTACATCCTCTTAGACCAGGGCGCAGGAGGAACCGGCGAACCTTTTGACTGGACCCTGGTTCCCCCAGTCCGCCGCCCATTCTTCCTTGCCGGAGGAATCGGTCCCGAAAACCTCCGCAGCGCCATCGGAACCTTACACCCATGGGCTGTAGACCTGAGCAGCAGCCTGGAAACCGATGGAAGAAAAGACCGGGCGAAAATCCAGCAGATTGCCCGTATGCTGAAGCAGATTAATACACTGGAAGCATATAGAAAAGAGCGAGAAGCAGATTTAGAGTGAAGAGTGAAGAAAGTAATTCATATACAAAACAGCGAAACGAAAGGAAACAACGCTATGTCAAACGGAAGATTTGGAATCCACGGCGGCCAGTATATCCCCGAAACCCTGATGAACGCGGTGATCGAACTGGAAGAAGCCTACAACCACTATAAAGACGACCCGGAATTCAACCGGGAGCTTACAGAACTTTTAAATGAATATGCAGGAAGACCATCCCGCCTCTACTACGCAGCTCACATGACCGAAGACCTTGGCGGCGCAAAGGTTTATCTAAAAAGAGAAGACTTAAACCACACCGGCGCCCACAAGATCAACAACGTCTTAGGTCAGGTGCTTCTTGCAAAAAAAATGGGCAAAACCCGTGTCATCGCGGAAACTGGAGCCGGACAGCACGGTGTAGCCACAGCCACAGCAGCAGCCCTTATGGGAATGGAATGCGAGGTATTCATGGGAAAAGAAGACACCGAGCGCCAGGCATTAAATGTATATAAGATGCGTCTCCTTGGAGCAAAAGTTCATCCTGTAACCTCCGGAACTGCCACCCTGAAAGATGCCGTATCCGAGACCATGCGTGAATGGACCAACCGCATAGCAGATACCCATTATGTACTGGGCTCCGTTATGGGTCCTCACCCTTTCCCAACCATTGTCCGCGATTTCCAGGCAGTTATCTCCAAAGAAATCAAAGAACAGATGCTGGAAAAAGAAGGCAGGCTTCCAGATGCAGTCCTTGCCTGTGTAGGCGGCGGCTCCAATGCCATCGGAACCTTTTACCACTTTATTGAAGACAAAGATGTACAGCTGATCGGCTGCGAGGCAGCAGGCCGCGGCGTAAATACTGCAGAGACCGCAGCCACCATTGCCACTGGCAGACTTGGAATCTTCCATGGAATGAAATCCTATTTCTGCCAGGACGAGTACGGACAGATCGCGCCGGTTTACTCTATTTCCGCAGGACTGGATTATCCGGGAATCGGACCGGAGCATGCCCACCTTTACGACACTGGCCGTGCCCAGTATGTACCTGTAACAGATGAAGAAGCAGTAGAAGCCTTTGAATATCTTTCCAAAACAGAAGGAATCATTCCTGCCATTGAAAGCGCCCACGCTGTTGCCTATGCAAGAAAAATCGTGCCCCAGATGGGCAAGGATCAGTGCGTAGTCATTACCATTTCCGGCAGGGGTGACAAAGACTGTGCAGCAATCGCAAGATACAGAGGGGAGGATATCCATGAGTAACCGAATTTCAGAAGCATTTGCAAAAGGAAAAGCATTTATCCCATTTATCACCTGCGGAGATCCATCTCTGGAGATCACTGAGCAGCTTGTCTATGCAATGGAGGAAGCAGGCGCAGACCTTATCGAGCTTGGAATCCCGTTTTCTGACCCGACAGCAGAAGGTCCTGTGATCCAGGAAGCCAATGTGCGTGCACTGAGCGGCGGAGTAACCACAGACAAGATCTTTGACATGGTGGTAAAAATCCGTAAAAAAACCAGTATCCCAATGGTATTTATGACTTACGCAAACGTTGTTTTTTCCTATGGAACAGAGCGTTTCATCAGGAAAGCAGCAGAAATTGGAATGGACGGACTGATTCTTCCTGATGTACCTTTTGAGGAAAAAGAGGAGTTCGACGTGGTCTGCAAACAGTATGGTCTGGAGCTGATTTCCCTGATCGCCCCCACATCCCACGACCGGATCACCCGGATTGCAAAAGAGGCAAATGGCTTCGTATACTGCGTTTCCTCCCTTGGCGTAACCGGAACCAGAACCCAGATCACCACCGATATCGGAGCGATGGTGAAGCTGGTAAAAGCTGCAAAGGACATTCCCTGTGCAGTAGGCTTCGGCATCTCCACCCCGGAGCAGGCAAAGAAAATGGCTGCCCAGTCCGACGGTGCGATTGTAGGCTCCGCCATTGTGAAAATTTGTGCCACACATGGAGAAAACTGCGTCCCATATGTAAAGGATTATGTAAAGTCTATGAAAGACGCTGTGCGTGAGGCTTAAGCAGGAAGAATATAAAAAATGGAAAAGAAATGCTTCAGTTTTTCCAAAAATAAGCAGAACAGACCAAAAAAATTTAGCTTGTTTTCATTCTAAAAAGACTATAAAAGAGGGCAAAAGCGTTGACATTTTGCCCTCTTTTTTTTATAGTATCATATGTGAATTGATTTTATGTGTAAAATAAATGGTAATGAAAAAGAGGAATGAAGTTGGAGAAAAAACTGGTATTTATTTTTAATCCCAAAGCAGGGAAGGGCAAGATCAAGACATCTCTGATGGATATAGTAGATATCTTTAATAAAGGCGGTTATGAGGTGATCATCCGCGCAACTCAGGCCCCGAAGGATGCCTATGAACAGGTGAAGAAATATGCGGACAAGGTGGATCTGATCGTCTGCAGCGGCGGTGACGGCACGCTGGATGAAGTGGTTACAGGAATTACCGAGGTGGGAAGCAAGGTTCCGGTCGGATACATACCGGCAGGAAGCACCAATGACTTTGCCAACAGCCTTTTTATGCCGAAAAATATGCTGGATGCGGCATCTATGATCATGAAGGAAGAGATTTACAGATGCGACGTAGGCAGATTTAACAGCCAGACTTTTGCCTATGTAGCTGCTTTTGGTCTTTTTACAGATGTGTCGTATGAGACAAGTCAGGATTTGAAGAACATTCTGGGCCATCTTGCTTATGTCCTGGAAGGTGCCAAGAGACTTCTGGATATCAAGGCTTACCATATGAAAGTGACAACAGAGAATGGTGTGATCGAAGATAATTTTATCTACGGCATGGTCACCAATTCCAGGTCTGTGGGCGGATTTAAGAACCTGACCAAGGATGTGGATATGAACGACGGCCTTTTTGAGGTCACTTTGATCGTACAGCCTAAGAACCCGCTGGAAATGCAGGAGATTATCCGGAATCTTCTCAACATGGAGGATAATTCTGACCTGATCTATTCTTTCAAGGCACGGAAGCTTACAGTTGAAGCAGAGGAAGAAGTAGCATGGACACTGGATGGTGAGTACGGCGGAAGCCCAAGGCTGGTAGAGATTGAGAATCTGCAGCAGGCACTGAATCTTTGCCTGAAGAGCGACAAGTAAACAGGGTGAGACCGGCTGGTATCACCAGAGAGAATTTTTGCGCGTTTTTTGCCTTGCACCTGTGAAAGCATTAAGTGCTTACATGTGAAAAAATAAGAACCAGTAATGTGTGATGAATCGTTGTTTATGGAGAGAAGGTACCGCAGATAAATGGCAGCCTGGGGAAATAAGCAGCGAGATGAACGAGAGGAGAGGAACAATGGGAGATTATGTTAATGTGAAGGAATTATTCGGATGTGATGTATTCAATGATTCCGTCATGCAGGACCGTCTGCCGAAGAAGGTTTACAAAGAGCTGAAGAAAACCATTGAAGAGGGCAAGGAGCTTTCCATGGAGGTTGCAGATGTGGTTGCCCACGAGATGAAGGAATGGGCCATCGAGAAGGGGGCCACTCATTACAGTCACTGGTTTCAGCCCCTTACAGGCGTAACTGCAGAGAAGCACGATGCATTTATCACCGCACCTATGGAGAATGGAAAAGTCCTTCAGAGCTTTTCTGGTAAAGAGCTGATCAAGGGAGAGCCGGATGCATCTTCTTTTCCATCTGGCGGACTTCGTGCCACCTTTGAGGCAAGAGGCTATACAACATGGGATTGTACCTCACCGGCTTTTGTAAGACATGATGCAGCAGGTGGAACCTTATGCATTCCTACCGCTTTCTGTTCCTATACAGGAGAAGCGCTGGATCAGAAGACACCGCTTCTTCGTTCTATGGAAGCCATCAATACACAGGCATTAAGACTTCTCAGACTTTTCGGAAATACGACCTCCAAACGGGTGACACCATCTGTTGGTGCAGAGCAGGAGTATTTCCTTGTTGATAAAGAGAAATATATGCAGAGAAAGGATCTGGTTTACACCGGACGCACTCTTTTCGGAGCCATGCCTCCGAAAGGACAGGAGATGGATGACCATTATTTCGGAACCATCCGTCAGAGAGTTTCCGCATATATGAAAGAAGTAAATGAAGAGTGCTGGAAGCTGGGAGTTACAGCCAAGACCCAGCACAATGAGGTTGCACCGGCACAGCATGAGCTTGCGCCGATCTATGCACCTGTTAATATTGCAGCAGATCACAACCAGATCATGATGCGTATCCTCAAAAAGGTGGCAAGCCGTCACGGCATGCGCTGTCTGCTTCACGAGAAACCTTTTGCAGGCTTGAATGGTTCCGGTAAGCACAATAACTGGTCCCTGACTACTGATGACGGAATTAATCTTCTGGAGCCGGGGAAGACACCACATGAGAACATTCAGTTCCTTCTGGTTCTGACCTGTATCCTGAAAGCAGTTGACAAGCATGCAGATCTTCTTCGTGAGTCCGCCGCAGATGTTGGAAATGACAAGCGCCTTGGAGGTCATGAGGCTCCGCCAGCTGTTATTTCGGTTTTCCTTGGAGAGCAGCTTGAGGATGTGCTGGAGCAGCTGATCAGCACTGGTACTGCTACAAGAAGTAAGACCGGGGAGAAAATGGATACAGGCGTTAAGACGCTTCCGGATTTCATGAAGGATGCTACAGACCGTAACCGTACTTCACCCTTTGCTTTTACCGGCAATAAATTCGAGTTCCGTATGGTTGGTTCCAAGGATTCCATTTCCGCATGCAATGTGGTGCTGAATACCATTACTGCTGAGGCGTTTAAGGAAGCCTGCGATGTTCTGGAGAGCGCAGAAGACTTTGATCTGGCAGTCCATGATCTGATCAAGGAATATGCTACCCAGCATCAGAGAATCGTATTTAACGGCAATGGCTATGCTCCTGAATGGGAAAAAGAGGCACGCCGCCGCGGACTTCCTGTTCTGCCATCTATGGTAGATGCCATTCCGGCACTTACTACAGATAAGGCTGTAGAACTGTTCGGAGAATTTGGAGTATTTACAAAGACTGAGCTGGAGTCCAGAGCGGAGATCCAGTATGAGATTTATGCGAAAGCAATTAACATCGAAGCGAAAACCATGGTGGACATGGCAACCAAGCAGATTATTCCGGCAGTTATCAAGTATACAACTGTACTGGCAGAGTCCATCAATCAGGTGAAGGCAGTTGGACCAATTGACGTGAGCGTTCAGATGGATCTTCTGAAGAAAGCAAGCAAGCTTCTGAAAGAAGTGAACAGTACCATGAATAAGCTGAGCAAGCTGGTAGATCAGATCGAGACGCATCCGGAAGGACGTGACAGGGCAGTGTTCTGCAGAGAGAAACTGGTTCCGGCAATGGAGAAATTAAGAGAGCCGGTTGACGAACTGGAAATGTTAGTGGATAAAGATATGTGGCCGATGCCATCTTATGGAGATCTGGTGTTTGAGCCGTAAAGTGATCAGGAGGACTGCAGCCGCAGTCCTCTTTTCTATTAAAGAGGTAAAGTGAAAGCGGGAAAAAGATGAGTGAATTTGATTTTTTAGAGGAACAAGGCGTCAGTGCGGCGCTTATTAAGGCGGCGGAAGAGTTTCGACAGGAATATGGTGTTTCAGAGGAAGCGAAGCATAGACGGATAAAGCCGGCGCTACCATTTTATGGGAAGGAAACATTGGAGATGGCCATGGCAGCGGTGCTGGAGCAGGAGAATCTGCTTCTGGCAGGACCGAAGGCTACGGGAAAGAATGTGCTGGCAGAGAATCTGGCATATATTTTCGGGAGACCGGTGTATAACGTGTCCTTCCATGTGAATACAAACAGCGGTGACCTGATTGGAACAGATACTTTCGTGGATAATCAGGTGAAGCTGCGTAAGGGAAGCATTTACCAGTGTGCAGAGGAAGGCGGATTCGGTATTCTGGATGAGATCAATATGGCGAAGAATGATGCGGTTTCTGTACTTCACGCCACATTGGATTACCGCCGGTCCATTGATGTGCCAGGATATGACAAAATAGATCTTCACCCGGCGGCAAGATTTATTGGAACCATGAATTACGGGTATGCCGGAACAAAGGAGCTGAATGAGGCTCTGGTTTCCCGTTTCCTGGTGATCGACATGCCGGCGCAGAATGAGGAAACGCTTGGTTTTATTTTCAACAGGATGTTCCCTGATGCAAAGAAAGAGGCTGTGGAGCAGTTTATGGGAGTATTTCTGGATCTGCAGCAGAAATCCATGAATAGTGAAATTTCCACAAAGCCTCTGGATCTTCGCGGCCTGCTTGCTGCCATGAAGATCGTGCGTACCGGGCTTTCCCCATGGCAGGCGGTACGCATGGGCATTGTGAATAAAACATTTGATGTGTTTGAGAAGGAAATTGTGGAGGATGTGGTGCGAACCAGAATTCCACAGGGCTGGACACGGGAAGATGTTTATGGAGAATAAAGAAAACGAATCTTTAAAAATTTCTGCCAAATTGGTTGATCTTGAAGATGCAGAGGAATTTTTGAAGAAATCAGCTATTGGGAAAGAAAAAATTAAAATTGCAGCTGGGGATAAGAAATCAGAAAAAGTTTCAATGGAAGTACCTGTAGCGGAGAAAAGCGAAAATTTTCAGGCAAGAGAGGATAACTGTGAAGAACTGAATCTCCAGGATTATCAATTAGAGTTGGAAAACCGTATCCGAAATCTGCTCTGGACCATCAGTGGGGACTACACCCAGCAGATGAAGCCGGATGTTTCCCTGTTCCTCAGGTCAAAGGATATTGCATTGTATGATGGAATTAAGCAGGGCGCATTGGCGAAATTCTTCGATAAAGATTTTCTGGGAATGTATCTGGTGAAGAAAATCTTCATGGGCGCGGATGAAGCGGCGCTTACCTTTGTTTCACAGCTCTGTATTGAAGAAGCTATCGGAGAACGGATCTGTGAACAGCGCCCTGGAATCTGGGAGATGCAGAGGAAAGCCTGCGAGGACATACTGGATCAGGAATATGAGACTATGCCGTCGGCAGCAGATAAGCTGGGCTATCTGAGAGTGAATCTGCTGAGAAGGCGGATTGACAGAGGGGAAAATGCGGATGCATCAAACAAAACTATAACAAATATAACGGAAAAAGAACAAAAAGATAGAAAATACAAAGGAATCCATCACTATATTGACTTGATTTCCAGCGCAGCAGAAGCTGCGGATACAATGTCTTTAATCCGCATCATAGACACAGTATACAATGAAGTCGCTGACCCCGACTTTTCCCAAAAGGCAACCCTTGAGCAGGTGCTTGCTGTCACTATGGAGGATCTGACGGAGTTCGACTGGCATGACTATCTTTCCGAAGAAATGTATGAGGATGCATTGGAAAGCTATATGGAGCAGCTTACCTCCAATGTGGCGGGTATGGAGAATGCGGATGTCACCCGGGAGATGGAAGAGGAACGGCAATCGAAACAGAAAATTACAGTTCTGCCTCCGGAGGCTTTGGAAAAAGCCCACACCTATGTGGAACTGAATTTTGGAAAAACGTATCTGAGCGAGCTGGAAGAGAAGCGGATAAACCAGCTGATGTGCCGTGACATCCACAGCGACTGCAGCCTGTATTTTACTGAGGGAATTCTGAAAAGTCCGGTAAAACGAAATTACCAGTATGAATATGCAAAAAGGTTGAAAAATAAGAATATCTGGCTTTATCATGACAAACACCGCATTGTGAAGCGGAATATCGCCCTTCTCACAGAAATGCTGAAAAAGTCACTGGTCATCAAAAGTGAAAATCAGGAGATTCTTTCAGACAGAGGAATGATTGTTCCATCAAGGCTGTGGCGGCTTGGAAGAAGCAGTGATGCACAGGTTTTTAGGCGGGAATTGAAGGGGGATTCTTCTGATTTTGTGGTGGATGTGCTGATCGATGCCAGTGGTTCCCAGATGAGCCGCCAGGGCGAGGTAGCGCTGCAGGCCTACATTATCAGCGAGGCACTTAGCAATGCAGAGCTGCCCCACAGAGTGATGAGCTACTGCACTTTCTGGGATTATACCATTCTCCACCGCTTCAGAGAATATGACGATCCAAGAAGTGCAAACGAAAATATATTTAACTATGTAACGTCATCCAACAACCGTGACGGACTTGCCATCCGGGCAGCAGGATACGGCCTGCTGAACCGGGAGGAAGAGAAAAAGATTCTGATCATTCTCAGTGATGGACGTCCTTACGACGTTATTGTCAATCGACTCAATGCGAAGAATCCGGCACCGTATCATGGGAAGTATGCAATTACCGACACTGCAGCCCAGATCCGTAAGCTGCGCAGCCAGGGAGTGAGCGTGCTGGGTGTTTTTGCCGGGGAAGAGAAAGATCTGGCGACGGAGAAGAAGATTTTTGGAAAGGATTTTGCATATATCCGGAATATTACCGGATTTTCCAAAATCGTTGGAAGATATCTTACAAAGCAATTGGAGGATGATGAATAAGAAAGCAGAATACGGAGGTAATGTCATGTTCCCAAATAACAAAAAAGCTGCCTTCCTGGATTATCTGATGATCATTGTTGGTACAGCCCTTATGGCAACTGCCATAAACAGTGTTTTCGATATGTCCGGTATGGTAACCGGAGGCTTTTCCGGTATTGCGATCCTGGTAAAAGAGTGGACGGAGGGAGTCGTGCCGGGAGGCATCCCACTGTGGATCACGAACTTAAGTCTGAATATCCCGCTGTTTCTGATTGGAATGAAGCTTAGTGGATTCCAGTTTGTGAAAAGGGCACTGGTGGGAGAAATCTGCCTGTCATTCTGGCTGGCGGTTCTTCCGGCATTTGACATTGCAGGAAATGATCTTTTGCTGGCAGCCGTTTATGGTGGTGTGATCCAGGGAATTGGAATCGGACTTGTGTTTCTTGGAAGAGGAACTACCGGGGGCACAGACATGATGGCGGCACTGCTTCAGCGGAAGCTCCGCCATTACTCCATTGCCCAGATTATGCAGTTTATTGACGGAGCCATTGTACTTGTAGGTATGTATGTGTTCGGTGTGCAGAAAGCACTTTATGCCATCATCGCCGTTTATCTTGTAACAAAGGTATCTGACAGCTTGATCGAAGGTCTGAAATTTTCCAAACAGGCGTATATCATTACCAGCAAGCCTGACGAGATTTCCAGAGAAATTATGGACAAACTGGATCGCGGCGTGACCGGAATCCACGGAAAGGGAATGTACTCCGGCCAGGACAAGCTGCTTCTTTACTGCGTTGTGGGACGCAAGGAGATCGTGGCATTGAAAGAGCTGGTGGACCATATTGACCCAGATGCTTTTGTGATCGTGTCTGACGTGCGTGAAGTCCATGGTGAGGGATTTATTGAACGTAAGTAAAAAGAAAAACTTTACCAAAGCCTTCTGCGCACCGCAAAAAAAGGGGAAAATAGGGCTTGAAATTGGAGTGATATAGAAAAAGTTAAAAAAATATGCTGGAAATTTGTAAATTTTTTCTACTTTCCTCTTCCTTTTTTGGTGATTTTGTATTAAAATAGGTTCATGAATTTTTGGAATCAGTAGATTTTCCTAAGACTGTCTGAGGTTTTGTGCAATATTACAGATTTGAGACCGCGAATTTTGGCACTAATGGACAGCGATTCATGCCGGGTATACCGGCGAACATATAATGTTACTGCTCTCTTTGACAATGTTTTCACTATCCTGGAATACATTGACAGCTGTGAGACCAGTAGCCCTATAATTTACAAGAAGGGACGGAAGGGTAATGATATCAAATCAGGTACTGCAGAATACACTTGAGGGGCTCAGGGAGATATCCAGGACGGAGTTTTGCATTATTGACACAGATGGCAAGACACTGGCGTCCACCTACAGTGAATTTGAGATTCAGCCACAGGATATTCAGGCATTTGTGGAATCCCAGGCTGCCAGCCAGCTTGTGAAAGGTTATCAGTATTTCAAGGTCTGTGATGATTACCAGCTGGAATACATTCTGGTCGCCCACGGAGAAGATGAAGACACTTATATGGTAGGAAAGCTTGCCGCTTTCCAGATCCAGAGCCTGATCGTTGCATATAAGGAGCGTTTTGACAAGGACAGCTTCATTAAGAACCTGCTTCTTGATAACCTGCTTCTGGTAGATATTTATAATCGTGCGAAGAAGCTTCATATTGATGCGGATGTTCGACGGGTGGTTATGATCCTAGAGCTTGAGCAGGAGAGAGAGCACAGCTCCATGGAGAGCGTGAAGAGTCTGTTCGGCGGCAAGAGCAAGGACTTTATCACAGCTGTTGATGAGAAGAGCATTATCATTGTCAAGGAACTTGAGGAGAACGAAGGATACGAGGAGATGGACAAGCTTGCCCAGACCATCCTTGATACCTTAGGATTTGAGAAAGAGAATACTACACATATTGCATACGGAACTATCGTAAGCGAGCTGAAGGAAGTTTCCCGTTCCTACAAGGAAGCCAGAATGGCTCTTGATGTAGGCAAGATTTTCTCACCTGAGAAGGACGTTATTGCTTACAGCTCTCTTGGAATAGGCCGTCTGATCTATCAGCTTCCGATCCCGCTGTGCAAGATGTTCATTAAGGAGATCTTCGGCGGCAAGTCCCCGGATGATTTTGACGAGGAGACTCTGGTCACCATCGACAAGTTCTTCGAGAACAGCCTGAATGTATCCGAGACCTCCAGACAGCTTTACATTCACCGTAACACTCTGGTTTATCGTCTGGACAAGCTTCAGAAGAGCACCGGACTTGACCT
>OHYD01000915.1_pt1 | contig 13826 bp, 13 predicted proteins | sample 1580191 | NCBI WGS metagenome assembly OHYD01 (sample SAMEA3882510, study PRJEB24775) | human gut metagenome | biome: human-associated habitat; feature: intestine environment; material: feces | place: Netherlands | collected 2009/2010 | reverse complement strand
CGCCGGCGAGTGAGTAATACACATTGTCCAAATGCGTCCCTCCTGAAGAACTTTTTAACCATAAAAAAGCCCCTTAGGAATTTTTATTGACTTCCTAAAGAGCTTTCAATATACAATCTTATTAACCTGCCAGGTGAAGGATTCCAATGAGGAATACCCAGCCAAGTCCATAATATGTCACAACAGCAACAAGGTCGTTGACGGTGGTGATCAATGGACCAGAGGCTACGGCTGGGTCTACGCCTACTTTTTTGAAAAACAGTGGGATACAGGTACCTACGGCACTGGAGATCAGCATTGCAAGGAGCAGGGCGACTCCGATGCAGCCGGATACGGCGTATGCAAATATCAAAGTCTTTCCTTTAAATAAGTAAATGTAAAGTCCAATGAGTACAAAGGACAATATGCCGAGCAACGCACCATTGCAAAGACCAATCCGCATTTCTTTAAATACAAGTTCCAGCTTCTGCTTGCCGGTGAGGGACTCATCCATCAGGACACGGATGGTAACAGCCAGGGACTGCGTACCGACGTTTCCGGCCATATCCAATATAAGGGACTGGAAAGCCATGATGATGGGAAGCTGGGTAACTACGTTCTCAAAGACACCAACTACAGAGGATACAACCATTCCAAGACCAAGAAGAACGATCAGCCATGGCATACGTTTCTTCATACTCTCTTTCAGCGGTTCCTTCAGATCTTCCTCTGCGGTAAGACCTGCCAGCATGGCGTAATCCTCTCCCATTTCATCATCAACCAGGTCGATGATATTGGAAGATGTGATAACACCTAAAAGGCGGTTGTCATTATCCAGCACGGGGATGGAATCCTCGGAATACGCTTTCAGTTCTTCGATACAGTCGTCAATATCCTCTTCGGCATATACATATGGGTAAGAGGTTGCAACCAGATCTTCCAGGGATTTATCCTGTCTTGCAATGATCAGGTCTTTCAGATCAATGGCTCCGTAAAATTTCTGTGACTCGGTTACCACAAAGATTGTGGAAATATTATCGTTCTTAGCAGCCTGTTCTACAAGGCTGTTCATAGCCTGCTTCACAGTCAGGTTCTCACGAATGATAATGCAATTGGTCGTCATGCGGCTGCCGATTTCATCCTCATCAAAGGAAGCGATCATCTCAATATCATGGCGGACATCATCGTCCATTAATTCGAACAGCAATTTCTTTTTGGCTTTATCAATCTTATGAAGAACTTCCACAAGGGCATCGGTCTCCATACGTGAAAGAATGGCTGCACCTTTTTTCACATCCATCTCTTTCACATATTCTGCTGCATTATCTGAATCCGTATACTCAAAAATATCGGACAGCATATTCAGGTCCAGAATACGGTACAGTTTGCAGCGTTCCTGAACAGTCAGCCTCGGCATCGCATCTGCAATGTCATTGGCATGAAAATCTCCCAGCTTATCGCTCATAGCTGCCGGAGAGGTATTACTTCTTACTACAGCCAGAATATCCTGGGTGTAGTCCTGCACTCTTTTCTCCATCCTACTTTCTCCAATCTGACAATAAGACAGTTCACCATTTCCAGATGTTTATCTTATGTATTTTTGACAGACTTATACAAAGTCCATTTTTACGGACAGTAAAATCCGTATTTAAACAGAATATAAGCGTATAGCTTTTCTGTTCTTTGAGCGTGTTTGAAAAAGGTTTTCTGCAAGATGTACGTCACAATTTGTGGGAGATTTCACCAGAATGAAGGCACCATAGTAGGCTACGGCAACCGAATTCGGGTAAAATATACTGCAAAATGGAGCGCAGATTGCGGAAATGCTTTTTCAAACAGGTTCTAGGGAATATTGGATTCTTCTGAAGAACTCATAGGATAGAAAAAAGAAATGAAACAGTGTTCTTAAGCGCAATGCGCCTTTTACATGAAAAGAAGAACAGAATGTGCGCGATGCTCATCTGTCATTTCGTTTTTCCATCCTATGCAACTACTTCGCCCATGAGAATCGCAACTATCCATTCTGTTCACCTGCCTTTATTTTCTAATTTGGGGGAACTATTTTTGTTCCCACAGGTCATTCTAACTGCTTTTATAAAAAAAATCAATTCCTAATTTACTATTTATTTGATTTTTCACTGGCTTTTTTCCTTTTTCTTTCCGTTTCTTTACAATACTGGAAAAACCTGTGTGGTTTTATGTGGATTCAAGGAACAGCAAGTGAAGATATTAACAGATTTTAATCGTACTATTATAGTTTTTATATGACAGTTACGCCCCTTAAGTCCTTTTTCTTGTATTGTTTTTTTTATAACAATAGTAACTTCTTTGCTGTATTTCACCGTTTTTACTTCAAGAAATATAATACTTATAACAGCTGGCGCAATGGTCTGATTATAATCCGCAGCACTCCATAGAAAAGTTTTTTCTGCCAGTTCAGCACTTTCGTTTCATACTGTACCCCTTCTGTCTCCTGTCCGTTTGACAGAACTTCTTTACTTTTTTCTATGTAAGTACCTTCCGTGGACTGAATCTGCTGATTCAGTTCTTTGCTGTCGATAACAAGCATTAATTCCGTATCCAGATAAGTACTTCTCATGTCCAGGTTATAGGATCCGACGACAGAGAGTCGGTCGTCAAGCAGGACTGCTTTGGTGTGAACTGGAACCTCGTTCATCAACTCATATACATCGGCACCGGTATTCAGGATTTTCTTTTTCTGATTCAGGTAGTCGGTGCAGCCCCAGGGATTGGAACCTTTCTCTACTGCGTTAAGAATGATCTTTAACTGGGCATGGGACGCGATCTCATTTAAAGTGTCGTACATGTATCCGTTGCAGATCACATATGGGGTCTGGATCGTTACATTGTCTGCGTTCTTCGCCAGATAGCGGATTGTCTGAAGTACCAGGGGCGTTTTGGGGCCTGCATGGGTTCCGTTGTTAACAAGCGTAATTTTATTCGCCGGAATGGTATCCTCCTGCCAGGAGCTGTAATCTTCAATATCGGTGTATTTTTCTTTCAGGGAAGCGTAACGCATTTCTAAAGACTGGTATTGTTTTTCGTACTTTGAAAGCCTTTCCTGTGTCTCGTCTGTTATCTCATTTTCAGCATTCGATTTTCCATTCACAATATCAGGATTTTTCAAATTACTTTCTGTACCCTCACTGTCGTCTGCAGCTTCTTCTGACACAGAAATTTCCGAACTATTCTTTTTTCTTCCACCCTTTATTTTCACGCAATCTTCATTCCAAATCTGCTGAAAATATGCTTCCAGTTCCTGCAGGGATTCACCCTTGCCATTTGTTGTATCGCATACCAGAATATCCCGATCCACATTGACATCCGTGGTATAATCTCCAAGGAAAATATCATTGCTGTTGCGGCCACCCAGCAGATACATTTTGTCATCCACAATCACATATTTATCGTGCATACGGTAATTGAGCTTAAATATGCCAACCGGGCTCACCGGGTTGTAAACACCTACCTCCACGTTTTCCCTCGCCGCAAGTGCCTGAAATTCCTTGCTTCCATTCAGGAACAGCTGCTGGTAAATTCCGTCAATTAAGAGCTTGATTTCCACCCCTTTTTCAGCAGCGTGATTCAGCGCCGCAAGAAGATCCGTTCCGCTTTCATCCGCCCGCAGATCAAAGGTTGCCAGCACAATACTCTTCTTCGCTGCTCCAATCATCCGCAGTCTCCACAAAAGAGCCTCTTCATTGTCATCAATACAGCGGATCCGTTCGCCCCCTGGCGTATCGGAAGTAAATTCTGTCTGTTTCAGCATTTCCGCAAATTTTTCATCTGGCTTCCTGCAATACAGCGGTGCAAAAACATTTACCAGCACTACGATAAGCAGAAACCATAGAAGTATATTCCTTATTCGTTTTAGATTTTTCTTTATCGCTATACACCCTTTCTAAAATCAACATTCCCACAAATATTTCTTCAAATCTACACAACCATTTTCTTTCAGAGTAACTCCTTCCCCTTTCAGCAGCCACTCCTGCTCCGCCCAACCAGGCGCCAGTCTTCCCATATGATTCACCACCCGATAACATGGAAACTCCCCATAATTTCCTACATGAGACAGCACTCTCGCCACCAATCTGGAATTCTTCTCCCGCCCGATCAGCTTTGCGATCTGTCCATAGGTTGCCACTCTCCCCGCCGGAATTTCCTCCACCACGGAAAGAATCTCATAGGCAAGATCATCGTTTAATTTGGAAATATTTTCTTTGCGCTTGTTTGTTTTCAGTAAATCTGAAAAAGGATCGTCAATCATAACTTTTGTCCCACTTCATCTGTAAAATCACATATTTCATCATTATTTTCATAATATATTCAGCTATGCTTTTCGTCAATAACTAATATGATTAACATTTCCACTTCTATTTTCGAAAGAATGTTTCGGCTAATCTTGCATATAATATAAAATCAGCCGTTTTTTCTGTAGAATTGCAAAAATCTATTTGAACTGTGGACAAGAACCATATATATTACTACCGTGATAAAGATGCCAGAGAAATTGACATTGTTCTGGAACATGATGGGATACTGAATCCTTTGGAAATCAAAAAAACCTCTAATCCAGGTTCCGAACTCACTAAAGTATTCGCACTTCTTGACAAGGCTTCTGTTCCCCGGGGAAAAGGTGCAATTTCAAAATGCCATCACACCGGATACTCCAAGTGTGATGGCATTTTGATTTACGGATGGGTAATTGATGTTCCCGCTAGGGAATCACAGATACTGGCTGAACTCTATCTTTTCCTTATTCGGCCCCTCAATTGTAAAAAATCTGACACCATTTTCCCAGAATGGTAAAAAATGGATTGTATCCCTGGTGGTATTCAGATCCGCCTGATTGATCAATTCATATACTTTTTCGATATCTTTTACATCAATTGCGACGTGATCAATAGCACCTGATTCCATTTTTGCGGCTTTATTCTCATAGGTCTCAATTACCAGATTATTCAGCTTGAGGAATGCAACTTTCTCATTTGCTTCCTCATTGACAGTTTGCAAAGCGACCTCAAATCCAAGCTTTCCATAAAATTCAATGGTTGCTTCTATATCATTTGTGGGAATTCCTACATGCTGAATTCCATTTAACTGCTCCCTTAACATTATTTTTCCTCCTGCTTTTTCTCATATAACAGCCCGGCTTCGTCCAGCTTTTCTAAAATCTGCTTCTTTTCCACTTCGCTTTCAACTGGAATCTGCAATTCTCCATATGCAAAATCCGGCAGGCTTAAAACTCCGAGCATGGATTTCGCATCTACTATGTAACGGCCATAACACAAATCCACATCATATGCAATTGATCCTGCAATACTGACCAATTTACTTGCATTTTGCATAGTTCCCAATATTACTTTTATTTTCATCGCTTTCACGCTCCTACGCAAACAGGCTGAGCACAATCGCACAGACCAGACCTGTAATTCCAATAATGGTTTCCATCATGGTCCAGGATTTCAAAGTCGTTTTCTCATCAATCTCAAGAAGGGAACTGATTTCCCATTCCGCAGTCCTGAAGCACCCAGCGGACAATTCCGCCGCCAGTAATTACCAGTAGGATTTGTCCTGTAGGGCGCAGGGAACGGTCCAGGATTTTCTTTAACTGTTCTCCATCATATCCCTGTTTTTTACCAAGGAAGTACATGGCACACAGCACTGCTATGATCAGCGCTACAAATGGAGTTCCCAGAAATTCCAGCACTGGTCTCACTGGATCAATCCCAGGAATATAAGTTGAAACTGTGTTACACAAAATCAGTACCAACGGTACAAGAATAATGCATAACACGGTAGAAAACTTCGGAAGATTACCTTCTTCGGCTTCCCGAACTTCCTGGATATTTGAAGGAAGCCCTGCATCAATTTTACTGCCGATAAATTTTGACCATAAAATACCGGCAAAAATCAGTGACAGAATTCCAACGGGCACACCTACTGCAATCATAACTCCCAGATCCACGTTCAGCATATTTGCCACCAGAACAGAGCCGGCAGATGGTGGAATAAAGGCAAAGCCTGTGGCCAGTCCTGCCAGAAGAGGGATCACATAATATAAAGTAGATTTCTTTGTCTTTTTTGCAAGTCCGAATGCCAGTGGAATGAGAATCACCACGCCAGCCTCAAAGAATACGGTTGTACCAACTACCAGCCCTGTGATTCCCAATGCAATTCCAGATTTTTTCTCACCGAATTTATTGATCAAAGTCTGGGCAACACATTGTGCACCTCCTGATACTTCCAGGATTCCTCCAAACAAAGAGCCAAGTCCAATTAATAGGACAATTCCCTGCAAGGTATCCCCCGCACCTTTTTCCACTGTACTTACCAGGGTTGGAACCGGCATTCCGGCTCCAAGCCCAATAACCAATGCTGAAATCAGCAGTGATAAAATCGGATGAATCTTAAATTTAATGATAAGAAGCAGAAGCAATATAATTCCTGCCCCTGCCGCGATCAGCAGTCTGGCTGACTCTGCCACAAATACCGGTTCTGTCATTTTGTATTTCCTCCCCAAATTTCTCATTCAATAGTCTACAGTTAAACAGATAACAACACCCGCATTTTTGCTATCCTATATTCGGGACTTATCAGCATAGTGCATCCCAGATAAATTTATTACGCTGTAACATATTTATGAATTGTAGCTCTCACAGCTCCCGGCCCTGCGATCATTTCCCTGAACATGTTCTCAATCTTCTCTCCCACACCAGCTTTGTAAAGATCTGTGAAAAACAGGCGCTCGTTAGAAAGGATCGGTTTCAGCTGATCCTTAAAAGTCTCAGGCTTTCCAATAACAATATCCTTTAACTGTTCCTGGAGTTCCTCATTCATCGGATCTGGTGCCAGTTCATATTTATTCCCTGCATCATCCACTGCCAGCATATATCTTAACCAGCCAGCGATTCCAAGAGGAATTGCTGTGAGCTTAGATGCATTCCCGAATCTCTTCACATATGCCTTTACAGTCTCTCCAAAACGGATTCCAACCATCTGGGATACATCCACAGCAAGACGAAGGTTGGTATCGCCAAGGTATTCATTTGGGAAACGATCGTTAAAAAGCTCATCCACAAATGCCTGTGGGGAAAGGATTCCAGGATCAGCAACTACCGGAAGACCCTCACCATAGGCTACCATACGTGCCATTTTCATCATGTCTTCATTTGTATTCAGCATATGGGCAAAAAGGTCATATCCAAGAACCACGCCAAGAGGACCAGTTGCAGAATGAACCGGATTCAGACATACCGTTACTTTCATTCTCTCAGAAAGATTTACTGTATTTCTGTCTGCCATGTATACGCCGAAACCTTTTTCCAGAGCAGGACGTCCATTGGGGAAGCTGTCCTCGATTACAAGATACTGTGGTTTCTCAGCATTTACAAATGGTGCAATATATGTTTTCTTGCTTGTGATAACAGGCTGCATGCTTTCTACGCCAAGCTTCTCAAGGTCAGCTGCAATCTGCTCACTGGGACGAGGTGTGATCTTATCGATCATGGTCCATGGGAAAGCAACCACTTTCTCATCACTTACATAGCTTATAAATCCATCATCTACAAATCCGGCTTTCTTCCATTCTTCTGTCATGGTCAGCACAGACTCACGAAGCTTCGCACCATTCTGGGAGCAATTGTCCATGGATACAAGGGCAATCGGATATTTGCCTGCTTTATATCTCTCGTAAAGCATTGCCACCAGAACTGCCATAGCACCTGTAGCTTTGTCCGGACCATTCTGGATATCAGCCTGCACAAATGGGAACCAGGTTCCGTCAGCTTTATGTAATGCATATCCTTTTTCCGTGATGGTAAAGGATGCCATCTGAAGGGATTTGCTGGTGAAAATTTCTTTCAGACGGTTCCACTGTTCCAGTTCTGAAGACTGAGCCTTTACAGCTTCTGCCAGAGCGCCCAGAACCTTATATTCACGGGTTCCGTCTCCATGAAGGATTACATTTAATCCAAGATTGTCATATGGTTCATAAATCTTATCCACTACATCATAGTCAAAGGTCTCCACACAGGTGATTCCTCTGTCCAGAATTCCCTCTTCCAGAAGTCCGTCTGCAATACCACCGATAAATACGCGGAAAATATTGCCGATTCCAAAATGTACCCATACTGGAGCTTCTTTCGCTTTGGCAGATATTTTCTCCACATCATAACCTGGAAGCTGAATTCCTGCTTTTTCCCATGCTTCATGCTCTTTGATTCCGTTTAATGTTAATTTCATGTTCTGTTCCTCCCTAATTTTCTTATTGTACAGATCTGATTCTCAATCCCAATCTGTTTTGTTGTTCTTTATGTTTCTTTTTGTTTTAACTTATGTGTATGTCTTAATTGTAAGTTGAGTATATATCTTTTCTTTTCAAAAATCCATTGACAGAAATCCTAATTTTTATTTCTAATTTTTGTATGGTTTTACCAGTAATTTTCTGCTTATTGCTTTTTTAACTGTTCTATACTAAAATGCAAGTAAGACTTAACATTATCTGATAAAGTAAAGATTACATGATTACTGTTCACTTCATAGTCTGCAATACAAGCTTTGTTACCAATGGACAGTAACATTACCTATTTGAATATTTATTAGCAGTCACTAACCTTATGTTGTACTAAAGACATAACCAGGAGACCATCATGAGTGAAAAAGGATTAACCACCATTGCTTTAAAGAAAATAAACCGTTCCAAAATTTACCAATACATTTACCGGAGCAAACTGACCTCAAAGCTACAGATCGTTCAGGATCTGCAGATGGGTCTGTCTACTGTCAGCCAGAATTTAAATCTTCTGGAAAATGAAGGGCTGATTGAGAAAAATGGTTACTTTGATTCCACCGGAGGACGAAAGGCCAATGCCATTCAGATTGTTTCGGATTTCAGAATTTCCATTGGTGTTGGAATATTAAAAAATATGTTTCATATCACCGCCATTGATCTGTACGGAAACACGGTCTATACGGATACAATTCCGCTTACCTACTCAAACACAGCTGCGTATTACCAGCAGATCACTGACAAAGTCAAGGACTTTATTGACAAAAACCAGTATCCGGAGAATAAAATTCTGGGGGTTTCCATCGCTACCCAGGGAATTACTTCCCCGGATAATACCACTGTTATCTACGGAAACATTATGAACAACACCGGTATGCGTCTAAAGGATTTTTCCAGGCATCTGCCTTATCCCTGCCATCTGGAACATGACTCCAAATCAGCTGCTTTTCTGGAATTGTGGAATCATCCGGAGCTTGACAGCGCTGTTGTCCTTTTATTGAATCGAAATCTTGGCGGTGCCATTATCACCAATCACCAGATTCACCAGGGACGTTCTATGCACAGCGGAACAATCGAGCATATATGTGTCAACCCTGACGGACCGCTTTGCTACTGCGGAAACCGGGGCTGTCTGGAAACCTATTGCTCTGCCAACTCCTTGGAACAGGCCAGCGGCATGACTATAAAGGAATTTTTTCCTCTTTTAAGAGAAAAAAAATCCCCCCAGCTTATACAAATCTGGGAGGATTATCTCAAGCATCTGGCTTTTGCAATGAAAAACCTGAATCTGGTTATTGATGCACCCATCATTATCAGTGGATATCTTGCACCTTATTTTACGGAAGATGACACGGATTATCTGCTGCGGCAGATCAATTCCATGACTCCATTTGAGCTGAAAGAAGAACAGATTCTCGTGGGCACACATGGGCAGTATACACCTGCGATCGGGGCTGCACTTTTTTATGTGAAGGAATTTATCCAGTCAGTTTGACACTAAAAAAGCTACTGTTCACTCTGTGACCAGCAACACGCTTCGGGATGCACAGAAATCATGCATTCGCATGATTTCGCGCCGAGGTTCTCGTTTTTTCTGTGAGCTTTGCTTACAAAAAACACCTCGCAGAATGTTACCAATAAACAGTAACCTAAAAAATCAATGCAAAATATGTAATTACACATTTTTCTTGACAAAAGTTTTCGCTCTTATTATAATTACCGCTGTTAATTAACAGTGGTAATTATTTTTTTGTAAGGAGAAATAACTATGGACATTGAACTTATCAAGCGGATGATGGATGCCTGTTATCAGGGCAAGCGGATCCGGGATATGCTGCCGCCTCTGCCAGATGGAGTTGCATCTTCTTATATTCAATATCTGGATATCATTGAAAAGCTGGAAAAGCAGGGAATCCAAGTGAAGGTATCAGATGTAAGTGATGCTCTTTCCCTCCCACGTCCCGGTGTAACCCGTACAGTGAAGGACATGGAAGCCAAAGGCTATGTGAAAAAGTTTGCATCTACAGAGGACGGCCGGGTTACTTGTCTTACTGTCACAGAAGCCGGAAAAGCCCTTTCCGAAAAGTACAATAAGCAGTACTTTACTATCCTGTCCGGTTATGTAGACAGTATTCCAGATGAGGACATTCTGTGTACCATCCGGACCATGGAGAAATTTTATAAGATTATGTGTGAAAGGAGAATTGACCTTGACAAATGAAAAAAATGATTTCACCCAGGGCAGCATTCTGAAAAAGCTTGCCCTTTTTATGCTGCCGATTCTGGGAGCGCTTGTACTGCAGGCAGCATATGGTGCCGTAGACCTTCTGGTAGTTGGACGCTTCGGCTCCACCTCCGGATTATCTGCCGTTTCTACCGGAAGCCAGGTACTGAACCTTGTGACTTTTGTGGTAACACAGTTTGCTATGGGAATCACAGTCCTCATAGCCCGCTATCTTGGCGAAAAAAAGCCTGAACGGATTGGCTCTGTCATTGGCGGTGCTGCAGTTGTTTTTGCTGTTATCTCTGCCATACTTTTTATTGTAATGATTACCTTCGCCCACCCTATTTCCGTGCTTATGCAGGCTCCTGCGGAGGCTGTTTCACTTACCACAAGCTATGTAAGAATCTGTGGAAGCGGTATTTTCTTCATTGTTGCCTATAACCTGCTTTCTGCTATTTTCCGCGGACTGGGGGACAGTAAATCGCCGCTTTTATTCGTTCTGGTAGCCTGTATTGTAAATATTTTCGGAGATTTATTTCTGGTTGCAGGGCTTCATCTGGATGCCGCCGGCGCAGCTCTCGCAACCGTTTTCGCACAGGCGGTCAGTGTAGTATGTGCAATCGTCATCCTGCTGAAAAAGAAGCTGCCCTTTTCCATCCAAAAATCCGACTTCCGTTTTAATTCCCAATGTAAACGATTTCTGGGAATCGGGCTGCCTCTTGCTCTCCAGGAATTTCTTACCCAGATGTCCTTCCTGGCACTTTGTGCATTTGTAAACAGATTGGGGCTGGAAGCCTCCTCCGGATATGGGGTTGCCTGCAAAATTGTAAACTTTGCCATGCTGATTCCAAGCGCACTGATGCAGTCCATGGCATCCTTCGTTTCCCAGAATGTAGGAGCAGGAAAGCCGAAGCGTGCAAAGCAGTCCATGTTCACCGGAATCGGAATCGGACTGCTATTCGGATGTCTGGTTTTTGTTCTGATTCTATTGAAGGGTGATGTACTTGCCAGTCTGTTCTCAACTGATGCAGCAGTTATCCAGAAAGGCTTTGAGTATCTGAAGGGCTTCGCGCCTGAAACAATTTTAACAGCAATTATGTTTAGTATGGTTGGTTATTTTAACGGAAATAATCAGACCTTATGGGTTATGTTTCAGGGATTGTTCCAGACACTTCTGGTGCGTCTTCCAATGTCATATTATATGAGCATTCAGCCTGATGCCAGCCTGACAAAAATCGGCCTGGCGGCACCTGCCTCCACACTTGTTGGAATTTTGCTTAATGTGATTTTCTTTCTGTATTTCAACAAAAAAATCAATAAGAGGCAATAAGTAAAAATTCAAAGTGTCTACACGATGCGTAGACATTTTGAACAGGCTAAAGCCGTATAAAAAAAGTCCTCTGCGCAGTCTGTAAAATATACTGCGTAGGGGACTTTTTTAACAGGATATTCTTATTACGCCCGTTCTGCTTTCTTTTCAGTTTCCGGTTTTTCCAAAAGCTTCTTAATACCCTGGATTGCAACCAGCACACCCAGTATTAACAGTAATACTGCAAATATCAGCTGTAAAGAATTTCCAAGATCCAGACCTGTTGTTACAAATGCTTTGGAAAGCTTTACAATTGTCATTCCAAGTGCGGTAAAGGTAACTGCCATCATAAATACCATTGGTACCCAAAGCATCCAGCCCTGACGCTTGGTTTTCTTTAAGAATACTGCGCAGGCTACCAGTGCCAGTACAGATAACAGCTGGTTTGCAGAACCAAACAGTGGCCAGATTTCTGCATATCCAACCTTGGTAAGCAGGTAAGCAAGTACAAGTGTAATGATGGTTGCAAAGTATTTGTTTGTTACCACTTTCTGGAATGGACTCATATTTTTCTCATCTGTGTCGGAATCAAGGAAAAATTCCTGGAAGGACAGACGTCCTACTCTGGCTACAGAATCAAGAGATGTAAGCGCAAATGCGGATACTGCAAGGTTGATCAGAGTGAACACAAGGGAGTGAGGCAAACCGATCACAGAAAGGAAGTTTGCAATCGCACCTGCGAAAATCTGTGGCTGGGTGGTAAGTCCCTGTGCAGCAGCCTCTCCTTTTCCAAATGATGCAACTGCGATCAATGCGATGATTGCAAGCATACTTTCCATAAGCATTGCACCAAAGGAAACCGGCAGCATGTTCTTTTCATTTTTGATCTGCTTGGAAGCAGTACCGGAAGATACCAGGGAATGGAAGCCGGAAACTGCACCACAGGCAATTGTTACAAATAAGATTGGGAACATGTACTGTCCATCTACATTAAAGCTTGTAAATGCCTGAAGATTACATGCCGGGTTCGCTGCAAATACACCGATAACAGCGCCCACGATCATGAAGATCAGCAGATAGCTGTTCAGATAATCACGTGGCTGAAGCAGCGCCCATACAGGAGCTACACTGGCGATCAGAATATATACAAAGATAATAATGTGCCAGGTTCCAAGGCTTACATACATTGGGAACTGCAGTCCCAGCACAATTGCTGCAACCAACAGCACAATTGCAAAAGCAGTATTTACCCATTTATTGAACTTTGTGTATTTCAGGAAAAATCCAAGTCCAACTGCTTCAAAAATGAATAACATGGAAGTTGTTGCAACAGCTCCATTTGCCACTACCTTTGTCACTTCTCCTGCATCATTTGTGGCAAATCCGTTAAAGGTTCCGGCTACAACATCTGCGAATGCTGCAACAACCAGAATACAGAACAGCCAGCAGAATAAAAGGAATAATTTTTTTCCAAGTTTTCCAATGTACGCTTCAATAATGTATCCAATTGTACGTCCTTTGTTCTTTACAGAGGCATACATAGATGCAAAGTCCTGAACTGCTCCAAAGAACACACCACCGATCAGGATCCAAAGAAGTACCGGAAGCCATCCAAAAATGGCAGCCTGGATTGGTCCATTGATCGGGCCGGCACCGGCAATAGATGCGAACTGATGTCCAAATACTACATTGGTATCGGGTCAATTCCCCATTTGTTCTGGAGGTAACGGCCATACAGAAGATAGGCGCCGCCCAGAACTACGATAGCGATTACCATCATCATAATTCCACTCATAATCTTTCTCCTCGTCTTTCATTTGTAGTCAAGTGGTTAATATATAAAAAACGCCCTTGCTATCCAATGGATAACAAAGGCGGAATTTCCGTGGTACCACTTTGTATTATCGTATCTATTACTAAATACGACCACTCATTGCTGTCTGTATAAACAGCTTCTTCTGTAACGTGAAGACTACGTCCCGGCTTACTGAAATTAGTTATTA
>OHYD01000895.1_pt1 | contig 14110 bp, 7 predicted proteins | sample 1580191 | NCBI WGS metagenome assembly OHYD01 (sample SAMEA3882510, study PRJEB24775) | human gut metagenome | biome: human-associated habitat; feature: intestine environment; material: feces | place: Netherlands | collected 2009/2010 | reverse complement strand
TTCTCCAGTCTATTAAAACACACTCCCATTGTTTCTATGATTTCTTTTATCCGCATTTTCTCTTTTGAGGAAATAATAATATACCTCTTTTTTACACATTCACTAATTCTATATTCATTATATTCTACTGGAATAAGCTTACTTTTATACCAATATTCATGTGTAAGTGCAGCATCATCAACCAAACCATTTAAATATAACTGTTCCCATGAAATTAACTGTTCATCATTTTCATCAACGACTATCTTATAAACTTTAACATCTAGCGTATCTTCTTGAAAATACTTATATATCTCCAATGCACGCAAACATTGAATAATACTTGGTGCCAAACATATTCTATTTGTTTTAACTTCTTCCCCTATAGAAGTATCTCCTGGTATTCGTGGAATCAGTATTTCCTGTGTTGGCTTATTAAATAATGTTACATGATATAAAATCAATTCTATTCCCCTTTTTACTACTAAATGGTTCTTTATGCAAATAATCGAAAATCTGTGTCCTCATTATAATCTCTCTTTTTTAATATTTCAATTTATTATTTTCCACGATAGCTTATGAAAAGTTGGGGAATCTTACGCTATCATACATCAAAAGTTGTGTAAATATTGGGTAATTACACTACTCCCCAACTTTTACCCAATTCCATGCATAAATAGCGATAATTTACGATAAGTCAAAATTTGTTCCCCAACACGCAAAAAAACCTTGAATCATCCCATTTTCATAGGAAATTCAAGGTTTTTCGTTGATTTACATGATAATAATACGGTTCAAATTCTTATGCGAACTGTAAGATTATGCGTTCATCTGAGCTGCAACTTCAGCTGCGAAGTCTTCGTTCTTCTTCTCAAGACCTTCACCTGTCTCGAAACGAACGAATCTCTTAACTGTCATGTTAGCTCCATTCTCTTTTGCTACCTTCTCTACGTATTTAGCTACTGTAAGGTCGCTGTCCTGAACGTATACCTGATCTAACAGACAGATCTCTTTCATCTCTTTGTTGAGACGTCCGATGATCATCTTCTCGATGATATTATCCGGCTTCTCCGGGTTCTCTTTCTTAGCCTGTGCAAGAAGGATCTCTTTCTCATGATCAAGATAATCCTGAGCCACTTCCTGACGGGAAACATATTTCGGAGACATAGCTGCAACCTGCATAGCTACGTTCTTCAGTGCAGCTTTAATCTCATCATTAACAACATCTGTATCAGCTACTACAAGAACACCGATACGTCCGCCACCGTGAATGTAAGGTACAACTACACCATTCTCTGCTGTTACTTTCTCAAATCTTCTGATATTAAGGTTCTCACCAATAACTGCGATCTTCTCTACGAGAGCATCTTTTACAGTCTTTGTTGTATCAGCTTCCCAAGCCTCAGCCATGAATGCATCCATATCTGCTGCATCAGAATCTACAACCTGATTTACTACTGCTTCTACAAATCCCTGGAACTCATCGTTCTTAGCAACGAAGTCTGTCTCAGAGTTTACTTCTACGATTGCTGCTACTTTATCATCTTTAACTACAGTCTTAACGATACCTTCTGCTGCAATTCTTCCAGCTTTCTTCTCAGCTTTAGCCTGTCCGTTCTTTCTCAGGAATTCAACGGCTGCATCCATATCTCCGTTCGTCTCGGAAAGTGCTTTTTTGCAGTCCATCATTCCTGCACCTGTCATTTCTCTTAACTCTTTTACCATTCCTGCTGTGATTGCCATGATAATTTTCCTCCATTATTCATAGTTATCTGTTGCTTGTCTCTATAAAACTTTTATACAGAAAATCTCCTGCCTGCAGATTTTCCCGCATACGAAAGTATATACAAAATGCCTCAACCTGTTGATCAGGCTGAAGCATTCTCGTTGCTGGTCACAGAATACTGTAAACAGCAACGCATTTCTTTTCATATCAAGAACTGATATTACTCTTCTACAGCCTCTTCAGCTTCTGCTGCTTCTACATCAGCATCTTCGTAATAACCATCTTCTGCTACTCCCTGATTTGCCTCGATCACAGCGTCTGCCATCTTGGAAACGATCAGTTTTACAGCTCTGATTGCATCATCATTTCCCGGGATTACATAATCCAGTTCTTCCGGATCACAGTTTGTATCACAGATACCGATCAGCGGGATTCCGAGTGTATGTGCTTCCTGTACACAGATTCTTTCCTTTTTCGGATCTACGATAAAGATTGCATCCGGGATTCTCTTCATGTCTTTGATTCCGCCCAGGTTTTTCTGCAGTTTATCCAGCTCTTTTTTCAGTGCACTGATCTGTGATTTCTGAGTTGCGATCTGATCACTGAACTTAACGGTCTGCTTATTCAGCTTACTCTGTCTTGATGCAGACACAGCCGGCATGATTAAGAATCCCATAACTGCCACACCTACAATAACACCGATTGCAATATTAACCATTGTATGCAGGCCGACATTATCTTTTAATCCTGAAGCAACCGGTTGAATGATCGTCTCATTTCCGATATTATAAGTAACTGTCTGTCTGCCCTTTTTCTTCTTTCCGGTATCTTTATCGTCTATCAGGCGGATGTTTCTTGACTTCCGTACCTGATTCAACTCATGCATGTAACGCATCGTGATATCGTCGGTCTTATCCAGTTTGTGAGCGATCCGGATATTCTTTCTCGCTTCTGCATACTGTTCTTCCATAATGTAAAGGAGCGCCAGAAGCTGGTATGCTTTCACATACGTCGGATGCATCTCGATTGCTTTCTTAAGCTGCATAACTGCCAGATCTTCACATCTCTGATAACAGTAATCCAAAGCCTGATTATATCTTTTTATAGCCTGATTGATTCTGTCCAGATCATCTCTTTTTTCTTTTACTTTCTGGATATAATAATTCGCAATATTCTCCTTAGGCTGAAGATTCTTGCTTAAGACCCATTCTGCCAGCGCTTCTACCACATCGCCTCGTCCATAATAAACAAGTCCCAGAAGATTTCTTGACGCAATATTATCTCTGTTATATTGTAAACTCTTCTTAAGCGATGTAATGGCACCGGTCAGATCCCGGATATTCGCTTTGTTAAGTCCGTCATTATACCAGTAATTCGACTGATACGCCAGTTTTGTTGTGTAATCCATATACTTCCCTCTATATTCTCTCTACCGCAGTTTACTGTGGATCATCCTGCTTTGTCTGTTCGATTACTTCTCTTAAAAGATCTGTCATGTCTGTCAGATCATCCTGGTAAATCGCATCTCCCAGTTCCTCTACTTCCAGACTTGGCTGGAACTTCTTTAATTCTTCTTCAAAATCAAGCATCTATGGCACCTCCTGCCAGTAACTTCTTCATCATTCCTACGAGGTACAAAGAGCCAAGACAGTATATCTCTCCCGTCTCTCCCCGTTCATTCATTGCTGTTCTCACGGCATCTTCTAATCGTTCTTTACAGTACACCGGTCTGTCTGTGTATCTTCGGAAGACATCAGCAAGTTCCTCTGCCGGAACACCTCTTTCGTCCTCGATCTGTGTGACAACATAAGCTTTCACATCCAGATTCTCACACAGATATTCTATCATCTGATCGTACTTTTTATCCGATACTGCTGAAAATAGTAATACCATTTCTCCGCGTTCGGACTCATCCAGTGCTTTTACGCTTTCTACAAACGCTTCCATTGCGCCCGGGTTATGTGCACCGTCTACGGTAATATGTGCTCCTACCCGTTCCATTCTTCCTTCCCAGTGAAGTTCTGCAAGTGCTTCCTTCCACCGGTCCATATGTATCTCTTCTCCCGCAAGCAGATATTCCGACGCCTCCAGTGCAAGCTCTGCATTCATCGCCTGGTAACATCCGCACATCGGTACCTGAAAGATAACATCTTTATCATACGCACTCCGTCTGGAAAATGCAATATATTTGCGGTGAACTTCCTGAATTTCATACGCATTTTTCGTAACTTCTCTACAAGATACGCCCAGTTCCGAAGCTTTTGCCTTAATGACTTCCGCTGCTTTTTTACTGCTTCCGTCAAAGAACACCGGAACACCCGGCTTAATAATTCCGGCTTTCTCACCCGCAATCTTCTCGATCGTATCACCGAGGATCGCCGTATGATCCAGACTGATTGATGTTATGATGGCAAGTGCCGGATTGTCTATTGCGTTTGTCGCATCCAGCCGTCCGCCAAGTCCCGTCTCCAGAATGATATATTCTACATCTGTCTCTGCAAATGCTGTCATACCCATTCCAAATAGAAATTCGAAATACGAAGGATGTTCGATCCCGTCTTCCACCATCTGACGTACTATCTTTAAAACTTTTCGAAACACCTTCAGAAATGTCTCATTATCAATCTGTATATTATCTACCCGTATCCTCTCATTTACAGATACAAGATGAGGGGATGTAAAGAACCCTGTTCTCTTCCCCTCTGCCATAAGTATGGCCTGTAAGTATGCACATACAGACCCTTTTCCATTTGTACCGGCGACGTGGACAATTTTTCTGTCCGCCGCCGGATTACCCAATCTTTTTAAAAACGTTTTTGTGTGCTCCAGCGTATGTTTCTTTGTAAATTTCGGAATTTCTTCGATATACGCTGCTGCCTCTTCATATGTGAACGTTTCCGGTTCTTTTTTAGTTAACATCATAATCCTGATCCACCCAAGATTTGCTCTTATCGGTTGCTGTGCCTTCCTGTTTTACAAGCTGTCCGTTCTGATATGTGTACTTATCCGACATCCGGAATATCGTATCACTGGAACCAACCTGTCCAACCTGAATCACATCACCGTCTTTTAATTCTGTCTCCGACAGATTAATACGCGTATTATTCAGGAAGCTGCTCTTCTGCTTTTCACCATTGACATATACGCGGCTGTATTTTGTGAAGTTCTCACCGTACAGACTATATCCACTGTTCAACTGCGGAACAATACTGCTCAGTGACACATTACGGATTCCCATCACCATATGGCCTTCGGTGATTGGTGCTTTTCCGTTATATACATACTGCTTTCCATACAGGATATCATACTGCAGGAGTTCCAGATCTGAAAGGTAATTCTTTGTTCCCTTTCTCTGCTGATGATAATTGAATACGGTACCGGAATGGATATCCAGTCTGTTCAGTACCTCTGACATCAGCTGATATGCCGGGATATTCTTATCCTGCTTCTGAAGTCCGATATTATCCCAGATTACATAGTTCGTATTATATAAGTAACGGCTCTTTAAGTCTTCTGCCTTCAGTCCCATAGTCGGAAGATGATCTCCGTAGAATACAACAACAGATGGTTCATTTCTTTCTTCCACTGCCTTGATCAGATCACCTACAAACTGATCCATCTCATAGACCTGGTTAACATAATATTCCCATTTATTTTTCAGCGCTTCGTCTTCGATTCCTTCAACCTTGATCTTCGGATTCTCGATCACCTGTGTCTCCGGATAGTTTCCATGTCCCTGTACACTGACAGTAAATACAAAATCTTCCTGTTTTGTTGTATCCATGGCTTCCATAATATGATGTGTCAGGATCTCATCTTTTGCCCATCCATTCTCTGTCGTCTGCAGGACATTCATAAACTCCTTACTGGTAAATGTATCAAATCCCATGTTATTAAATACATTGGCACGGCTGTAGAAATTTCCTGTGTTATCATGTAATGCATGTGTTCCGTATCCAAGAGAGGCAAGCGCTGTCGCCGCACTCTCCGTCGGATGTTTTTTTGAATAAGTCTTATACGGATATTCTCCAGGTCCGAAATAACGAAGGTTCATACCTGTCAACACTTCAAACTCTGTATTTGCCGTACCTGCTCCTACAGACGGTACTTTAAAATATCCGTTTGAATAATTCTGATATAAATTGTGCAGATTCGGGCATGCATCTTCAGATGTGGTGAAAAACTCTGCGTTTGCAACGTCAAAATATGACTCCAGCTGCACAACAATGATATTCGGAAGTTCATCAGAAGAACGGCTCGCAGCCGTCTGATTTAATTCTCCGTCCTTGTCAATCTTTGCCATTGCTTTCTTCGTATATCCATTTGGCTCACTGATTCCCGTGTTAAAAAGACTTGCCGAGAAGCAGTATGGAAGACCATAATCCTCATAAGCAAATGCAATATTTCCAAAATAAGTAGATACCACTCGTTTATCTATTGCTATATTCGTTACAAAAGTGTAAAGAACGCCACATACAATAATTCCGATCAGTGCTGCAATATGATGTATCTTACCTGCATACTGCCCACCGCGTCTCCACATAGATATCAGCCAGATCAGAAGTGCTACCGCTCCGACAGCGATCACAACCACTTCAAATCCATTACAGTAATTATTGATCAGCGCAATTCCATCCCCTGCGATCTTAAGATCCTGTGCATTGAACGGTGTAACTCTCTTTAACAGGATATAACCATTCGCGATTCCAAGAATCACCCAGATCGCACCGATGATCATACGGACAAATATCCTTCGTTTGAACAGATATACAATCGAAAATGTCACAAAGATCATAAATGCATTGTATAAAAATACCATCGGTGTTCCTGTCATATAGTCCCAGGCTGCAACAACGGAGTGTCTGGAAATTGCTTCTATTACAAAGTTAATGATGCATGCAAGCAACGCATGAAATATCAAAGAGAATCTATTCATGAATGCATAGACCGGCTGCATCTTCTTTGCAAATGCACTGTTGCGTCTTGCTTCCAGTATTCTCTCACGTCGTTCATGTCTGCCTTTCCAGTATGCAATGACATCCTCTTTCTTCAAATTTTTTATTTTGCGGATTTTACCCTTGATATCCGGTTTTTTTAACTGAAGTTTTTTCATATAATCCCCTTTGATATCTAATCCGCAGTTATCCTGTTACCGATAACTGCGGAAATGTATTGTTTATGACTGTTTTGCTTTTAATCCTTCCAGTCTTTCTTTTACCTGTGCCATCATCTGCTGGTAGGTCTCCAGTTTGTCTCTTTCTTCCTGAACCTTTGCAGCAGGTGCTTTACTTACGAATTTCTCGTTATTTAACATACCGTTAGAACGTGCGATTTCTTTGGTAAGTCTTGCCTCTTCTTTTGTCAGACGCTCGATCTCCTGTTCAAAGTCGATCAGCTCTTCCAGTGGAAGGTATACGGTTGCATCCGGAACTACGATAGATACTGCATCGTCTGCAATACCGCTCTTGTCTTTCTGGATTACCAGTTCGTTCAGAGCTGCCATGTTCTGTGCAGCATGTCCAAGAAGTGCAAGTCCTGCTCCCAGTTCTTCATCCTCACATACAACGAATGCTGTAGCTTTTCTTGAATTTGGAACGTTCATCTCGGCACGTACGTTACGGATTCCGCGGATGATCTCTTTGTAGTGGTCTACAATGTTCTCATCTACTGGGAAGTTCCACTCTTCTTCATATACCGGCCAGTCAGACATCATCAGTGATTCTTCTTCCGGTACTAACTTGCTGTAGATCTCTTCTGTAACGAACGGCATATATGGATGCAGCAGTTTCAGTGATTTCTTCAGGACTTCTCTTAATGTCCACAGTGCCGCATTGGCTGCTTCCGGATCTTCATCTGCATGATAGATCGGATATTTTGCCATCTCAATGTACCAGTCACAGAATTCATCCCACATAAAGTCGTAAATCTTGGAAAGTGCGATACCAAGTTCGAACTTATCCATATTTTCTGTAACATCTTTTACAAGGCTGTTGCATTTTGACATGATCCAGCAGTCTGCAGGACGTTTTTCAAAGTTCGCCGGTTTCTTCAATTCTTTTTCATCCAGGTTCATCATGATAAATCTGGAAGCATTCCATACTTTATTGGCAAAGTTACGGCTTGCCTCTACGCGTTCGTTATAGAAACGCATATCGTTACCAGGTGCATTACCTGTCATCAGTGTCATACGAAGTGCATCTGCACCATACTGATCGATGATCTCCAGTGGATCGATACCATTTCCAAGAGATTTACTCATCTTACGTCCCTGAGAGTCACGGACCAGACCGTGGATAAATACGGTATGGAACGGTGCCTTTCCGGTATGCGCGTATCCTGAGAATACCATACGGATTACCCAGAAGAAGATGATGTCATAGCCTGTTACCAGCACATCTGTCGGATAGAAGTAATCCAGATCTTCTGTCTGATCCGGCCATCCAAGTGTTGAGAATGGCCACAGCGCAGAACTGAACCATGTATCCAGTGTATCTTCATCCTGTGTAAAGTGTGTGCATCCACATTTCGGGCATTTCTCCGGTGCGCCGTGTCCGACAACAACTTCACCACACTCATCACAGTAGTAAGCCGGGATTCTGTGTCCCCACCAGATCTGACGGGAAATACACCAGTCCTTGATATTCTCGAGCCAGTGCAAATAAATCTTGTCAAAACGCTCCGGTACAAACCGCAGCTCTCCTGTCTTCAGTGCATTGATCGCCGGTTTTGCAAGCTCATCCATCTTGACAAACCACTGCTGTTTGATCAATGGCTCTACTGTTGTACCACACCGGTCATGAGTTCCTACAGCATGCATATGTGGAACAACTTTTACAAGGTATCCCTGCTCATCCAGATCTGCCACGATCGCTTTTCTTGCCTCATAGCGATCCATTCCTGCATATTTTCCACCCTTTTCATTGATCGTTGCATCATCGTTCATGATGTTGATCTCAGGAAGGTTATGACGCTTTCCAACCTCGAAATCGTTCGGATCATGTGCCGGAGTGATCTTAACAGCACCTGTTCCAAACTCTTTGTCTACATAATAATCAGCAACGATCGGAATCTCACGGTTTACAAGTGGAAGGATTGCCATCTTTCCTACGATATCCTTATATCGCTCATCATCCGGGTGTACGGCGATCGCGGTATCTCCCAGCAACGTCTCCGGACGGGTCGTTGCAATTTCAAGGAAACGGTCCGTTCCGGCAATCGGATATTTGATATGCCAGAAATGTCCGTCCTGATCCTCATGCTCCACCTCGGCATCAGACAGCGAAGTCTTACATTTCGGACACCAGTTGATGATTCTTGATCCTTTATAAATATAACCTTTTTCATAAAGGCTGATAAATACTTCTTCTACTGCTTTGGAACATCCCTCATCCATGGTGAAACGCTCTCTGTCCCAGTCACAGGAAATACCAAGCTTCTTTAACTGATTCTCAATCGTTCCCGCATACTCTTCTTTCCACTGCCAGGTTCTCTCAAGGAATCCCTCACGGCCCAGTTCCTTTTTGTCAATTCCCTCTTCTTTTAACTGGTTCGTAACCTTGACCTCGGTAGAAATAGCCGCATGGTCTGTTCCCGGAATCCACAGTGCATTGTATCCTTCCATTCTCTTATAACGGATCAGGATATCCTGCAGTGTATTATCCAGTGCATGACCCATGTGCAGCTTTCCTGTGATATTCGGAGGCGGCATCACCGTCGTAAAAGGCTTCTTACTTCTATCTACTTCTGCGTGAAAATACTTATTCTCACACCATTTTTCATACATCTTCTCTTCGATCTGCTTCGGATCGTAAGTCTTTGCAAGCTCCTTGCTCATTCTATCTCTCCTTTACTTTTCTAATTGTCTATAATATAAATAACGCCCTTTACTAATGTAAAGGGCGAAAATCTCGCGGTACCACCTTATCTTACAGACAATTTTCTGTATCTCTTAAGTTCTTTAACGGAAACCACTCCGGGACATCCTACCTGCCCTGCCTCTGCATTCTGAAATCCTGAATCCAGGAACTTCCACAGACTTTACAGCCCTTCAGATATCCGGTTCAGAAGCTACCTTCCATCATCCCTCTCCGAAACCGTCTTTCAGCCGGGTGATCTTCTCTCCCAACCGGTCTGACCGGCAGCTTTGCTCCTCTCCCCGAACGGTTCTCTCTGACGGCAGTAACGATGTACTCCTCTTCCTCAGCACCTTTAATTCTTTACTAAATTGTTAAATATTTTTTAACTACAAATACTATAGCGGTCATGTGCTGATTTGTCAAGGGATTTCAGGTGGTTTAGAGAATCTTAAGAATGCATCTGCTTCCGCTTTCTAATCTTTTTCTTCTGTATTTCTTTTAACGAATCAGACTCTTATTTCATCCATTTTCTTCTGAAAAGGACTCCTGCCACTACTGCACCTGCAAGCAGCATCACTGCTGCAGGGAATACAACGTTTGTCATATCTCCTGTCTTAGCTGCTTTATTTACTGTACTATTCTGATTCTTGTCGGTTGTAGTGTTCTTGTTATCTGACGGCTTGTTATTTCCGGCATTTCCATTATTACCATTGTTGTTATTTCCGCCGTTATTGTTATTACCGCCATTGTTGTCATTTCCGCCATTATTGTCGTCTTTATTTTCAGACTTCGTTGTTACGCTGAGTGCTGCTGCCGCATACTCTGTTGCATGCTCGTCTGTTCCGACTGCAACAACCTGGATCTGATAAGTCTCTCCTGCCTTCAGACCGGAAAGTGTATATCCTACTGCATCTTTGGAAATATCGGCTGCATATACGGCTCCGTTGACATAGATCTTATATCCTGCGATTCCTTCTGTTGCTGCCGGTGCATCCCAGGTGATCTTAATGGAATCTTTTGTCACTTCACTGCTCGCTACATTTTCCGGTGCTGACGGTGTTGCCGGCTGATCCGGGTCTTCTTTATCCGGAAGTTTTGCGATGGTCTCTGTCTCTTTTGTCTGGCATACAGAGCAGGTTCTTTCTTTCGATCCTTCTTCAGTTGTCGTAGGTTCTTTGACTGTTACCCACTCACCAAAAGTATGTCCTTTTGCTGCGATTTCCTGTGCTTCCTGTACAACTGTTCCACAATCCACGCAAACTACTTCGCCTGTAGATCCTTTTTCTGTACAGGTTGCTTCTTTTGCATCAAGAACAACTGTTGTAGAATGTGTACACTCAACTGCGTCATCGGTTACGATCACATAGTAAACTACGTCACCGATCTGTACGGATGTTGTTCCTGCCGCAACTCCTGTAAAATTGATCGTTGTGCTGGCTTCTGCGGCAGGATTCCGGTAAATCGTATTTGTAACCTTGGCAACATGTCTGAAGTTTGAATGATCCAGTGTCGGGTTCATCACATAGTATGTTCCGTCAACCTCTGCCGCGATCAGATACTGTCCTCCATCTTTAATCGCTGATGCTCCGGTGATCTTCTCATATCCCTTGATCGGTGAATCGGCTGAAGCTGTTGCGGACTTTTTAAACAGTTCAAATGCACATGCTGTTGTATCAAGTGTTCTCTGTCTGTCATAATGAAGTTTGGATGCATCCCTCCAAAAATACAGGTAACGTGAAGCTGATCCGTCATACAGAGATACCTTGCCATTAGAATTTGTAACATCAGCAACTGTAATATTGGCTTTTGCTGTTTTGTTCGGGATTCCTACTGTTCCCATTGTTACAAATGTGGTTGCTCCATCTGCTGTATGTCCTGAAATTGCATAAACTCCATTGCTGATCTTCTTGAATGTATACTGACACTCTGAAAGTCTCCTTACATTCGTATCTTCAAATACTGCGGTACTGGTTCCCGGATATGCTGCTTCCTCTGTAGCCGCTGCTGTCTGCTTTACCAGTTTTGCCACATGATTATACTTCTGACTTCCTGTAGTAGAAAGCAGGATATATCTGTTACCCTGTGCATCTGCTTTTGTTACAATCAGCACGCTGACTCCGGCTTTCAGTTCTTTTTCACTTGTTATTTTCTTAAATCCATTAATTAAGTCATAATCTTCCGCTGATGTGGACGGTGTATATAACTCAAACCAGCAGTTATCATCTGCCACATTCTGTCTGTCGAAATGAAGTTTTGTCGCATCGGTACTGTGGAAATACAAATACTTTCCACCGCCGCCTGATGAATTATCCATAATACTGAACATCGCATCAGAAGGATTTTTTTCAAAGGTAATATTGGCTGCTGTTGTTACATTCGGAATACCGGGAGTAGAAGATGCCTTTGGTCCAAGGTAAATCCCGTTTCCATTTGCAGCCGTAGCTTTTACTTTATAAGTGTAGCTGTCACTTCCTGATTCTAATGTATACATACATTTGCTCAGATCTACAGTTGCACCATCAAACGTTGCCATCGCTGTGGCAATCTGTGCCACCGTCTTTTCATATGTATCCTGTACATCCTTACCTGTTACGGTAACTCCCGCTACTGCTGTATCAACAGAAGATGTATCGGCATCTGCATAGTTTCCGTCTTTTACTGTCAATGTCCTGGTCTCATCTTTTTCAAGGCTGACCACTTTGTACTTTTCTGCATCTGTAATCGTCACATTCATAATAAAAGATTCTTCACCTGCTTTAACAGTTACTTTCACCTGTTTCAGACCGGTTACATTCCCCTTGGATGTCAATGTCAGTCTTCCATCTGCATAAGTTGCATCCAACACTGCTCTGTTAGATGAAGAAACCGTAATGTCAGCATCTGCATCAAGGCATCTTACAACATAAGAAGCCGTTGCATCTGTATTGATCACAGAAGAATTAACTACAGCACCGTTATCATTTTCAACCCATACGCCACTGGTCGCTGCACCATTTACGATATCATCAATTGCAATTTTATCAAACTCAAGCTGCTCATCTTCATCTTCATACAAAAGACCGATCTGTGCATCTGATGTCTCTGTAATACAGGAGTATGCATAATGCGTACCATCATTGACTACATACGGATTATCCAGCCACTGAAGGCTTCCGTCATCCTGTACCAGACCAACCCAGATACGTCCTGAATTACGTGCTGATGTATCAGATGGACCTGCAAAAAGAATTGCAGTCTTTCCGTTTACTTTCTTTGAATATGTAATGGCACTTAACTGGCAATTGTTATTATACTTAAAACCTGTCTCTTGGGGTTCTGACCATGTAAGTCCATCATCCTCAGATATATAATAGGCATTGGACATACGCACAAACAGATACAATCTTCCATCTGCTTCTGTAATAACTGCTTCAGAGCTGTTGCCTGATACAGTAGCTCCGCGATGCCAGGTTGTTCCATCATCATCAGAATAGATTGTAGATGTTCTCTGAACTCCACTTGTATACTGATAGCACGGGAAGATCAGTCTTCCCGTAGAAGTTGTAATTCCTCGTCCCGGTCCGATCAGAAATACCTGCTCGGATTCATTCTTGGCATCTACAAGCTGCGGTGCTGACCATGTGGCTCCGTTGTCCGTTGATTTTGTAATATAAAGAAAATCCGTTGGAAACTGGAAGTACGGTGTATCTCCACAGAACAGGTTTGTATCTACTGCTCCGTCTGCACTCTTAATGTTAAAATGATCATCGATCGTATAGTCTCCGTCTACAACTTCACTGGTACTGTTATTCTTGATCTCATAACAGGACTCAGATGTCGCATCGGCTTTTTTTTCCAGATGATAATCATAACTTGCAGCAGCACGTGCTGTTGAACTGGAAAGACCATTTACACTGGTTGTACTGAGTGCAAGAAGCAGATTTCCATTTGTATCATAACCTGTACTTCCTGCCTTCGCCGGATATCTTGCTGCATTTGCAACTGCCAGACCTGCCGGCAACAAATCACATGCGAGGTAGATTGTATCTCCGTCAGCAAGCAATGCAGGATCAATAAATGCTGTTGAATCACGATTAAACCGGTTTCCGTTATCTCCCAGATAATTAGCTACCGTATAAGACCAGGTTGCTCCATTATCTGTGGATCTTGATACTGCCGTATCCAATCCTGCTCCGTCTCCGCAAATATCCCATCGGATGTCTGTTGCTGCAATTAATGCTCCATTACCTGCAGTTACCAAGGCAGGAATACGGAATCTTGTAAATCCTTTGGATGAATTATGTTCCTCCAAAAACAACGTTTTCGGGAACGGCTGCTCCACTGTTGTTCCATCTGCCGGCTTTGTTCCGTCCTTTGAGTTATTCGTTGCTCCGGCTGTCACCGGAAAGCACCCCAAAGTAAGAACACCTGCCAGCAGAAATGATAATACTTTTTTTCTGTTCTTCATTTTTCTCCCTCTTTTCTCAAAACTTTTTCATGCTTATCAAAATATTGAGATGCCAGGGTCAAAAGGTCTAAGCCCACATGAGCTTGCTCATAGGTGGGTGAA
>OHYD01000878.1_pt1 | contig 14302 bp, 12 predicted proteins | sample 1580191 | NCBI WGS metagenome assembly OHYD01 (sample SAMEA3882510, study PRJEB24775) | human gut metagenome | biome: human-associated habitat; feature: intestine environment; material: feces | place: Netherlands | collected 2009/2010 | reverse complement strand
CCAAACTGGAAGTTGTTGGGTTCTTTACATAGATTAAATATCAATTTATAAATCAAACTCGTCTTCTATCTTTTCCTGTTCGTCTATAATATTCATCCTTATCTGCATACATCAACTTATCAGCCATTGCCTTAATTTCTTCAAAATTAAGTTCTATATGTTCTGAACAAACAACTACTCCCTTAGACACACTAAGTTCAGAAATAAGATTTCCCTGGAAGTTTTCAGTTAAATAATCAAATGTCTTAACTGCATCCTGTGCTTCTTCTCTCGTTCCTCTCAGTAATGCAACAAACTCATCGCCACCTACACGATACGTCCTTCCAAGACCTGAGAATGCATTATCCATACACTTCGAAGCGCCAATAATTAACTCATCCCCTGCTTCATGACCAATATTATCATTAGCTGCTTTTAAACCGTTCAAATCCATCATAATAAGAACGTATTCTATTAAGTTATTATTTTTCTTGATTATTTCACAGTCAACTTCAAACCCTCGTCTATTATATAAGCCTGTAAGCTCGTCCTTTATGGATGCTTCATATCTTCTGTTGTATGCATCCTTTGCCTTCTTCTCTCTCATACTAATAATAACAAATGAAGTTGCCATTATTAATACGCTTGCAATAAAGATTAAAACAATTGGAAGTATAACTGATAATAAAAATCATCATCTGATACATTACCAAAATATGAATTATCCAAGTAGCCTTTTTCTATAGAACTTACATCCGTATCAACCTGTATAAGTCCATCATGATTAACTAAACATACTTTGATATTGTATTCTTCCTCGAACCTGGCAAGTATGTCTACAAGGTCATTCATATCAACTCCGACACCACATGCTCCCAAAATGTCTCCATTCGTGTCAAAAATACCGTAATTAATAAACACCGAAAGACTCCCGTTATTATCTTCATCAGTATCAACATTAACTGTATATCTTTTCCCTGAATCCAAGTAATCCTTATACCATATATCATGGCTGTCATTTTCAACATCAAGATACCTACTTATTCCACTATATGTATAATATGCTCTTGTTTTATCCGAAACAACAAATACCATTTTATAATCAAATTCATTGCCAATGGATACCAGACGATCAGTTATATCGTCTTTGACACTCTCCGCCTCTTCTCTGGTTTTCCCCTCTATGTAGGTTCTTATATCAATATCACTGCTAATCGTCTGAGAAACAGTAATTGGCTTAATAAATTCATTCTCAATCTTTGTTGAAACCATCTGCGCAATTGTTCTGCTCTGTATTTCAGAGTTTTCCTTAGTTACCTGCTGAATCCCATTCACACATGCTATGATGGAAACACTCATGCTAAGTAGCATTATGATAAGCATAATAACAGCATCAAATCTGCTGTCATTAATCATATTCGTATGTTCATTCCCATTATGAGACCAATCATACATATATGCAGCAAACATTACGAATGAACCTATTCCCAGTCCTAAATTGGTTATAGAAAATCCATAAATAAAGGACTGTATAACTGTTGCAATTATTGGAATAAACGAAAACAGCATCATTGAAATGAAGCTTCGTTTTTTCAAATACTTTCTATACTTAATCGCCATACCTGCTCCTATAAATATGACGACAAGTGATATTAGTGTATATACATACCAGAAATTATTCCTGTGATAATAATTTGCCTCATCGAAATAATACATCCATGGATAAAACAAATTAACCACAACAATGAAAATATTAATGCACGAAAAGATATTGGCAATTTTAACACTATTGCCACTTACTTCAGCACCTTTTTCAACAAAAACAGAACTAACATACCTAACATAGGTATTTGCCATTGCTATGTTCATAGCAAATACCATAAGATTAGCAATTCTAGTTACTAAAATATTAAAAGGACCAAGGTTACCTCTAAAAATATATGCCAAAGTCTCTCCAAAAAACAGAACTGTAGCAATAAGAAATAATTGAGCGAACATCCTCATACTCTTCTGTTTTGGATTATTTGCTTTAATTGAAACAAATATTATGAGACAGAACAAACAAAAGAACATATCCATTGTTGCCTGTGCAATTTCAAGACTTGTAATATTCATCTATTTTTCTCCTCGTCGGTTGATACTCTTTTTTACCTTATATTTGAATTGATGGATAATGCTTGTTTTTTTGTTCTTATACAAGATTACTGTTTTTTCTTCGAAAGGTAAATTTATCAATTCTGCAACTTCCGATTTGTATAACCTATCTTAACATCTAATCCACTGCCTGCAAACACCCAAAATGGTCGAGTTGCCGGATTGTTTGTCACCCTTTTTCAGAAGTCTGGCTTTAAATCCAAACCTCCGAAAAAGCCCGGAAATACGCCACTTTTCAGCACTTGATTTTATTTTCTTGACAGCAATACTACGCTCTCAACATGGCACGATACGTCCTGATTGATGTCAGTTTTCGGAAACCGATCCATACTAATTACGCTTGCTCATCCTTAGCTACAGGAATGTACACCATCTTCAAAGGAATCATCTTTTTATACTTATCGTTTAAATCGTGATAGTACTTCAAAATCAAATCTACAAGTTCTGTTCCGTTAATTCCTCTGATGATAGGTGTGCTGTCAAGATACTTCTGAGCGTTCTTCGTATAATTGGACAGCGTCACGAATAATCCATAGTCGCCCTCTCGCATTGCACCTTTCAGAGACTGTATGGTTGCTTCCTTAATATCACTATCCTGACTCTTTACCTGTACCAGAATACGAGGTGGCAGCTCATCCTTATAAGCTGTAATATCGATACCGCTGTCTCCGCCATGTGAAGAAACTGTGGTACGATAACCCATAGCTCTTAACAAATCAGCTACGAACTCCTCCAAGTCATATCCTTTGAGATTCTTGCTCAGTTCCTTCAGGATGAAGTCTCTCGTTGCCTCTACAATCTCATCGGCTGTAGCACCAACGCTCTCGTCCTCGTCTGGTCCGAAAGTCAAGGCATTTTTCTTAAATCCCTTATCCAGTGCCGCAAGATACTCATCTGCATAATTCTTTACTGCGAAGAACGACATTGCTGAACCAACTTCATACAGTGCACCCTGTGAAAATGAGGTTCTTGGCAGACGTTTTAACCATTTTACTTTATGTTGCTGTACATATTCTGCTGCTTCCGGATGATATTCGTATCCACCTTCAACCACACCGATATTTATCTGACGGTCAATCTTTGATGGAAATACAACATAATCGCCAATCTCGACCTCATGTGTAAATCGATATAACATACCAGCACCATTTGCGATGCTGCCCTTCTTGGCATCTGGATATACTTCTGTATATTTTTCCTTGAAGGCATCACGGTCAGCCTGAATCAAACTCAGATTACCCATGTCCTTCCAGCCAATAGCTATAACATCCTGATGCAGAAATAAATTGTCGTCTTTTGTATGGATACCCCATATTCTTTTTTCTTCGCTATGCATATTTCTGCACCTCCTTACTCTACACCCAGTGCTTTAAAAACTGCGTCCTCCGCACTGCTATAGAAAATCAAATTAAAACTTCCAATCAGATCTGCTGGTACAGTTCCAAGCTCTGCTGCCGATGTAATTGGCAGAAGTACTCTCTTTGCACCACTGTCCAAACATACCTGCAATGAATTTGCCAGCTCATCTACTTTCATCATGGTTCCGCTGATACTAATTTCACCAAGTACAGCAAGGCTACTGAGTGTTGGTTTACCAAGTGCAATGGAACACATCGCAATCAATGTAGGAAGGGCTAGCTTTCCTGTCATGCCAATGCCCTGCAAATCCTGATAATTAATAATATAGTCTTTCGTTGTAGTACTTATAGAACCACTGATACGGTTTCCATTTGCTTTCAAGAAGTTGAAAGCTGTATTTGTGGATTCTTTTGCATCACGGTCACTACCAATACCTGTTCTCTCAAACTTCCCATTACCCGGAAGCATCTGACTCTCTAAGCGAAATACACCAAGCATGCCACTCTTGCCTTGAGAAACAGTATAAATCTGTCCCGGATTGCACATTCCTTCTGGGATGAGCTTACCACCACCTTGCTCAGGAACAGAAACATAATGTTCTTCAAAGGTCTCATTATCTATGTAGGAGAAGTTTACATCATAGAACTCCATGCCTCCCAGCTTCTTCAGCTGCTCCTTAACACGGCGACGCATCTCCAATGAAATCTGGAGAACTTCTTCTACCTCTTCTTTTGTAAAGCTTCCATCCGGATAGAGAAGCTTCAGATATCCATCTGCCATTCTACGCACAGCAATAGTATCTCTCTGGTTGAGATTCTTGCCGAGACGGAAATAATGGTCGATAGCATCACCGTACTGCTCTTTACGCAGCTCACGAATGAACTCTGCAAGATAGTCGCTAATGAATCCATAATCATTTGTAAAATGCTCCGGACGAAACTTCGGAATTTCCCATCCCGGCAGATAGCAATGCATACGGTCAAGAAATGCAGTATCTGTTCCAATCTCTGAAGGAAACGGGTCAAATAGACTCGAAGTCTTCAGAAGTACATCTACGCTCTGATTGATATTACCAATAAATACCATAGAAGCGGATGCTGCCTTTTCTTCCTTGCCTCGTGCAAAGGAACCAGATGCCATGTAATCTTTCATAATCTGCACGCCATCTTTATCCTTGAAACGAATGCCTGCAACTTCATCAAAAGCTACGCAATCCCATAATCCAACCAAGCCCACAGTCTTACGGCCCATGTTATAAAACAGGTTTGCTACTGTAGTTTGGCCACCGGATACAAGGATACTGTTCGGAGAAATCTCCTTATAAAGATGCGACTTACCAGTGCTTCGAGGACCCAACTCACAAAGGTTGAAGTTGTTCTCAACCAGCGGGATCATACGAGTCAAAAGAAGCCACTTCTCACGATAAGTCAATTCGTCTGGCTCCATACCAATCGAACGCAGCATAACATCCAACCATTCTTCCTTGGTGAAGGCCTGCCGTCCCTGCTTCAACTCTTCTATATCAATGTGCGGCATCTGAATCGGTGTCAGCTTTGTAATACGAATTGGAGTACCATTCTTCTTTTCTTCTTCAACGTACTCGTAACTGAGCTGAACAATACACCAGATACCCCCACAAAGCAGGCGATCATATTTCTCCGGATATTCGTCAGCAATAGGTATTCCTCTGATGCCCAGATTAGAAAAATCAGCCTGATAGATATTTTCTCTCATGTTAAGATTCACTGTTATCATATCAATGACTGTATGACTACCACGACTACGAAGTCTTGACAAAATCTTCTGCGCTTCATCCGGTCTTACAAAGTTATCGGCAAGGATACGCTTTACATTCTGCACACCCTGCTCGATAACCTCCTCATCATCTGAACTGCAATATTGCCCCAGCAGGAACTCAAGGACATAAACTGGCACATTTGCACCTTCCTTGATTTTCTTAGTCAAATCCTTTCGGACAATCTTACCATCAAAGTTTTGACGCAGTTTGTCCTTTATAATTTCACGAGAGCTTGCGCCCACTTCAAGATTGTCACTCATTACTGCTCCTTCCGAGCAAGCCCTTAGCTGAAGAAATTAAACTCATCTACCGCAAATGCGATATCAATCTGGAACTCTTCTTTTTGTGGCATCTGCAGACCTGTTTCATCTGCGATGACTAAGTAGTAGCTTGCTCTATTATCATATTTCAGTGATTTCAGATTAAAGCTGCAGCGGAATGTTCGCTCCTGTCCATTGTCACTGGTCTTATCTGCGATAATCTTTGTTGTATCACTGATCTGTTTTCCATTAGAATCGACAAAGTACAACAAATAGTTTGCTGCGCTGCGGTTATCGCCAACCGCATCCTTCTGATAGAAGTTCAACGAGAATATCATATTGCTGATTTTACGGCTTGCAGAAAGAAGTCCTACTTCTACCGGCTTCGTGTCATACTTGGCCTTATTGCGCTGATAAGCCTTGGAATCATTACGAAGGTAATGATATTCAATGACCGGAACAACCATCTCCTGAAGGCTGATGCCACCATGCACGAAATTGAGTCCTCCGCCTTTCTTCTTGATACGGACGCTTTCTCTCGGTGAAAATGCATCATAACCATCATCCATAAACTTTACTGGAAGCAAATAATCCGGAGTTGCTCCATTACGGGTAATCAGATAACGACGGTCAATTTCCACATCCTGCTCACTCGGTGTTGTTTTATCCACCTTGGAATCCTCAGACAGAGGACTATATGTGTAAAGGAATCCGTGGTCGGCGGTAATATACACACGAGTACCACTGAACTCATTACGGATAATTCTCACAATATTTTTGATTTCTTCAATTGCATCATCGCATGCCGGGAATACCATGCTGTCAGAAGTATGACTTGCCTCATCCACCTTATCGTGATAGATATAAACGACATCCATGCCCTTAACCAATGCACTTCTTTCCGCACGCCTCATCGGTGCAATATCTTTATATTTCAAGGCTACGCTATTGCTGTTTGTAGCCTTAAGAACTTTATCGCGATTGCCTACGTCCGTAGACATTCCGTCTGCCAGAATCTGCAGGTCACCGTTACTGCGCTCATTGATGGACAATTGCTTGTGTGGAAGCAATGCAGCCATACCAAACTTTGTGACGGTCGGGAAAATACCTGCACAAGAGCCAAGAGAAACCTTGCTCTGCGTTTCACGACGAAGCTGCTCTGCCAGAGATGCTGCCACTTCATAACGGAAAGCATCTGATATGATGACAAATACACGATTATCTTCGTTCTTTACCTTTTGGTTATAGAAATCCACCTGCTGTGGCACTTCCAAAATGCGACCATACTGAGCCAGTTCATCTGCGCATGCATCAGACCAATTATTACCCAACTCACCAAGGAACCAATGTGTATAAAGGCCTTCCACCTTATCAGTCACCTGCTTGAAAAGATCATCCAGATGGTCGTTGCCCACTGTCAGGCTCTTTCCAAACGCTAAGTGATAGTGACGATAATAGGTATCCATACGGTAGTAATCTTCTGTGTACTCTTTCCAGATATTTCTTGCCTCCACAGTATGGAATCCTGCAGAGTGTTCCAAGAAGAACGCCTGCATTTTTGCTACCTGAAGAATACCTTCATAGTAGCATTCCACATCATCGTACCACGCCAGCGTTCGACGTTTCTCGACCGTGTTTATGATCATATCTACATTGATTATATGATTGCTGATTTCAGTCATAATCTGAGTCAGAATGCATTCATTCACACAAGGAAATACCTCTGTGCCCACCAAATCATCCAATGGCACCTGCTTAAAGCGCTTTCTAAGAATAAGCTCTTCTTCTACGTTTCGCAGAATTTCGACAAGATCCTGTCTATTCTCTCCTACAATCCATTCAGATACGAAGTCATAGCACCAAGCCTGATGTGGTGTGGAAATGAAGCCATCGAGTCCTGCCAAATACTCCATACGAAGTGTTCTGGTCGTTGCTGTAAGCAAGATATGCGTTACTAGCTTGTTAATTGTAGAACTTTCGCCCTCAAAATATCCGGTAGCCTGCTTTACAAGTGCCCAGAACGGGGCTTCAGCTCCATAGTTTACAAGGCTCTGGAATACCTCGTTGGTTTTCATATCGGTTCCACCACTAATGACAGCTTTTACAATACTGTTAGGCTGTGCATTATCGGTACCACAAATAGCCGCCATAACAGTAAGATGCATCTGCGATGGTGTGCTGATGCCTTTATTCAGTTTTGCGAATGTTGCTCTTCTGTTCTGTGCTCCGAAGAATTTCTTATAGACCTTAACAAGTCTGCGGAAATCAGGCGTTGCTGGAAGGTCAATCTCATTCATCCAGATAGACACCAAATCAGCTCTGAACTCTTCACTGTAAAGCTCGATATTCAAAAGCCAGTCATCTTCCTGCGACTCATAAGAGATCGGACTGTAAACCAGATAATTGCTGGTGGTGTCATCTACATTCAACAGTTTCTTGGCTGCAAAATTGTTAGTACCCGTAAGCACCAGCAGCTTTGCATTATCCACCTGAATATCATCCAGCTTGTCCTCAAACTCTCTATCTTCGTCATACCAGAAGATGATACGACGCTTATAAAATTCCGGCAGTGGTGCAGCAAATCGCTTATTCAAATCTCGGATTATTGTATCTAAATCCATACTGGCCATGCTGACACCTCCTTATCCAATGTTTAAAGTTCCCAACAATGACAATATACCTGATGCAATCAAACTACCTGCTGCTCCCGTAGCAAGTTCTTTAATTACCCGAAGTGACTTCTTTATTAGGTTCTCATCTTCTTTTTTTTGAGTCGCTTTGATTGTTTCCTCAACAACAGCCTTGATATTATCCGTATTCTCTCCAAATGTTTCTTGAAACTTCGGAAAATCAAAATAGCCTTTGATTTCTTCTAATACTTTCAGTGTCTGGACATAATCAAGCCCTACGGTATTTGTTATGTTCTGGGACGCACCTGTAGAATTCTGTTGTATCTGAATCCCAGTTGCATTATCGCCAATGACAATTGTTGCACCTTTTTCGCCCGCTTCCTTTAAAGCTGAGACTAGCTCGTTATGCCTGCGAAGTTCTTCCGCATCACGTTCTTCTCTAGCACGTGTTAAGTCTGCAGTTATTTGTTGTGTTCTCTTATTCATGTCATCAATTGCACTTTGAGCAATCGTATATCGTGGAGGCTCAAAATTCACTTTTGATACATCAAACTGTAGTCCTTTCAGCTTTTCTAAATCTACTCCTGACATAAATCCTCCCTTACTTAATCTTCGCCAGCACATCCTGGAACTTAGCGTAATTCACCTTCACACCATCATCCAGATCAATCATCTGGTCTGCAAGGTGGTGAATTTTTTCTTCGTATTCATGAATTTCCGTAGCTTGATCGTTCAGTGTTTTGAGCTGCTTATTCAGCTTTACTCGTTCACTGGTAGATGCATTTACAATACGTGTTTCCAAATCGGCAATAGCAGTACGATAACGAGCCTGCTGTTCATGCACATAATCGGTACGGACACGTGCGATAGTGTCCGGCTGATAGCGGTGCATATAAATCAAACACTTAAAGCCGTTCTTCTTACCAGAGTCAAACAGCCAGTAAATCGGACGTTTATGATAGGTCTTGCAATGGTCTGTATAAAAGCCATTCATGAAATAGTTTCTGATGACTTCTTTCGGCTGCCCCTTGCCGCCTAGTGCATCCGCAATGAATTTCATGTTTTCATCCAGAGTATCTGCGCCGTAAACAGTTTTCACAAATTTCACGAACAAACCGACAATATCATCCTCAAAGTATTCATCGTCGCAAATCGGGATGATGTTGTCCTCGTCTGGAAAGAACATTTCATTAACGATAACACCTTCGTTGCAATATGCACGAACCAATTCTTCATGGCTGATTGTTCCCGGTTGATCGTTTATCTTATTAACCCAAGCTTCCAAAGAATACGGTTCACCAGCAAAAATCAAACCATCTTTGTAGAGAGAATAACGACCGAACATACAGCCAACTGCATAGGAAATGAAAGAGCGAATATCTCTGCCAAGATCAGCCTTGCGGACAGTAACATCCTTATCCTCAACTTCCGGTGTAAGTTCATCCTGTAATCTATAAATATCTATAAAATGTTGATTCATGGCTTCTTCTGCTATTTTTGTAATATTAAAACGCTCATTACAAGCTTTGTTCCACTTATAAAAAGCTGATGCCATAGAATTGCCCTCACACAGAGGATGTCTTTGAAATCCTATAGATTCTTCAAATGAATCCCAATCCTCTTTAGCTACACGAACAGCTACATCAACATTTTTTTGAAGAAGGTTTGAATCTCCTTCTTTATATGCTATACGACCAACATTTCCTGTTTCAAAAGTAGAAACCTTTCCATACATTATATCCCAGAACACATGGCAATGACAAGAGGATAATCCCAAACAGATTCACAAGACTGCTCTTTTTTCTGCTCCATCCGGTCAGTTCCATCATACAGGATATAATATTTTCAAAAACTGCCAGTACTGTAGAGAATGCCGCAAAGGTCATAAAAATAAAGAACAAACTTCCCCACAGTCTTCCCATCGGAATATGGTTGAAGATATTCGGCAGGGTGATAAAGATCAGGCTCGGTCCGGATGTTGGACTTACTCCGAAGGTAAAGCATGCCGGGAAAATGATCAGACCGGATACGATTGCCACAAATGTATCCAGTGCACAGATTCTGGCACCTTCTCCTGCAAGACTGTTATCACGACCCATATAGCTTCCGAAGATCTCCATGGCTGCAACTCCGAGACTTAAGGTAAAGAACGCCTGATTCATTGCCGCTGAAACGACATTTCCAATCCCCACTTCCTTCACCGTTTCCATATTCGGAATCAGATAAAAACGGACGCCCTCGCCCGCACCGGATAAAGTAAAGCTGTGTACCGCAAGGATCACGATCAGGCCAAGCAAGGCACTCATCATGACTTTGCTTATTTTTTCCAGACCATTCTGCAAACCTCTGGAACATACAAAGATACCAATGGCCACTACAACGATCATCCAGAAAGCCATAACAAGCGGCTGTGACAACATCTCATTAAATACGCCGCCGACCTGATCTGCATCAAGTCCTGTAAACTTACCGGTTGCTGTCAGATAAAAATAGTGCAGCATCCATCCTGATACAGTTGTATAAAACATCATCAGCAGATAGCAGCCGATCACAGTGATGTAGCCGTGGATATGCCATTTCTGCCCCTGTTTTTCAAGTGCCTGATAAGCTTTTACCGGACTTTTCTGGCTGGCTCTGCCAACGGCAAACTCCATAGTCATAACCGGCAGTCCAAGTATCACCAGAAAGATCAGGTAACACAGTACAAACGCGCCACCGCCACCTTTTCCTGCAATGTAAGGAAATTTCCAGACATTACCGATTCCGATGGCACATCCGGCAGATATCAGGATAAATCCCATACGCGACTTTAATTTTTCTCGTTCCTTCATTCATCTTTCTCCCTCATATAGATTTTTACAAAATACGTAACTGTTCAGTACCTCGCGGGACAGTGGCTACTGAATAGTTACCAAAATACTAACAGGGCATACAACAACAGCCCGGACAGAGCATATTCATGCACAGGCACTGGCAGCACCAGTTTCCCATACCTTCTCCCGGTTTCTGATAGCCGTATCCGGTACTCATATTCTGATACCACTGTCCCTGAGACTGCAGCTGCTGATAAAGTCTCTGATACATCAGGTTGCCCGGTTCCATCTCCATCGCTGTTCTGGCATCCTCCATAGCACTTGCTGTATTTCCTGCTCCGGCACTTGCAATGGCATGATAATAATACCATTCTCCATTTTTTTCCGGCATCCTTTCCAGGACATTTAAAGCCTCCCGGTAATGACCGGCATTGATGTAGTTCGCCGCCGCACGCATCTCCATGGAACGCTGATCATCCTGTGTCTGATACCCTCCGGACTGATAACCACCGTACCAGGAGTTTTGAGAAGTTCCCTGTTCCCGTTCCCTCACGATCTGATCATAAGCCTGCTGTACCTGTTTGAACATCTCTTCCGCCTGCTCTTTATTGGGATTATTGATATTCGCATCCGGATGATATTTTCTGCTTAGCTTCCGGTATGCTTTTTTGATTTCGTCCATGCTTGCATCTCGCGATACACCAAGGACGCTGTATGGATCCAACATTCCTTATTTTCTCCTCGTCTCTTTTTCCCGGGACTTTATTCTGTCATATTTTGTCCAGATACCAGAATACAATATATTTCGCAAAATGTCCACATATTCTATGATCGGAAGTTTTTCAAATTGGCGGGAAGCTTCAGCCGCTTCCATCATCAGAATCTGTCTGGCCCGGTCATCAAAGTCTTTTTCCTGTGCGATCGGCTTCCATGGGTTATAGTTTCCTTTTTTTCTGTCTTTTTCAATATCCTCATAGGCATCCATCCGGTAGATGAATCTTCCCATGGCACAACCGATCTTTCGCATTGTATCTGCCCAGACATCTTCTTCCCAGACATAGATTTCACCCAGCATCTCTCCCGTATCTGCTGCTGCCCTGTCAAGATCCGTACTTGCTTCCTGCTCACATGCTTTCAGCTTTTGCAGATAGGTTTCGATTGCTCTCGCCTGCCGCGGATATTTTTCCTTTAAACGTTTTACGTCTTTTTTTAATGCTGATGCAAGTATAAGAGGAACCGGTTTTTTCTCGTCCTCCCAGTCGTCTAACAGATTATAATAACTCAACAGTACATTCATATCCGCCGCATAGGCAGTCCACTGGTTTCTCAGACAGAGATGCTTTTTGAACGGATGCATGGCACAGAAGTACTCTTCTCGCTTTGTTTCCGTCTCATACAGGCCGGTCAGCAAAATTCCGAGAAAGGTCACATCATACGTCAGAGTAACCCTGGAAGTTTGTCCGTGATCTTCTTTCAGATCCTGGCAGACTCCGCAGTAAAATCCATGATAGATCCGATAGTCTTTGATCTTCATTTCTTCCATATTGGTTGTAACGTAGCCAAACATCCTCCCTCACCTCTTTTCTTTGTTTGTCTGTTTATGATCTGTTCATCCACTTCATAAAATTAATCAGGTGCGTTTGATAAAATTACAGTTGCAATTTGGACAGTGAATCGATATTTTTCCTTTTCCTTTTGGTACCCGGACTTTTTGTCCGCAGGTCGGACATTTGTAAATTCGATGGGTGCTGTCTCCGTGACTTCCGGTCAGTTTGTTCCATTTTGTTCTTACTTTTTCACGTGCCTGAATATAATGCTGATTTTCCTGGTATCTCGCAGAGATATCTTTGGAAAGAATACGATAGTAATCGTAGATCAATACGAGCAGAATCAGCAGGGAAAAGATCGAATTTCTCACAAAGAAGGATACGAGCAGAAGTCCGAACAGCAGATACATCAGAAATCTTCCCAGTTCATCTATTCTTCCGTACCTGCCCTGCATAAATCGATATAGTTTGTCTCTCCAGTTATTCATTGTTTTCTCCCCGTTCTTTTTTTTACTGTCACCACATTCTCCGTTCTTTCTCACATATCTGTGCAGCTTTCTGCTTTTTCCCATGCTTCCCTGGCAAATGCAACTGCATTCTGTATATCTGCATCGTCCGGGTGCAGCAACGCTTTATCAAAGTTTCGGATCAGCATCTGTGCTTTTTCTCTCTGCTCCGGATTCTCTTCCATGACTTCATAACGTTTTCGTACCTGCATCGGCATCTTTCCCATGCAGAGAAAAGCCCCCAGACAGCTGTTGTCTTTCGGAATCCACTGTTTTACATTTTCCACAATTCTGTCATAGTATTCCTGACTCTGCCCGAATCCGCAGGTTCCAAACAGTGCGATCTGCCTGTTATGTACTTTTTTCAGAAGTTCCTGCACTTCGATGGGGCAGTCTCCTTTTTCCACACAAAATCCCACATACAAAAGATGGCTTTTCCCAGGTTCCGTATTGCAGTTGATTTCCTCGATATCTCCGTTACCAAGCTGTTGTAAACTCTGATAAATACAAACTGCCAGCCGCTGGGTGTTTCCCGTGTGACTGACATACATGATTTTATAATCTAACATGATATTATTTCCCGCCTTTCCATCTGCCCGCTTTTTAATTTTTCCGGTATTCGACATCTTTATTCCAGATGTCGTTTTGTCAACAGGTTTACTGTATACTACTTTCCTGAGTATTACAAGGATCGGCATCTAAATTTTTTCTAAAATTTTTGTTATGTAAGATGAAGGAGTATCTTTATAAAATACATATTATGTTGTTTCATTTTACTTTCCGTTTTCTCTTTTCATCAACGTTTCCAGGTCTTTTTTTGCCTGTTCATGGTTCTGAAACAGAATGCCGTGAATCCCACAGCCTCTGGCTCCTGCGATGTTGTCTTCCCGGTCATCAAAGAATACGGTTTCCCTTGGATTGAGTTGATACATCGTGCAGAGTTTTTCATAAATCTCTCGATCCGGTTTTGCCATTTTATAAACATAAGAAAACAATGTTCCGTCCATGTAGGGCAGGAATTTCATCTTGTGGCTGGACAGCTGATACGTATGCTCCGCATAGTTCGACAGAATATACAGATGGTATCCCTGTTCTTTCAGGGTTTTTACCCAATCTTCAGCGTATGGCATCAGTTCCACCACGTCACCAAGATTATCATATACCGTCTGCACTTCTTTTTTTAATCCCGGTGCATTTTTCCGAAAGCCTTCCCAGATTTCTTCCGTTGAAATTATCCCGCGGTCACCTGCTTCCCA
>OHYD01000870.1_pt1 | contig 14401 bp, 9 predicted proteins | sample 1580191 | NCBI WGS metagenome assembly OHYD01 (sample SAMEA3882510, study PRJEB24775) | human gut metagenome | biome: human-associated habitat; feature: intestine environment; material: feces | place: Netherlands | collected 2009/2010 | reverse complement strand
GATCCTTAGTCTTGCTCGTCTGCCAGTTCCGACACTTCCGCATATCGCATTTCTTCGGGATTTTTTGTCCTCTCCCTCGCGACAAGTGATAGTATAACAAAGTGTTTTTTGTATGTCAACAGTTTTTTTCTAAAAAAATCCAAAAATATTTTTTGTTTATACAATTAATACATTTCGTTTAATAACAATCTGAGACAGAGAATCTTTCATCCCAGAATTATACTCCGACACAGGTTACGCCTCAGTCGTAAAAAGAGCAGCCTCTTCAAAAAGGCCGCCCTTCTGTCTCACTTCTGTTTTCTTCTATATGGATCAGTCAAAAATGATCAGTGCCATGAACACAAGATCTGTGTCGCCTGTATTGGTAAGACCGTGTCCTTTTCCATCTGGTGTGATGGTGATGTCGCCGGCCTTTACCGGGCGTTTCACGCCGTTATCGTCGTACTCGCCTTCACCGCTTAAGATATAGTAGGTTTCTGTCTCGCCATGATGCTCATGGTATCCCAGAGAACATCCTTTTTCGATGGTAACCTGTGCGTAAAGTCCGCATTTCCCTTTCAGCTCGCCTCCCTCAAGAATGTCTTTGATGATCACATGGCCTTTACCGCCGCACATATTTTCTACTCTTCTGATACCCATGATAAAATCCCCTTTCGTGATTGCGTAAATTTGTGAAATTTTATGAACACAGGCTTTCTGCGGCCTGTGCCTTACTTCCTGTACAATTATAAATGATATGATAAATTTTCGCAATCCTTATTGTTATTTTCGCAAATTAACTTACAGGCAAATTTTCCCCACTGTTTATTGCTTTTCGCAACCCTGTCTGGAGCTTCTATTCGCAATTGAAGCAGGACACTTCTTTGATCCGGTTAAAAAACGAAGCAGCTCTTTTCCAAAGACCTGCTCCGCAATTTATACTCATATTACAGATTTTTAATTCTCTCAATTGCCTCAAGAGTATTCTCATAGCTTCCGAATGCTGTCAGACGGAAATATCCCTCACCATGTGCACCAAAGCCTGATCCTGGTGTTCCTACGATGTGTGCTTTCTCAAGGAGATAATCAAAGAACTCCCAGGAAGTCATCTGATCCGGTGTTTTCAGCCAGATGTATGGAGCATTTTTTCCACCGGATACGGAAAATCCTGCTGCAGAAAGTCCCTCAAGGATAGTCTTTGCATTACGCATGTAATAAGCGATCTGCTCCTTCAGCTGTGCTTTTCCCTCCGGAGAGTAAACAGCCTCGCCTGCTCTCTGTACAATGTACGGAGCACCGTTAAACTTGGTTCCGTGGCGTCTTGCCCAGAGACTGTGAAGCTCTACGCCATCACGCACCAGTTCCTTCGGAACAACGGTAAAGCCAAGACGAACGCCTGTAAAGCCAGCATTTTTGGAAAAGCTTCGAAGCTCGATGGCACAGGTTCTTGCACCCTCGCACTCATAAATGCTGTGCGGGACATCCTCCTCGGAAATATATGCCTCATATGCTGCATCATAGATGATCACGCAGCCGTTTTTGTTGGCGTAGTCAACCCACTCCTGAAGAGCTGCCTTTGTGATAGCACCGCCGGTAGGATTGTTCGGGAAGCAGAGATAGATCAGATCCGGTACTTCATCTGCCGGTATCTCCGGAAGGAATCCGTTCTCCTCTTTGCAGGGCATGTAGATCACACCGTCAAAGTTCTCACGCTCTTTGTTATAAAGGCCAGTACGTCCGGCCATAACGTTGGTATCTACATATACAGGATAAACCGGGTCGCAGACTGCAACCTTGTTATCCAGTCCGAAGATCTCCTGGATGTTTCCGGAATCACTTTTTGCTCCATCGGAAACAAAGATCTCGTCTGCGCTGATGTCGCAGCCTCTGGACTGATAATCATTTTTTGCAATGGCACTTCTTAAGAATTCATATCCGAGATCCGGAGCATATCCGTGAAAGGTTTCTGCGTGTGCCATCTCGTCTACGGATTTATGAAGGGCATCGATGATCGCCGGTGCAAGGGGCTGTGTCACGTCACCGATTCCAAGACTGATCACAGAATCCTTAAATTCCGGATTGGCCTCCTTATATGCGCTTACCTTCTTTGCGATATTGGAAAACAGATAGCTTCCCGGAAGTTTTAAATAATTCTGATTTACTGTAACCATAGTATTTTATCTCCTTCTCTCAATTTCCTCTGCCAGTGCTTTTCTGACGCTGTCAGGATTTGCCTTGCCTTTCAATTCTCTCATCAGCTGTCCTACAAAAAATCCCATAACCTTATCCTTGCCGCCCAGAAGCTCTGCCAGCGGTCCGGGGTTTGCATCTACGATCTTTTTCACAGTTTCGGTGAGAAGTCCTGTATCTTCTACGATCTTAAGACCATTCTCTTCTATATATACAACCGGATCAATATCCTCGTCAAACACTTTTTCAAATACTTTCTTGGCATTCTGTGCGCTGACCTCTTTTTTCTCCACCATGGAAAGAAGGTCTGCCAGATGCTTCGGTGTAAAGCTTACCTTTTCCGGATCAAGGCCCTTGTCCTTTGTCAGTCGGAGAACCTCCACCATAAACCAGTTTGCCGCCTTTTTCGGGTTTCCGAGAAGAACTGCTGTCTCCTCAAAAAGTCCTGCCAGATGTCTGGATTCGGTCAGGATCCCTGCATCATAAGCCGGAAGCTCATACTCCTTCTGATAACGCTCCATCTTGGCTTCACGAAGCTCCGGAATGGAAGTACGCAGCTCTTCGATCCATGCATCGGAAATGTGGATCGGCGGAAGATCCGGGTCCGGGAAGTAACGGTAATCCTTTGCATCCTCCTTGGAACGCATAGCATGGGAAGACTCTTTGTTATCGTCCCATCTTCTTGTCTCCTGTACAACGGCTCTGCCTTCCTCCAGAAGCTCGATCTGACGTTCTCTCTCTCCTTCGATCGCTCTCGCAATGGCCTTGAAGGAGTTCAGGTTCTTCATCTCTGTTCTTGTTCCGAAGGTTTCACTTCCCACCTCACGGACAGAAAGGTTGACATCGGCACGCATGGAGCCCTCCTGGAGCTTGCAGTCAGAAACCCCAAGATACTGCATGGTGCAGCGGAGCTTTTCCAGATAAGCGATAACCTCCTCGGAGCTTCTCATATCCGGCTCGGATACGATCTCGATCAGCGGTACCCCGCTTCGGTTGTAGTCAACCAGGGAGCAGTCTTCCCACTCGTCATGGATCAGCTTACCGGCATCCTCCTCCATATGCATCTCATGGATACGTACAGTCTTTTTGCCTGCGGAAGTCTCGATCTCAACAGCTCCGTCATAGCAGATCGGCAGATACAGCTGAGAGATCTGGTAGTTCTGAGGATTATCCGGGTAAAAATAGTTCTTACGGTCAAACTTACAGTACTGATGGATATGACAGTTTGCCGCAAGACCTGCCTTGATGGCAAACTCTACCACTTTTTTGTTGAGGACCGGAAGAGAGCCCGGCATACCGGTGCAGACCGGGCAGGTATGTGTATTTGGTGCGCCTCCGAATTCTGTGGAGCATCCGCAGAAGATCTTTGTTTTTGTGGCAAGCTCCACATGCACCTCAAGTCCTATGACTGTCTCATACTGTTTCATGCCTTTTCTCCCCCTTCCATTGCTGTTCCGAAATCACCGCGTTTTTTCTCATAGGCGTGTGCTGCGCGGAACAGGTTGTTTTCTTTGAAGCAGTCACCGATCATCTGGATCCCGATCGGAAGTCCTGCTGCGTCTTTTCCGCATGGAACGGTGATTCCGGGAAGTCCGCACAGGTTTACTGCTACCGTATAAATATCGCCAAGATACATGGCAAGAGGATCTTTCAGGCTCTCTCCCAGTTTCGGCGCCGTAAAGGGTGATGCCGGGGCAAGAAGAACATCATATTTGGAAAAGGCCTGATCAAATTCCTTTTTGATAAGGGCTTTTGTGCGAAGTGCTTTCAGATAGTAAGCATCGTAGTAACCGGAGCTTAACACAAAGGAGCCAAGCATGATACGGCGCTTTACTTCCTCGCCGAAACCTTCAGTCCTTGTCTTTTTATACATATCATGAAGTCCCTCGTACTCTTTTGCACGGAAACCGTACTTCACGCCGTCAAAACGCTCCAGGTTGGAGCTGGCCTCTGCGCTGGCAATGATGTAGTAAGCAGGGATCATATATTCTGTTGTCTTCATGGAGAAAAATTCTACGACTGCACCCATCTCGGTAAGGCTTTTCAGCGTATTCATAAATGCCTCTTTTACCTCCGGGTTCAGGCCCTCGGAAAGATATTCCTTCGGCACACCGAATTTCATTCCCACGATTTTATCTGTCATGGAAGAGGAGAAATCAAGATCCTCTCTCTTCATGGAGGTGCTGTCCTTGGCATCGTGTCCGGCAATGATCTCAAGGAGTGCCGCACAGTCTGCAACATCTTTTCCAACCGGTCCGATCTGGTCCAGAGAGGATGCATAGGCAACCAGTCCGTAACGGGATACTGTACCATAGGTCGGTTTGATTCCGGTAACACCGCAGTAGGAACTTGGCTGACGGATGGAACCGCCAGTATCGGAGCCAAGTGCCAGGTAAGTTTCCCCTGCTGCCACTGCCGCACAGGAACCGCCGGAGGAGCCGCCCGGAACATGCTCCAGATCCCACGGGTTTCTGGTGACGCCGTAAGCGGATGTCTCTGTGGTACTTCCCATGGCGAACTCATCCATGTTTGTCTTTCCGATGATCACAAGACCTGCCTGTTCCAGACGGTCAATAACCTCGGCATTGTACTGCGGCACAAAATTCTCAAGGATCTTTGATGCACAGGTAGTTGTTTTTCCCTTAATGCAGATATTATCCTTAATTGCAATAGGTACACCGGCAAGAGGTCCTGTATAGGTTCCATCCTCAATGCCCTTCTGTACCTCTTTTGCTCTTGCATAGGCTTCTTTTTTGTAAGTATCAAGATAAGCGTGGACCTTGTCCTCTTTTGCTTCGATCTGATCAAATACGTATTTCACACCGTCCAGGACGCTTATCTGATGCTGCTTGATCTTTTCCGCAAGCTGTAATGCGGTTAATTTTCCCAAATCCATGTCCTGTCTCCTGTCTTATCCAATTGTTTTCGGAACCTGATACTGGTTTTCTTTCTGTTTCGGTGCATTGGCAAGCATCGCCTCATGATTGTCTCCGTTTGTCACAATATCTTCACGAAATACATTTTCGTCCTCAAAAATATGGGACATGGGCTCTACGGAAGAAGTGTCAAGTTCATCCAGCTTGTCTACATAGTCCAGCATCTTCTGCATGTCCTCTTTTGCTTTTTCCTTTTCATCCTCTGTCAGAGAAAGCTTTGCAAGGATGCAGACATTTTCCATTGTTTCATCATCGATTATCTTTGCCATCTTTTTTCTCCTTATTACGGCTCAAGTCTGTTCATATCACGTGGGAACAGACAGGTCTCACGAACGTTTTCTTCTCCGAGGATCTGCATGGTAAGACGTTCCAGTCCGATTCCAAGTCCTCCGTGAGGCGGCATTCCATGCTTGAAGGTATCCAGGTACTGCTCCATACCCTCTTCATCCATACCACGGGCTGCGATCTTATCCTTCAGCATCTGATAATCATGGATACGCTGTCCGCCTGTAGTTACCTCAAGTCCCTTGAACAGAAGGTCAAAGCTTAATGTAAATTTCTCATCTGACGGATCATCCATTGCGTAGAACGGACGCTTCTTAGACGGATAATGTGTGACAAAAACAAAATCAGCATCATATTCTTCTTTGAAATATCTTCCGATCAGCGCTTCTTCCTCCGGCTCCAGATCATATGGGTTGCGGATCTTACGTTTATATTTTTCAGCTACCAGCTCTTTGGCCTTGTCAAAACGTACTGCCGGGATCTTGTCCACCTTCGGAAGCTCCACCTTCAGAATGGAAAGCTCATGAGCGTAGTCTTTCTTAAGAAGTTCTACCGCATACTGGAGAAATCCGGTTTCCATCTCCATGATATCCTCAAATCCGTTGATATAGCCCATCTCAAAATCAAGGCTTGTATATTCATTCAGATGACGTTTTGTGTTATGCTTCTCTGCACGGAATACAGGGCCGGTCTCAAATACACGGTCAAAAACACCTACCATCATCTGTTTATAAAACTGCGGGCTCTGTGCCAGAACTGCCGGTTTATGGAAATAACTCAGCTTGAACAGGTTTGCACCACCCTCTGCACCTCTGGCTCCGATCTTCGGTGTGTGGATCTCGGTGAACCCCTTCTCATAGAGGTAATCACGAAATGCCCGCACCAGAGCCTCCTGGATCTTGAATTTTGCACGCTCCTGCACATTACGCAGGGCGATAGGACGATAATTCAGCTTTGCCTCCAGGGAAGTGTTCAGCTTCCATTTGTCGATGGCCAGCGGAAGAGGCTCTGCAGGTGAGGAAAGGATCTCCACATGGCTGATGCGGAGTTCTCTTCCGTGAGGCGCTCTTTCTTCCTCATGAAGAGTTCCTGTGAGGCGCACACACATCGCCTCCTTCAGATCATGAATGGAAACATTTGTCTTGTCGTTTTCATATACGGTCTGAAAAAGCCCTTCTTTTTTTCGAAGTATCACAAATGCCACGTCACCCATATTACGGATGCTGTGTATTGCACCTTCCACTGTTGCTTCCTGGTCTTTCATGCTCTCAGAAAGAAGCACATCCCAGGCACATTCTCTAGTCTTACAGATTCCATCCATAAATTCCATTCCCTCATCCTCCAATTCAAAGTAGTTTCACCGAATCAGGAAATCCCCTGCGGAATTTTTCCCGATCCGGTGTGATATCAGTCATTCAGAACAGATCATTCCTGTCCGCTCTGCTGTTTTTTGTTGTTTTTTACACAGAATCATATAAAAGCATCAGAACCATCTGGGCCGTCTCCACCATATTGGTCCCGGAATCCATACTGCATTTCTGGATATAGCGGTATGCGTCATCCTCGCTCAGGTGATTTCTTTCCATTAAAAGCATCTTTGCATTTGAAATATAATTCTGTTCTTTCCATGAACGCTGCTTCGGCTTTTTCTTATCTTTTTTCCAACGCCTTTCGATCTGGGAAAGCATCATGCTTACCGTATTTACCAGATCTCCGACTTTCAGAGGCATTCCCACGCATAAAATGGATGTTGGCGCCTCACTGATCACTCCCCGGGAGGCCATAAGCAGCATTTCAAAATAATCCGGCATATAGTCCAGAAGATCACGGTAGTACATATCCTGAAGATGATAACCGCAAAGCAGAACGCCGCCATCAAGCTCCGAGATACTGGCAAGGGCATTGGCACCTGAATTGCATACTGCCGCCACCGTGAATCCATATCGGTTAAGGACTGTGCGGATCTTTTTTGCATCTTCTATTTTCGGTAATGCAATCACGATACTCGTGTTCATAAGCCGCCACTCTCTTTCGTCCCATTATGCCTCGTTCATCAGATCCGATACAGATACTCCTCGATCTCCCAGTCGGAAATCTCCTGGGAATAACGCAGCCACTCTTTTCTCTTTGCCTGCGCATACTGTTTGCAGAAAGCTTCTCCAAGGATTTCCTTCATCCAGCTGCTGTCCTCAAACAGTGTGATCGCTTCCCGCAGGTTCTCCGGTAAATTCTCGATACCCTGTTCCTTCTGATCCGACTCGGAAAGAGAACGGTTAGAAGCTTTTGTAGGATAGATCTTCTTCTGGATTCCATCCAGGCCCGCTGCCAGGCATACCGCAAAAACAAGGTATGGGTTGGATGCAGCATCCGGGCTTCGAAGCTCGATCCTGGTATCAGCACCATTGACTCTCGAAATCCTTACCAGTGAATTCTGGTTATTTCTCGTCCAGGTCAGCTCTGTAGGCGCATCAAATCCAGGTACAAGACGCTTATAAGAATTTACAAGCGGATTGGTGATCAGAGTCATCTCACGGCTGTGAGCCAGAAGACCTCCGATAAAATAGTATGCCTCTTCACTTAATCTGGACGGATCCTCCGGATCCACGAAAATATTTTTTCCATTTTTAAACAGTGAAAAATGGATATGCATGGCTGAACCGTTTACTTCCCGTCTTGGCTTCGGCATAAATGTCGCATGAAGTCCATGACGTTTGGCTACAGTTCTTACTGCCATCTTAAAGGTTATAACTTCGTCTGCCATCTCACGTGCTTCCCCGTAATGAAGGGCGATCTCATGCTGTGCAGGTGCTGTCTCATGATGAGAGGATTCCACCTCAAATCCCATATCCTCAAGAGTCAGTACCATGTCACGTCTTGCATTTTCGCCTAAGTCCACCGGACTTACATCCAGATATCCGGCCTTTTCGTGAGAAACCGTTGTAGGCATTCCGTTATCATCAATATGAAACAGGAAAAACTCGCATTCCGGGTCAACATAACAGGTATACCCTGCCTCCTCTGCTGCCTGCGCTGTTTTTTTCAGAATATATCTGGAGCTCATCTCATGCTCTGATCCGTCTGCACGGCGCATATCACAGATCAGTCTTGCAACCTTTCCCTGCTGAGGACGCCATGGAAGAATTGAAAAAGTATTATAATCCGGATACAGAATCAGATCCGGCTCCTTTTCTCCCACAATGCCCGCAATATGAGAGCCATATACAACGCACTGGTTATCCAGGGCTCTTGGAAGCTCTCTTGCTGTGATCGCAATATTTTTCAGAGTTCCAAACATATCTGTAAACTGGAGGCGGATGAACTCTACGTCTTCCTCCTCTGCCATTGCAAGAATCTCTTCTCTGGTATAATTCCCCATAGTATTCTCTCCTTTATTTCCTCATCACACAAAATAATTACCCTCAAAATCAGAAAAAGGGTGCACTTCAGAGAGCTTCCGCTCCTGAAGAACACCCTTGTTCATGGACGTAATTATAGCAATCGGTCAATTCTTTGTCAACCATTTTTTAAAAGGGGCAAAAGTTCAAAAGCTTTATCGCGGAAACACGAACAGTTTTTTTGACCTTTTGCCCCTGATATCTGTTATTTTACTGTAAATATGAATAGCTCATCAGTGATTCATCCACTGCTTTCGCAGCCTCACGTCCCTCATGGATCGCCCATACGACAAGGGACTGTCCACGATGCATATCACCTGCTGTGAACACACGATCTACGCTTGTTGCATACTGCTCCGGTTTTGTTTCCACATTGGTTCTTGGTGTAAGCGCTACACGGAAAGCATCTGTCACATATTTCTCGCTGCCAAGGAAGCCGGCTGCAATAAGGACCACATCTGCAGGAATCACTTCCTCACTGCCCTCGACCGGCACCATATTGAATCTTCCGGTCTTTTCATCCTTTACGCTTTTCAGTTTTACGATCTTGGCCTTGCAGACATTTCCTTTTTTGTCCTTGATAAACTCGGTAACGGTTGTCTGATAGATTCGAGGATCATGGCCGAATACTGCAATAGCCTCTTCCTGGCCGTAATCGGTTTTCAGGACCTTCGGCCACTCCGGCCATGGATTGGAAGGAGTTCTTGCTGCAGGAGGCTGCGGCATCATCTCAAGCTGTGTTACAGATTTCGCTCCCAGACGGATGGATGTTCCCACACAGTCATTACCGGTATCACCACCGCCGATGACCAGAACATTTTTGCCCTTTGCAAGCTCATATGGAAATTTTGCAAAATCTGTATCCAGAAGACTTTTTGTTACCTGCTTCAGGAAATCCACTGCAAAGTAAATTCCCTTGGCGTCTCTTCCCGGAACCTTGATATCTCTCGGATGAGAAGCTCCACAGCAGAGAAGGACACGGTCATAATCCTTCAGAAGCTGTTCTGCCGTGATGTCAACACCAACATTGATATTGGTAACAAATTTCACGCCTTCCTCTTCCATCAGCTTCAGTCTGCGGTCAATGACCTTTTTCTCCAGCTTCATGTTCGGAATGCCGTAGCGGAGAAGTCCTCCGATACGGTCGTTTCTCTCAAATACGGTTACGCTGTGGCCACGGCGGTTCAGCTGCTGTGCTGCTGCCAGTCCGGAAGGACCACTTCCGATGACTGCGATCGTCTTTCCTGTGCGGACAGGCGGGATCTGCGGTTTTACCCATCCTTCTGCATAGGCTGTCTCAATGATCGCTTTCTCATTCTCCTTTGTGCTGACCGGATCTCCGTTCAGGTTACAAGTACATGCAGCTTCGCAAAGTGCTGGACACACTCTGGATGTAAACTCCGGAAAGCTGTGTGTCTTGTTTAAACGAAGGAATGCCTGCTTCCAGTTTCCTGTGTACACAAGATCATTTGTCTCAGGAACCAGGTTGTGCAGCGGGCAGCCGGAAGCCATTCCGCCGATCATCATACCTGACTGGCAGAAGGGGACGCCGCAGGCCATGCAGCGTGCTCCCTGAAGTTTCTGTTTTTCTTTATTTAATGGAATACGAAATTCGTTAAAATTCTGAATACGTTCCTTTGGCGGCAGAACCTTTGCCGTTTCTCTTTCATAATCTAAAAATCCAGTTGGCTTTCCCATTTCCTCATCCTCCTTAATGTTTCACGCCGATGCTCTCATAGAACGCTTCCATCTGTGCCTGCTGGCTGGTCAGACCTTTTTCTTCCAGCTTTGCACTTAATGTGATCATTCTCTTGTACTCATCCGGAATGAGTTTTTTGAAGTGAGGCAGATAGGAATCAAAATCAGCCAGCACCTTCTTACCGATCTCAGAGCCTGTTGCTTCCACATGAGCCTCGATAAGATCACGAAGCTCTTTTTTATCATATTTATTATCCACTTTTTCAATGGAGATCATTGCTTTATTGAGGTTCTTGTAAAGAACGTTATCCACATCAAGGACATAAGCGATACCGCCGCTCATACCTGCTGCAAAGTTCTTTCCTGTTTTTCCAAGAACTACCACACGGCCGCCTGTCATGTACTCGCAGCCATGCTCGCCAACACCCTCAACAACTGCAACCGCACCGGAGTTACGTACTGCAAAACGCTCACCGGCAACACCGTTGATAAATGCAGTTCCGCTGGTCGCACCATAGAGTGCCACGTTTCCGACGATGATGTTCTCTTCAGCCTTGTATCCGGCCTTCTCCGGAACCTTAACGATCAGCTTTCCACCGGAAAGGCCTTTTCCGAAGTAGTCGTTGCTGTCACCGGTCAGTTTCAATGTCAGTCCTTTCGGAATAAAGGCACCGAAGCTCTGTCCGCCTGCACCTGTACAGTTTACAGTTACCGTATCCTCCGGAAGTCCATCCTTATGATTTCTTGTGATCTCAGATCCGAGGATGGTACCAAATGCACGGTCTGTATTGGTAACATTTACATCAACAGAAACTTTCTCACCCTTCTGGATCGCCGGTGCACATTTCTTGACCAGAACTTTTTCATCCAGAGTTTTCTCAAGATTGAAATTGTATACAGCCTTCGGATCAAAGGTTACTTTGCCCTTTCCTGCATATGGGTTATTCAGGATGGCACTTAAGTCAACCTTACCCTTATGCGGCTCCTGCACACTGTCAGAAACTGTAAGAAGGTCTGTACGACCTACCATCTCATCGATGGTGGCAACACCAAGGCGTGCCATGTACTCTCTCAGCTCCTGTGCAATAAAGCGCATGAAGTTCTCCACATACTCCGGTTTTCCGCGGAATCTCTTACGCAGCTCCGGGTTCTGTGTAGCCACACCTACCGGGCAGGTATCCAGATTGCAGACTCTCATCATCACGCAGCCCATCGTTACAAGCGGCGCTGTTGCAAAACCGAATTCCTCTGCACCGAGAAGTGCTGCAATGGCAACGTCACGGCCGCTCATCAGCTTACCGTCTGTCTCGATACGTACACGGTTACGAAGTCCGTTCATGATCAGCGTCTGGTGTGTTTCTGCAAGTCCAAGCTCCCATGGAAGTCCTGCATTATGGATAGAGCTTCTTGGCGCTGCTCCTGTACCTCCGTCATATCCGGAGATCAGAACAGTCTGTGCACCGGCCTTTGCAACACCGGCTGCAACCGTACCAACACCCGCCTCAGAAACCAGCTTTACGGAAATATCCGCATATTTATTGGCGTTTTTCAGGTCATAGATCAATTCTGCCAGATCCTCGATAGAATAGATATCATGATGTGGCGGCGGAGAGATCAGGCTGACTCCCGGTGTGGAATGACGGGTTTTTGCGATCCACGGATATACCTTCTTTGCAGGAAGATGTCCGCCCTCACCCGGCTTTGCACCCTGTGCCATCTTGATCTGGATCTCTCTTGCGGAAACCAAATAACGGCTAGTAACGCCGAAACGTCCGCTGGCTACCTGTTTGATCGCAGAGCAGCGGTCATTGTCTGTTCCTGCTGAATCCAGACGCTCATCACTTTCACCACCCTCACCGGTATTGGATTTTCCATGGAGATGGTTCATGGCAATAGCCAGTGTCTCATGTGCTTCCTGGGAAATAGAACCGTAGGACATGGCACCTGTCTTAAATCGTTTTACAATATCCTCAACACTCTCAACCTGGTCAATCGGAATAGGCTCCTTGGCAAACTTAAAGTCCAGAAGACCTCTTAAGTTTCCATGACCCTCGTCATCTACCAGCTTTGTATATTCCTTGAACATCTCATAGCTGCCCTGTTTTGTGGACTGCTGGAGAAGATGAATGGTACGCGGGTTATATTTGTGCTCCTCACCCTGGCTTCTCATCTTATGGGCACCTACGCTGTCCAGAGTAAGATCTGTGGCAAGTCCAAGGGGATCAAATGCCTCAGAATGAAGTTTTTCTACATTATCCTCGATATCTTCCAATGTGATTCCGCCTACACGACTTACGGTTCCTGTAAAGTAACGATCGATCACATCCTGGGAAATTCCGATTGCCTCAAAGATCTGAGATCCCTGATAGGACTGGATAGTGGAAATACCCATCTTGGAAGCGATCTTTACGATACCGCTGATCACCGCATGATTGTAATCATCAACGGCTGCGTAATAGTCCTTATCCAGCATATGTGTATCGATCAGCTCATGGATCGTATCCAGTGCCAGATACGGATTGACTGCACTTGCACCATATCCGAGGAGTGTTGCGAAATGATGTACCTCTCTCGGCTCACCGGACTCCAGGATCAGGGCAAGGGAAGTGCTCTTCTTTGTTTTTACAAGATGCTGATGTACTGCGGAAACCGCCAGCAGGGACGGGATCGGCATATGGTTCTCATCCACACCGCGGTCAGAAAGGACCAGGATGTTTGCTCCCTCACGGAAGGCTTTGTCTACCTCTACGAACAGACGGTCAATGGCACGTTCAAGCTTTGTGCTCTTATAATATAATGTAGAAAGTGTTACAACCTTGAAGCCGTCCTTTTTCATATTCTTGATCTTCAGCATATCGGTGTTGGTCAGGATCGGATTGTTGATCTTCAGCACCTGACAGTTCTCCGGCTTCTGGATCAGAAGATTTCCGTCTTTTCCTACATATACACTTGTAGAAGTAACGATCTCCTCACGGATCGCATCGATCGGCGGGTTTGTTACCTGTGCAAAAAGCTGCTTGAAATAATCGAACAACGGATAATGTTCCTTGGAAAATACTGCAAGGGGAGTATCATGTCCCATGGCTCCGATGCTTTCTGCGCCGTTTAATGCCATGTTTCGGATCGAAGTACGGTACTGCTCATAAGTATATCCGAAGGCTTTCTGAAGGCGTGCTCTCTCCTCCGGAGTGTATTCGACAACTCTCTGATTCGGGATCTTGATATCACGAAGCTGTACCAGATTGCTGTCCAGCCACTCACCATAAGGCTGTTTTTTCGCATATTTTTCTTTGAGCTCATTGTCATCAATGACACGACCCTGAACGGTATCAACCAGAAGCATTTTTCCCGGATGAAGACGTTCTTTTAATACGATCTTCTCCTCATCCACAGGAAGAACACCAACCTCGGAGGAAAGGATCATATAGCCATCCGATGTGATATAGTATCTGGATGGACGAAGACCGTTTCTGTCAAGAACCGCTCCCATCACATCACCATCAGAGAACAGAATGGACGCAGGACCGTCCCATGGCTCCATCATAGTCGCATAGTACTGATAAAAATCTCTCTTCTCCTGAGAAATCGTATCGTTGTTTGCCCATGGCTCCGGAATCGTGATCATCACTGCAAGTGGAAGATCCATTCCACTCATAACCAGGAATTCCAGGGTATTGTCAAGCATTGCAGAGTCAGAACCATTGCGGTTAACTACAGGAAGGACCTTGTGAAGCTCATCCTTCAGATACGGAGACTCCATGTTTTCCTCACGTGCAAGCATCTTATCGGCGTTTCCGCGGATCGTGTTGATCTCACCGTTATGTACGATGAAACGGTTCGGATGTGCTCTCTCCCAGCTTGGATTCGTGTTGGTACTGAAACGGGAATGTACCACTGCAATGGCAGACTCGTAATCCT
>OHYD01000860.1_pt1 | contig 14506 bp, 9 predicted proteins | sample 1580191 | NCBI WGS metagenome assembly OHYD01 (sample SAMEA3882510, study PRJEB24775) | human gut metagenome | biome: human-associated habitat; feature: intestine environment; material: feces | place: Netherlands | collected 2009/2010 | reverse complement strand
GCAAAGCTTGACGGCTGCAGCAATCTGAAATTTATCGTAAGGATCCTGCTTCCGCAGTCAAAATATTCATAGGAGCCGTCCTTGTTATGTCTCGGCTTGAACCAGCTTGGCCACTGTGCGGCAACTCCGTTGGAAAGAGTTACATCGTACCAGTCAGAGTCTTCTGTGTTGAACACACGACCAACATCAAGAACATCTGCTCCGATGATATCAAGCACCTGGATCTCAGGCTGTGCAACCTGCTGGACAACATCATAAATACGGTTGTGTCCGGTTTTGATTCCGAGATAATCTTTTAATTTCCCGTAAGCCATACCGCTGATTCCGGCGCTTACGTTGCTTCCCAGATCCATAGGAAGCGAATCTGGATTCTGATGATTGATCGACGCCATTACACGTTCTCTTGGTGTCATTTTCATATATTTTTACCTCCTGTAGTTTTTCATCTGCTTCAACTTATAACTACATTATGTGAAAAAAAAGTGCGTGTTTCAATACGGTTGCCGGAATAAAAATCTAAACGTTTTACTACGAATTTTACCATATTAAATGAAGCGGATCTCATAGTGCTTATAATGAAAAACAGATAAAAACAGAGAGAAAAACGACGAAACAGAGGCGTTTGAAGGGACATAAAAATGATAACATTAAAAGACGTTGCAAGGGAAGCAGGTGTATCCATAGCAACCGTTTCCTGTGCACTGAGCGGAAAGAAAGCAGTCCGTCCGGAAACCTATACAAAGATAATGGACGCGGTGGAGAAGCTGAAATATATTCCGAATTATTCTGCCAGAAATCTGAAAAAAAAAGCCAGCAATATGGTAAGCGTGCTGCTTCCGGGAATGAGGAGCCAGTTTTACTCAGGGCTCTTTGACGGAATATCTTCTTATCTTCAGTCCCATGGATATTCCATTAATATTGCGTTTTCCAATGATTCCGCAGATGTGGAATGTACGAAGATCGACGAATTTATTACCCAGAATTCAGCAGGGCTTATTATCGTGACGACACAGCCCGGTAATACAGCTTTTTTTCAGAACCACATTATGGATTATCAGATTCCGGCGGTTTTTGTTGAGCGTGAACCGGATTCCGTGTTCTGTAATTATGTAGGGTTTCGTCATTACGATACCTTTTACAGCATAACAAAACAGGTTCTGGAACAGGGATACCGGGATATCAGTATTGTCTGTGGTCCTCTTGAGTTTTCTTCTGAGCGGAATTATGTCCGGGCATGCAGAGATGCCATGGAAACACTGGGTGAAGATTTGGCACCGGAGAAGATATGTGCGACGAATTTTACCAGAGAAGATGCATTCAGCAGTTTTATGAAAATTTTTTCCAGGAAGCCGCCGGAGGTTTTGCTGTCAACAAGTCGTGAGATCACATATGGAATTCAGACTGCCATGGAATACTGCGGATTGCGAACCCCGGAGGATATTGTTCTGATCAGCTGTTCCGAGGAATCCTGGATCAACATCAATCAGAATGATGGTGTGATCAAAATCTCCAGAAACAGTACTGTTCTGGGGGAGCAGGCAGCCAGGATACTTTTGCAGAATATCCATAACCCAAGGCTGTATGAGCAGACTATACAGGAGATTGATTTTTCGGAAAAGGATATCCGGCTTGTGAGTCTGCCGGAAAAAGAAAAGCAGCAGAAACAGAGCTTCCGGATATCCTGCAAAGAGAAAATCCGTTTTCTGGCAGTGGACAATCCGACTATCCAGGCACTGCAGCTTCTTACCGGACATTTTGAAGCGGAAACCGGGATTCAGGTAGAGTTTCACTGTGTACCTCAGAACCAGCTGCTTTCCATGATCTCGGAGTCCTGCGCTACACTGACGCAGACCTATGATTTTTATACTTATGATGTTCCGTGGCTGGAATATATGGTTCAGAATATGTGTCTTGCAGATATTTCTTCCTTTATTGAAAGTGACAGCTTCAGAAAGGATCAGTTTTTTCAGTCAGGTTTCCAAAACTGCCAGTTGAACGGACGGTATTTCGGAATCCCGGTGAGCGGAGGAACACAGCTTCTTTTCTACAGAAAAGATCTGTTTGAAAACAGGGAGCTTCAGGCTGAATATCAGAAAAGGAGTCTGATATCACTTCGCGCACCGAGAACATGGAAGGAATTTAATGATGTGGCTGCCTTTTTTACAAGGAAGGAGAATCCTGCGTCACCTACAGAATACGGAGCTTCTTTTGCGGGAGCGATCGATGAAGAACTGGCACCGGAGATCCTGATCAGGCTCTGGGCCTGCGGCGGAAAGCTGTGGGATAATTATCATAGGCCAACCTTTCATACGAAGGAGAACAGAATGGCTTTTGAGAGTATTCTCCATACGCTGGATTATATACCGGAGAAAGATATGAACAGATCTATCACTCAGACAGTAGATGATTTCTGTACAGGCAGGACAGCTATGCTGATCACATATTCAGAGTTTGCCCATGGAATAAACCGGCGGGTGAAAGAGAATGTATCCGGTCGGATCGCTTCCGGTATGGTTCCGGGAAAAGCACCTGCCAGTGTAGGATGGAATCTGGGACTGAATCCTTTTTCCTCACACAGAGAATCTGTCTGCCGATTTTTTTCCTGGCTGTGCAACAGTGATACGAATCTGTATCTGACTATACTGAATGGTGCGTCAACAGTTGTGACACCGTACCGCAACAGTGAGCTGCTGAAGCTGTATCCCTGGCTGGCCAGCACTGAGGAGAGCCTTCAGTATGCAAAAAGACGAAACAGTCCGTATCGAAAGAATCGCCTGATTATTCCTGTAGAGCAGATTGAGAAGATCATGTGTCAGGCTCTGCGAAAAACATATCAGGGAGATATCTCTGTTGAGGAGGCGCTGAAAGCAGCACAGGAAGAGGCGGATCACCTGTTCAGCATGTATGGATATCCAACGATTCATGAAATATTCAGAAGATGACGAAAAACCACGTTTGATAATTTTTTGTAATATGCAATATACACAAGAATAATTGTGGGAAAAGTTGTAACTTTTGTGAAAATATAGTATAATCAACGAAAAAGTGCACGAAAAACAGACAAAAATTATATATAATCACGGGCAATGTACAGATGGGAGGGGAAGAAAATGTATACACTTCTGATTGCTGATGATGAACCTCTTATCCGCAATGGGGTGAAAAAGATCATAGACTGGGAATCTCTGGGATTTTCGGAGATTTTTCTTGCGGAGGATGGACAGGAGGCACTGGATATCATACGGAAAAATCATGTGGATCTTGTGCTGACAGATATTGTGATGCCGTTTATGGATGGTCTGGAGCTGACGGAGATCCTTTCAAGGGAATTTCCGCAGATCCATGTTGTGATCCTCACTGGACATGAGGATTTTCAGTATGCACAGAAATCTGTCGGACTTGGAGTGAAGAACTATATCCTGAAGCCTATCGGTGCCGAAAGCCTTTATAAGGAAATGAAGGAGATCTGCGAGAAGCTTCATATAGAGAACAGCCAGAGACAGTATATCCAGTCAATGAAGAATCAGCTTCGCCAGAGCCTGCCTGTACTTCAGGAACAGACACTGAACAAGATCGTCTGTTCTGCAGACCGTAATCTCAGGCTGTATCTGGAGAGGGCAAAAAGCCTTCAGCTGGATATGAGCCAGGCACCATATGAGATTGGAGTCATGGATCTTGATATGGAAAATATTTCAGGGGCAGATTATGATCTTTATCTTTTTGCATCCCGGAATATTGTGAAAGAATGTCTGGGAAAAGAGCATTATGTTTTTGAAGATGGAAAAGACAGAGTGGTAATTTTGTTTCGCTGCGGTACACTTGAAGCAGAATCGCATGATCTTATTTATGATGTCCTCTGTATTATCCAGAAGTCTATCTATAACACGATCCGGCTGAAAACCACCTGTGCACTGGGGACAACGGCAGCCACCCTGGATGAACTGAACCAGGCCTACCGCAATGCAAAGAAAGCACTGGAGTGTAAATATTCACTGGGAAGCAATAATGTTTATGATATTGAAGACCTGAATTATCTGGAGCGTTCCTTCTATTATCCGCAGCAGGAACTTCACCATCTTACTAAGAGTATCATGATCGGCAATACGGAAGAAATCGAACGAGCAGTACGTTCTGTATTTCATGACAATGGAAAGAACGGTTCCCTTTCCGGAAAAAATGTCAAGGTTATTTATATGGAGGCAATGAATGCGCTTTTGAGAGAACTTGCCGGGCTTAAGGATATCCCGGATGAAATGTGGAACAGAGGATTTGTATTATACCAGAAATTTGAAACATACAGTTCCCTGAGAGAGATGGAGGATGAGCTGATCCGATTTGCATGCAGTATCCGTGACGAAATGAATTCTGCTCAGACAAACAGTGGAATGCAGGTTATTGACAAGGTGAAGGATTATGTAATGAGAAATTATAAAAATCCGGAGATTTCCCTTACATCAGCAGCGGAATTTGCATCTGTCAGTACAGGATATTTAAGCGGACTCTTCAAGAAAGAAGCGGGAACGAATTTTGTAAAATATCTTACAGATGTCCGTATGGAAAAATCCATGCAGCTGCTTCGATCAACAGATATGAAAACCTATGAGATTGCTTATGAAACAGGATTTTCCAATCCTCATTATTTCAGTGTTTCTTTCAAAAAATATACAGGAATGTCTCCTTCCGAGTTCAGGGCAAAGGAGTAAGCCATGAAGAAAAAACAGAAAAGCAGCCTGAAAAACCGGGCCCTGAGTCAGACAGCGGTGCTGATTATTGTTACCATGTGTATTATGGTTACTGTTTTTTATATGGTCTTTCATTCAAGGGCATTTAATGAACGGGGAAAGTACGAAGAAGAAAATCTGGTAAATATGGAAGCCTATCTGAACAGCTATCTGGAGGAAGTGGATTCCATTGCAAAAAATGTAAATTATAATTATTATCTTCAGGATTATCTGGAAACTGTGATCAAAGAAGAAGATGATTATGTGGATAGCGGAATCGGAAAAAATATGCGTTCTTATGAGATGAGCTCCCAGGCATTCAGTGACACCTTACTTTCCAGGGCAGATATTTCCTCCATTATGATTTTTGGAAAGAAAAAAATGCTCCTGAACAGATCTATGTATACCTATCAGAAGGTCGCATTGGATTATTCCAAGCTGGACTGGTATGCGAAGGCAGTGGCAAAGCCACAGGATGCAATTATCACAGGACCTAACAGACATTCATTTTTTGACACAGATGATGAGGTGATCTCACTGAGCAGGGAAGTCCAGAGCTATGAAAACGGAACCTTCCGAGGTGTGATCCTGATCAATCTGAATATGAATAAGATCACGGAGATCTGTAATTCTTTTCAGGAAAAACAGGAGAATTTTATATGTATTATAAATGATAAGGGCGAGCTGGTTTATGAGCAGCAAAATGGAAGAGAACGCTTCGCTTTTGATGAGAAGGAAAACCGTCAGGAGCTGAATACAGCACTTGGGAAAACGAAGGAGAGCTGTTTCAGGCTGAACTACAGAGGAGAGAAATATCTGGTAACCAGAACCGATATGAAAACAACAGGGTGGACTCTGGTAAGTATGGTTCCGTACAAGTCTGTGATGGCAGAAACAATGGCGATCAGTGGGGTAATGATCCTGGCTGTGGCAATTACTCTTATAGTAACCCTGCTTCTGCTTAACCGGATTCTTACAGGAGTAGTAAAGCCTCTGAAAAAACTGGAAAAATATATGGTTCAGGTTAATCCGGATAATATGGATCAGCGTATGGAAATTCTTACAGACGATGAGATCGGACATTTGTCAATGAAATTTAATCAGATGATGGACCGTATCCGGAATCTGAAAGAGCAGGTGATCGAAGAACAGGAAGATAAGCGAAAGTACGAGCTTCAGGCTCTGCAGGCACAGATCAATCCGCATTTTCTGTACAATACGCTGGATTCCATTATATGGATGGCAGAGACAAATGACTCAAATATCGTGGCAATGACAGAAGCACTGGCAAAGCTGTTCCGGATATCCCTGAACAAGGGAAATGAAGAAATCTCTCTGGAAAGGGAGCTGGAGCATGTGAAAAATTATCTGATCATTCAGAGTATGCGTTATGCAGATAAATTTACATATGAAATTTCAGCAGAGCCTGGTGTGGAACGGTGCAGGACGATAAAGCTGATCCTGCAGCCGATAGTGGAAAACTGTATTTATCATGGCATCAAAAAGAAACGAGGAACAGGAAAGATCACTATCCGGGCGTACAGGCGGGAACAGAATCTGATCATAGAAGTCAGCGATGACGGATGCGGAATACCGGAAGAAATATGCAGGAAAATCCTTTCTGATGAGATCGAATCTGAGAATATCAGCGGTTCCGGAATCGGAGTCAAAAATGTAAATGAACGCATCCAGCTCCGTTTTGGAAAGAAATACGGTCTGAGCTATTCATCAGAAGAAGGCGTTGGAACGACAGTGACTTATGTTCTTCCATATAATGAGGGAGGCAGTATATGAATAAGAAGCATATGAAAAAAAGGCTCCTGATTTTTGCGGCGGCAATTTTGATGATAATAACGACAGTAACTGTTCATTATAAAACAGAAGTCAGATCTGAGGCAGCCGGTATAAAAACGCAGCAGGAAACAAAGAAAAAAATAATCGGTGCCACCCTTGCATCCAGTCAGGCCAGTTATCAGTATGCTATTGGAAATCTTCTTGTTGCAGAAGCAGAGAAAGATCCGGATTATAAGCTGGAAATCCAGTATGCAGAATGGAATGTAAAAAAACAGGAAGAGCAGATGAGGGATTTTATCCGGAGAAAAGTTGATGCCATCATTTTTTGTCCGGTTAATGCGAAATCCTATCTGAATGTACTTCGCGAGGCAAAGAACGCCGGAATCCCTGTGATCAATCTGAATATGAAAGTGGATACTGTATCTGCGGAATATATTACAACTTATGTAGGGGCAAGTATGTCGGAAGAGGCTGATCTGGCAGGTCAGCTGGTGGTGGAATGTCTTAATGGAAAAAAAGGAAAAGTGGGAATCATCGAAGGTTCTCAGGGAACAGATCCCCAGATTTACAGAACACAGACATTTCTGGAATATCTGTCCAGTTATCCGGACGTTGAAGTTGTGGGGATTGAAGAAGCCAACTGGTCCCGGGCAAAAGCAGGTCTGGCAGCATCCAGACTTCTTTCCCAGAATCCGGATATCAATGTATTTTACTGCCATGACAGCAATATGGCACTGGGAGTTTATGATATGCTGAAGGCAAGGGGAATACAGGACAAGATCCAGGTGATAGGAATCGGAAATGAAACAGAGCATATGGAAGCGGTAAAGAGTGGAAAGCTTTATGGTATTGTAACCCAGCCGCCGGAATATGAAGCAGAATATGCCTGGAGCTGTGCAAAAAGAGCAGCTGACGGAGAGGTTCTGCGTCTCTGGTATAAAAACCTTGTGGTGAGCCTTACAAAGGAGAATGTAGACAGCTATTTCAGCCCCGTAATAGATTAAAAAATGAACAATATCTGATGTGAAAAATAAGACTAAACCGATGAAAAAATTGAATTTCAATTTTCATCGGTTTTTCTTATTATACTAATAAATACTTCGTAATGATCGGACTTATTACTCAGGAAGGTGAACTGACATTGGCGGAGGTGTCATTCATGGGAAAGGAGATAAATATGAGCAGTGGAGTAAACAGCACGGGACAGACATACGCTCTGGATATGCAGAAGGTTTCAAAACGTTTTCCAGGTACACTGGCTGTTGATAAGGTAGATTTCCGTGTGAAAAAAGGTGAAGTGCATGCTCTGATGGGAGAGAATGGTGCGGGAAAATCAACTCTGATGAAAATGCTGAACGGTTTGTTTAATGACTATACAGGAGATATCTACATTAACGGAGAGAAGAAACTTCTCCATTCCCCGACAATGGCCAAGGAAGCAGGAATCGGAATGGTATATCAGGAGCTTTCTCTTGCAAGAAGAATTTCCATTTATGAGAATCTTCTGGTGGGAAGACTTCCTAAGAAAGGTATTTTTGTAGATAAGAAGAAAGCAATTGAAGAGTCAAAGAAACTTCTTGCAAGAGTAGGACTGGATTATATTGATCCGACTATGGATGTTTCTGAGATCAGTCAGTGCGAAGCACAGCTTGTCGAGATTGCGAAAACTCTTGGTTTTAATCCATCCATTATTGTTATGGATGAGCCCACATCCGCTCTTTCCAGCGATGAGGTTGAACGCCTTTACAAGATCATCCGTCAGCTGAAGGCAGAGGGGCTTGCAGTGGTTTATATTTCCCATCACCTGGCAGAGATCTTTGAGATCGCAGACAATGTTACAGTTATGCGAGATGGTAAGCTGGTAGGCTCCTGTGCAGTAGCTGATACGAATCCGGACAAGCTGGTTGAGATGATGGTAGGAACTCCTGTAAAGAATTTCTATGAGAACCATAAATCCATGGTACAGGATGAAGTTGTACTGAAGGTTGAAGATTATACACACTGGGGATTTTTCCATCATGTAAACTTCGAGCTTCATAAGGGTGAAGTACTTGCTATCTGCGGACTGGCCGGGGCAGGAAGAACAGAGATCGCAAGAGCACTGATCGGTGTGGATAAGGCCGATGGTGGAAAAGTCTATATACATGGAAAAGAGACGCATTTCAGGAACTTCGGAGAAGCTATCGCCGGAGGACTTGGATATCTGACAGAGGATCGAAAAGTCGTAGGTCTGGCACTGAACCAGACAGTTGGTGATAATGTGACCTCCTGTATTATCGATCGGAATTCCAACGGTATTTTCTACAACCAGAAGAAACTGAACGGACTGATTGATGAGAAGATCAATGAGATGAGCGTTTATCCGGCAGACAGAGACCGTCTGGTAAACAGCTTCTCCGGTGGAAACCAGCAGAAGGTGCTGATGGCCAAATGGCTGGCAGCTGGTGTTGATATCCTGATCCTGGATGAACCTACACGAGGTGTTGATGTTAATGCCAAGCAGGTTATCCATAATGTAGTTAAGGATTATGTATCAAAAGGCAATTCCGTAATTCTTCTTTCTTCTGACCTTCCGGAAGTTGTGGGACTTGCAGACAGAGCAGTGATCTTACGTGAAGGACATACGATCGGAATGATCCGGAAAAAAGATATGACGGAAAATTCAATACTGATTGCAGCTAATGGGGAGGGAGAGTTCGTATCATGTCAGAAGTAAATAAAAATGGAAATACTGCCGCTCCAAAGGTAGATACAAGAAAAACAGAGATCAACAAAGCCAGCCTGATCTTTAATCAGCTTGGCATCTGGATCATTGTTGCAGGACTTATCATTCTGGGAATGATCATTTCGAAAGGACAGTTCTTCGGAAAAAGTAATATCCAGTCTATTCTGGAAGCAGTAGCCCTGACCGGTATGGTCTGTGCAGGACTGTTCTACGTTACATATTCAGGAAACATGACCGATATGTCTGTGCCGATCACAATGGCATTCGGCGGAGTTATGGCAGTACAGTGCATTAACTTCGGTTTTGTGGGATCTATTATTGCAGGACTTCTTGCAGGTGCCCTGATCGGTCTGATCAACGGTTTCATGATCGGTAAGATGAGAGCCAACGCCATCATCTGGACACTGGCGGTAAATCTTTTGATATCCGGTGTCATACGAGTAGTATGGCAGGGAAAAATGCTCTACGCAGAGGATATCGCGAAAGAGAGCATGCAGTCATCTGCTGAAAAGTTTTACGCGATTTCCAGAACCTATATCGGTGGAGCAATCTCCCTGATGGCAATCGTTATGCTGGTTATGTTTGTGATCTCATGGGTGATTCACACAAAAACAGCATTCGGACAGAAACTGAAGATCATCGGTACCAATTATGAGGTAGCGAAATTTTCAGGAATCAACTGTACAAAACAGATCATTATCGCATATGTGATCAATGGTCTCTGCAGCGCAACAGCTGGTATCTTTTATGCAGCTCTCAGAAAATGTGCTTCCTACGAAAACGGAACCGGTTATGATTTTGATGCTCTGACTGCGATCCTTCTGGGCGGCGTTTCCCTGAACGGTGGAAAAGGAAGTATTGTTGGAACCTTCGGTGGTGTTCTTGCTTATGGTATCCTCAACAATATTCTTTCCTGGATCGGTCTTGGGACATACACCAAGTATCTTGTCCAGGGTATCGTATTCCTGTTCATCGTATGGTTAAACACACATTCAAACAGAAAGTTGGGTAAAGCATGATGGAGAAGAAATTTAAGCTGAATGCAGCAATGATCAACAAAAACCGCGCATTTTTATTACTTGCGATCGTACTTTTCTGTGGACTGTTTGTGGACAATTTCTATACAGCCTACAATATCCGGGCAGTAACAGGTAACGGAAGTCTTGTTATCTGGCTGGGACTTGGATTTACTATCGTCCTCATTGCAGGGCATATGGATATGACAGTTATGTACATGTCAACCTTTGCGGCACTTCTTACACTTGGGCTTCACAGCAACCAGAAGCTTCCGTGGGCAATCTGCATTCTTATCGGTGCTCTGATGGGTGTTGTAAACGGCCTGATCATGGGACTGCTTGTTACAAAGCTGAAGATCCACGCATTTATCGCAAGTATCGGTATGCAGCTGGTTCTCAAAGGAATCATGTATGTGTACTGTAACGGAAGTGAGCTGAGTATCGGAAGAGATTATGATCTGAATGAAAAGCTGAATAATCAGCTGCTTCCATTTCTTCCATTCTCAACGTACTTTATTATCACAACACTTTTTGTAATCCTGGTAATTGTAATTCTCCGTTACACAAGACTTGGAAGAAATATCCATATGGTAGGTGGCAATGCAGAGACAGCATGGCTTGCAGGTATCCACAGTGACCGTGTTGTAATAGCAGCATTTATCATTTCCGGACTTGCAGCAGGACTTGGCGGAGCATTGAACGGAATCTATTCCGGTGCAGCCAATGTAACCATGGGCGAAAAAGGAATCTCACCTTTCTATATGGCATTTACAGCAACTGTTATCGGCGGAACAGATATCTACGGTGGCAAAGGAAGCGTAGGCTGGACCTACATTTCTCTTCTGATGATCGCATTCCTGAAATCTCTCTGTAAATCCACAGAGCTTCAGGTACTGGTTATCGGTGCAGCACTTGTGCTTTGCCTGATCTATGAGACAGTTGCAAAATACAATAAAGATAAGATCCTTGGACGTCGTCCGAATCTTCATCTGGAACATCTCAAAGAGATGAAAGGTGCAAAATAAGTAACGAAAATAACAGGGGAAATTAAAAGCGGAGGGAGCTTTTAATAAAATAAAAACTATATAAGGTATAGGAGGAAGAAAACATGATGAAAAAGAGACTGGCGGTTCTGTTATGTGGTGCTATGTTGTTAGGTACGGGGTCTGTAGCATTTGCAGAGGAGAACACAGACGCCCAGGCAACTGAGGCAGAGGCAAGTGATGAGAGTGCAGAAGAGGAAGCAGTAGAAGTTCCGGACGCTGCAAAAGATTCTTACGACAAACTGCAGGAAGCAGAGAAAACATTAAAAACAACAGATGATCATCTCATGATGGAAGCGCCGCTTAGCTTCGATGTTCCGAAAGTAGACGGAGATGCTGCATATTGTGAAGACAATTACGAAGAGACAGATGCCAATCACTGGCATTACAAAGAGTATCTTGACTGGGACGAGGCAAATGATGCAAAATTCCCGGAGTCACCGGCAGATGGACAGGAAGGCAAAAAAGTTATCCTGATCGTTCATGGTGCACATGCCTGGACAACATGCTACACAGAGGCTTTCCAGAAAGCATGTGATGCAGTCGGAATGGAAGTAACTGTTTATGATCCAAACTGGGATCAGGGAAATCAGGATAGCTACATTGACCAGGCAATCAACGAGCATCCGGATGCAATCGCATTGATTCCGCTTTCCGCTGACCATGCAACACAGCAGTTCAAGAAGATCACAGACGCAGGAATCCCGGCATTCTGTGTAAATACAACACCAGAAGCAGAAGCTATGAACTACATCATTTCCTATACTGGCCCGAATGACTGGTATCAGATGAGAACACTTGCCGATATGCTTGGTGAGAAGATGGAAGGCAAAGGAGGAGTTGCTTATATTACACATAACGTAGGTGGATCTCCTTACTATGCACGCTGCTATGGACCTATGACAGAGCTTGCTGAGAAATATCCGGACATCGAGACACTTGATATCCAGTCTCCTGGATTCGAGGCTTCCAAGGTTAAACAGGTCGTATCCGACTGGATCACAAAATATGGCGATAAATTAAATGCTATCGTTCTTGCAGATGACTCTGACCAGGCTATCGGTGCAGCTGAGGCTTGCGAGGCAGCAGGACGTGACGATATCGTAATCGTTGCAGCTGGTATCTCCAAACAGGGTCTTGATCTTGTAAAAGACGGAAAACTTTATGGTATGTCCTATCAGACCTGCCAGGGTGATGCTGGTCTTGCAGTTCGTACAATCTCCGAGTGGTTCTGTGGCATTGATGTAAACCGTGTAAACTATCTGAGAACAGACGTTGTTACTTCTGAGAACACAGCAGACTTTGAGCCGTGCCAGTGGTAATAAAAAAGAATAAACATGTCTGCTGATGCGGATGTCTGGATGCCGTCTCCTTTGAGGGAGGCGGCATTTTCAAACTGTGGATTGTGAAGAGCTTATGCAGCAGTGGCTTGTGTGGGCATGAATAATGGAGGTAATGGGATGAAAGCAGAAGAAGTTAGGATCTCCGAATGGGAAGGATATCAGAGAAAGGATTTTAAACTGGATGGCCATGAGTGTATCCTGGTCATGCCGAAAGAAGTGCATCCGGGAAAACCATGGGTATGGCGCGCAGAGTTTTTCGGAGCTTTTGATTATGCAGACAGAGCACTTCTTGAAAAAGGCTGGCATATTGCATATATGATGATCAGCGACATGTACGGATGCCCGGAATCCATAAGCCTTATGGAAATGTTTTATCAGTATATCACAGAGGAAGAAGGCCTTAATAAAAAAGCAGATCTTTTCGGCTTCAGCCGGGGCGGTCTTTATTCTGTCAATTATACGGTGAAAAATCCTGAAACGATCTCCACGCTGTATCTGGATGCGCCGGTTATGAATGTGACGAGCTGGCCGGGAGGATATGGAGCAAGTGAGCGTTATTCGAAAGAATGGGAAGAGTGTAAGGCAGTTTATCATCTCACAGATGAGAATGCCCTGGAGTTTAGGGGGAATCCTCTGGACAAAATGCCTCAGCTTCTTAAAGCGGGGATCAGGATCATGCTGGTAGCGGGTGCGGTTGACAGTGTTGTGCCTTATCAGGAAAACGGTGCCAATCTGGCCAGATATTATGAGGAAAACGGCGGCCAGATCAAAGTGATCGTAAAACCGGACTGTGACCATCATCCGCACAGTCTGGAAGATCCTGCACCGATCGTAGAGTATATTGCAGATAATTTCGAGAGAAACTGAGAAGAGATATACTTAAAAACAAGTATGTCTACCAGAAACTAATCATAAACAGCCAGAAATTAAGAATTGTACACATTGGCTGACCGGGGTACAATATAGGCAATTCAAAAAACAATTAAACGAAATGCAAAGGCGCATTTGTTGTAGAAATACAGCGAATGCGCCTGTTTTTTTACCAGAATGAACGCAGGATGCAGAGGCAGATCGCGGGATGATTTTCAGAAAGAGAGGGAATGTATTATGGCAAAGAGCGAACAGGTAATCAAAGATCTTGATAGAGTGATCGGACTGATCAACACAGATATGAAAGATATTCCGGCAGAGGAGAAAAAACAGATGGTGGCAGATACCATCGATCATTTTGACAACTATGTAAGCCCGGGCTGGCTGAAATACCGTAAATCTGTTTCTTCTGACTCTGAGCAGGGTGCAGTTCTTGAGTGGCAGGATGAAGGAGCTTACTGCTATGGACTGAACGGAGAAAAATTTATCGACTGTCTTGGCGGCTTCGGTATTTACACCTGTGGTCACAGAAATCCGGAGATTCTGAAAACCGTAAAAGCGCAGCTTGATCATCAGGCACTTCATTCTCAGGAGCTTCTTGATCCGCTTCGTGGATATCTTGCAAAAGCACTTGCAGATATCACACCTGGCGACCTGCAGTACTGCTTCTTCACAAACGGCGGTGCAGAGGCCGTTGAGATGGCTCTGAAGCTTGCACGTATCGCAACCGGCGGAAGATGGTTCATTTCCACAGTAGGTGCTTTCCATGGCAAGAGCATGGGCGCAATCTCCATGGGTGGTAAAAGTACATACCGTACTCCTTATATTCCGATGGTACAGCAGGTACAGCATGTGCAGTATGGTATTGCAGATGATGTAAGAAAAGCGATCAAGAACCTTCAGGCAGTTGGAGAGAAGGTTGCCGGTGTGATCCTTGAGCCGATCCAGGGCGAGGCTGGCGTTATCGTTCCTCCGGCAGGATACCTTCAGGAGG
>OHYD01000852.1_pt1 | contig 14552 bp, 10 predicted proteins | sample 1580191 | NCBI WGS metagenome assembly OHYD01 (sample SAMEA3882510, study PRJEB24775) | human gut metagenome | biome: human-associated habitat; feature: intestine environment; material: feces | place: Netherlands | collected 2009/2010 | reverse complement strand
AACAGATGCTGCAAATCTGAAACAGTTGGGCGAGTTTATTGAGAATACCTTTAAACATAATTTTTTACAGGATGCGGAAATATCTATACTCTCTGCTTCAAATGCTGAGAAAAGTAATGGAGAAGCATTAAGAATGGATGATTATGATTCTTATTTTGTAAATGAAGAGGGGGATAAAGAACTCTCTATCAATATAAAATGGGAGAAACCGAGAAAAGTGTCATATCTGGTCATTAAGGAAGCTATTCCGCTTAGTCAAAGAGTAGAGTCTTTTTCTGTAAGCTATGAGAATGATGGAATTATGCAGGAATGTTATAAAGGAACAACCATTGGTTATAAAAAAATAATAGATTTACAGGAAATTGAAACAGCAAATCTTATTATTAATATTGATGATGCAAGAGTTGCTCCGGCAATATCATTTGTTGGCGTATATTAAAGAAGAACGAAAGGACCAGATACAGTTTTGTTTCTGGTCCTTTAATATTCAAGCCAAGAACCGCAATATTTTAATGTTTTATGGGGGAAGGAAATGTATAAAGTATTATTTGCAGAAGATGAATTATTAGTGCGCTTAGGATTACAGAACTCTATTCCCTGGAGTAAATATCAGATGGAATTATCTGCACTGGCTGAAAACGGAATAGAAGCTTTCCGGTTATTTGAGTCAATTCGTCCTGATGTCTTGATAACGGATCTTCGTATGGAAGGAATGGATGGTGTAGAACTTGTCAAAAGGGTAAGACAGATTGATAAAGATTGTGCCATTGTTGTAGTATCATGTATGAATGATTTCGAAACGTTAAGGAAACTAATTCCTTATAATATTAATGCTTATGTTTTAAAGGCAAGTATCAGTATTGATGAGGTGTGCGATGCATTGCAGAATGTACAGGAATATCTGATCAGAATAGGAAGAAAAACGGATAAAGCGGAAAGTAGCAATGATACGTTAGAGACGCATATTTCAAAGTTTTTGTTAGGTAAAATAGCAAACTGTACATGGGAAAAGACTGATTTCATGGAGTATATGCTGTTGTTCAGCCTAAAAGATGAAGATCAGACAAAGATCAATGCATTGGCAATGGAGTTTATATATGAACTTGTGAGACGTCAGTTGCCAAATAAACTGCTGATTCCGTTAAAAGAAAAAGAATTTATTATATTCTATGAACATGAAGAACGAAATATAGATGAGCGAATAAAAAGGATTAACAGTTCCATTGAGGACTTTCTGGGGGTTCGCTTTGTGATCACATACTGTAATAGGAAGGAATCAGAAAGTCTGAAGGACTGGTTTGATCGTGCATATGTACAGCAATTTAATATAGACTATGATGATAACAGCGGAAAAGCATTGATTCAGAAATCAATATCTTATATGGAGGAACATTATCAGGAAAATCTTAGCCTGAAGGATATTTCAAGAATAATAGGCCTATCAGGAAGTTATTTTTCGTATTTGTTCAAACAGCAGACAGGTAAGAATTATATAGAATATCTAAATGAAATCCGGTTGGAAGAGGCAATGAAGGATTTAAAGAACAGTGATGAGAAGATTGTTGTAATCGCTCAAAAACATGGGTTTCAGAATTTAGAATATTTCTCAAGGTACTTTAAAAAGAAGACAGGAGAATCACCGGCTAGATGGAGAAAAACAAATCAGTGAAACGAATGGACTGGAGACAGAAGGTACTTATCTCAATATTAGGAAGTTTTATTGTGATATTAAGTATTTTATTCTATATTACATATCATTACTTTGTTGCAAAAATAGAAACAGGGAATGAAAAGGTAGTAATAATGACATTTGAACAGGCTGAAAAAAATCTGAAAAATGTTTTGAAAAATGCAGAGTTATGCTTGGATAAATATGTGACAAATGATCTGATATGGGATTTTGAGAATAATTATCCGGAAACAGACATTGAAAGTGATGAATTAAAGGTGAAAATAACGGATAGCTTTATTAATGAAATGTCTGTAAACAGGGAAGTTTCTGCACTTGGATTTTTGCGCGGAGATGGATGGGGGATTGTATCGTCTGTATTACGTAAAAACAGGACTGGTAACACTCAAATATCTGGAAATTTGCTGAAGGTACTCAGACAAAGCAAAGATGCATATCCCTATACAACATGGATCCCCAGCTGGGAACTGAACCTAAATAATGAAAGCCCGTTGCGATTGATGAGCCAAAATGCTTCGCTCATAGGTATAAAAGCACTGGGGGAGAGCAGTGAATTGGAAAAGGATGGATATCTTATTGTTGCTGTCAGTGAAAGTGATCTTCAAAGTACATATAGGTCAGTAGCCTTTGATGATAGTACAGCAGTTTTAGTAGACGGAAATAATCAGATAATATCAAATGTCGGGGAAAAGTTACTTGGAGAACAGCTCAAAACAGGAAGCGATACGCAAAATATTGAATATGACCTTGATATTTATAATTGGAAATTATGCGACATGATACCAAAGCAGGAATATATGAAGGACGCAAAAGATATCAGAAATTTCGGGGTGCTTATTTGTTTGGCTGCAATACTATCCACTGCATTTGTGTCAATTGTATGGAGTAGAAAATATACCAGACCAATTGAACTGTTGATGAAAAACATGCACCATGTCAGATACCAAGAGTTTGAGATAGATAAGCCTCAAAAGCTTGGCTGGGAGGAGCTTGATCAGCTAAATGAAGAATTGTATTATACAGCGCAAAGTATTAAGGATTATATTGAAAGATTGAAACTGGTGGAAAGGGAAAAAACAAAAGAAGAACTTCTTGCACTTCAATATCAGATGAATCCACATTTTTTATTAAATTCGCTTAATTCCATTCGTTGGATGGCCATGATGACAAATAACAAGATTGTTGCAGACACACTGGTCACACTAGGAAAGATTATTACTCCCATGCTTCGAAATCCCAGTCTTACCTGGAAAATTGAAAATGAGATAGAATTTCTTGATAATTATGTAGCAATGATGCAGCTCAGATTTGGCCATGACATGGAATACAGTATGAACTGCTCAAAAGAGTGGTATGATCTGGTATTTCCGCGACTTATTTTGCAGCCGCTTATTGAGAATTGCTTTGTGCATGGAAGCAGTTCAGAAGAGATACGTACTATAAATGTAATCATAGAATGTAATGAACGCATAGAGGTGAAGGTGATCAATAGCGGAGTATTTTTTGATGAGATTCAGTTAAAAGAAATATATATGAAAATGAAAACTTTTTCTAAGGCATCTGACCATATTGGAATGGCCAATGTTTATAAACGGCTTAATTTGTTATATGGTGACCAGGGCAGTATGAGAGTTGAATCGAACAGGAAACTTGGATTTATTGTTGAGGTTAGTTTTCCTAAAAGCACAAAAATGTAGAAAAAATCTAATGTTCAAAAAGAAAATATATTCAACATTACAACAATATGAAAATAATTGACTTATTTTATGATACACAATGACGAATAATAAAATAGGTCAAAAACAGTGAAGAAAATGTGAAAAAACGAAAAATCCGTTAAGCATCAAGTAAGAATGAACATTTAATCAAAGCTTTTACCATGTTAAAATAATAGCATCTTAGGCAGATGAGATTTTAAAAACATTTAACTGGCCAGTTAAAAGCAACTATCAAAGTCAAAAAGGAAGACAGCAGGGTACACGGTATGACGGAGATAAATCGTGAAACTGTCTAATATAAAATGACTGCTAGGAGGGTAAAAGGTTATGAAATTAAAGAAAATGACAGCAGTTTTAGGTGCAACTGCTCTGGTTGTATCTTGCCTTGGAGGATGTGGTTCAAGCAAGGAGAGTGCATCAACTAGCAAAACTACTGCCAAAAGTTCTGATGATGTAGATATGTCAGAAAAAGTAGATATTTCAATTGGCGGATTGTCACTGTTTGATTCTGCAACGACAACCTGGCCGACTGAAGTGATTAAGGCGGTTGAGGAAAAATTCAATTGTACCATTACGGTAAAACCGTATGATCAGGAAAGCCTGAATCTGGATCTGTCTGGTGGAAATACCACAGACATTGTACAGATTGCAGATGCAAATATTGAAGGTGTCTTAAAAGGAAAGCATGCAGTAAATCTGTTGGATTATAAAAATATCGCGCCAAATATCTTTTCAGACGACATGAATTATAGAAACACAATTATGCAGAACTTTAAGAGTGATGGCGACGATACACAATACTTCGTTACTCCGCATGTAGTTACAGACAATGCCGAAAAAAATTATGGTTCTGTAATTCCGACAGGCTATGTAGTTCGCTGGGATTTATATAAGCAGATAGGATGCCCGGAAATCAACAACGATGATGATTATATCGAGGCATTAAAGGCGATGAAAGAGCTCTATCCAAAAACAGAGGATGGCTTAGAAACCTATGCAATGAGTGCCTATAATGATTCGGATCTTCATACTTATTTCTTTAAAGGATGCCTGGGAGAAGGATATGTAAACCTTGAGGATGGTCTGTATGTCCAAGATGCAAAAACTAATGATTTAGTAGTGGATGTTTATGATAAAGACGAAGATGTAAAAACTCCATTCTGGTCAGGTGTGGAATTCTATAATAAACTTTACAGAGAAGGCCTGCTGGATCCGGATAATTTCATTACCCAGGGTGAAGATCTCACAGAAAAATATACAAAAGGTCAGTATCTTGGTGGAACTGTAAACTGGTTCTATGGAACTTATAATACAAATAACAAGGGAACAGACAAGGAATACATTGCGTTACCATCTAAACTGGGATGGGTCAATGAGCCAAACAAAGCCGGATGGACAGGAAAATATCTGTTTGTGTCCTCTCATTCACCAAATATTGAAAGAGCAGTTATGGTACTTGATTATCTGCAGAGCAGTGAGTTTGCCAGAAGTGCAGAATCTGGTATTGAGGGACGTTGGGAAAAAGGCGATGATGGAAAACCTCATTTAACAGAGGATACAATGAGCATGAAGACTGACGGCAGCCGTGCAGATGAATGGAAAGCAAGCGGTATCAGCGATAGTGGTACAGATAATCTTGTTGGATGGGATTACAACGATGTATTACCAGATGGTGGTCTTGTAAATCTTTGGAATGATGAAGACGTCATGAAAGCGAACCTTACCACAGCTGAGCAGGATCTCTGTAAACAGTTTGACATTGATTTACCAAGCGATCTTCTGAAGAAGCGTATCGAGGATGGCACAAGCATGGATCTTAGTGATGCTAATCCAACGATTCGTATGTGCCTTGAGATAACACCAAAAAACATTACTCGTATAGACAGCAACTGTATTGAACTTACTGAAAATGCTCTGCCGGGTCTTGTACAGGCAGAATCCGATGAAGCTTTCCAGTCTGCAAAGGAAGCCTTATTACAGCAGCTTGCAGACGCTGGCGTAGAAGAGTCTATTGAATGGTGGCAGAATGCATGGGAGACTTCAAAGAGTTCAATTGACAAGCTGGAAAGCAAATAAAGAAGGGAGCATGCTTATGAACCGGAAAAGGGCATTGGTGGCAAAAGCACCGAAAGATTATAAATTGCTTTGGATGGCAATGCCATTTATCGTCATAGTCTTTTTGTTTAGCTATGTTCCGATTTTTGGATGGATTTATTCATTTTTTGATTATGTACCTGGAGTAAGTATTTTTGATTGCGATTTTGTTGGCCTGGATTATTTTAAACTGATTTTTAATGATGACAATGTATTACGATCATTGAAAAATACATTTATTTTCGCACTTATTAACATTTGTTTGACACCGTTGCCAATGTTTATGGCTATTTTGCTTAATGAATTAAGAAATGGCCCAATCAAGAAATTTACACAGACCTTTACAACCCTCCCAAATTTCATCAGCTGGGTCATTATATTTTCCCTCGCTACAGCATTGTTCGCCTCTGATGGAATTGTAACAGGTTTGGCAACAGCATTGGGAATTGGAGATGCTTCCAATTCCCTGCTGGGCTCAAATGAAGCAGTATATTGGTTCCAGTCCTTCCTGTTGCAATGGAAAACATTGGGATGGAACTCCATTATCTATATGGCAGCTATTTCGGGAATTGACCAGGAACAGTATGAAGCAGCAAGGGTAGATGGAGCTGGATATCTTCAATGTGCTCTTCATGTAACATTACCTGCAATGATGGAGACCTTTGTGGTGTTATTCATTTTGAATGTAGGTAACTTCCTTAACACAGGATATGAACAGTATCTTCTGTTTAAGAACTCACTAACAGCACCAAATATCGAGGTTCTCGATCTTTACACTTACAGGATTGGTCTTCAGAATATGGACTATTCTTATGGTGTGGCCATCAGCGTTGTGAAGTCTCTTGTAAGTATCTCGTTGGTTGTGGTAGCAAATCTGGTTGCCAAAAAGATCAGAGGCAAAGCAGTTATCTAAAGGAGAGACAATTATGGGCAAAATGAAAATTAAAACTTCACCATCAAGAAAAGCATTTCTTGTGTTTGATTCTTTGCTGATGATACTGCTTGCACTGGTTTGTATTTATCCGTTTTGGTACGTGTTATGCTATTCATTCAGTGACACAACGGCAGCATCTGTAAATCCTCCTGTAATACTTCCATCTGGATTTACACTCAGTAACTATAAAGAAATTCTCACACTGAAAGGTTTCTTTCCGGCATTAGGAATGTCTGTGCTGAGAACAGTAGTAGGAACGGGGTTATCCGTATTCTGCTGTTCATTCCTTGCTTATCTTTTCACAAAAGATAAAATGCCGGCAAGAAAGATATTATATCGTTTTGTTGTATTTACCATGTATATTAGTGGTGGTATGATCGCAACATATATTGTAATGAAATCCTATGGATTGTTAAACAATTTCTGGGTATATATTTTACCTACAATGATTTCAGCCTACAATATGATATTGATCAAAACATACATAGAACAGCTTCCTCCAGCATTGGAAGAATCTGCTGCTCTGGATGGGGCCGGATATATAACCTGCTTTTTCAAAATTATACTTCCACTTTGCAAACCAATCATTGCAACAGTTGTAGTCTTTGTTGCTGTAGGTCAGTGGAACTCATGGTTTGATAATCATATTTATACTCGTGCCAATGAATCACTGACAACATTACAGTACTTATTGTATAACTATCTCAATGAGGCACAAAGGCTGGCAGAACAGTTAAAGACTGCATCCAGTGGAGCTGATATGACGCAGGCAATGGCGGCTATTTCTCCAAAAGGAATTCGTATGACAATAACTGTCCTGGCTTCCTTACCAATTTTTGCATTATATCCATTTATGCAGAAATATTTCTCAAAAGGTATTATGGTCGGAGCGGTTAAAGGCTGATCATTAAAATCCCTGGCACTCGGATTGTAACGGATGTCAGGGATTTTTATTTTACGAAAGATAAAAAAATACATTGATATTACCAAGTCAGTATTTTTATAGATACTGTAGGAAACGGAACTCCGCAGAACCGGACTCTGCAACAAGGGATAACGGGAGATTACAGAATAATGTTAAATAATTATGATTTTATGAATGATGACGAAATGAACTATATACAGGCCTGCCTGGAATTTGCTGCACAGTTAGGGCAGATTGCTGATGACACTCTGGAAGCAGTAGAACGCAGACGCATATTGGAAAATGAAAAAAGAAAAGAACTTCTTGAAAAAGGAATTACTGTTTATGGTCTGAGTAATTTCTCAGTGCCTGCATATATACAGTATGAGCTGACAAGATTCCGACTGGATTTTGTCGCAGAGAAAGCTTTGATCAAAAAAAGTTATAATTATTCAATGATTACTTCCAAAGACATGATTTCATTTTGGAATGAGCATCGGGAACTGTTTACCCGTTACCAGGGTGACAGTTTTTCCTATGATGAAGTTGTCATGGTAATAAGGAAACGGATACGGGAGAAGGAATATGAGCAGGAAATTCAAAACATATTACGTAAGCGGCATTAATGGAGATGACTGCAACAATGGTGAAGCACCGGAAACAGCATTTGGATCCCTGGACAGGATTAACAATCTGGAATTAAACCCAGGTGATCGTGTTTTACTGGAAAGAGGATCCGTTTTTGAAAACCAGTACCTGCATATAAAGGGTAAAGGAACCAGGTCTGACAGAATTGAAATTGGTGCTTATGGAGAAGGTATCATGCCGTGCATTCATTCAAATGGCACCGGAATATGGTATCAGGATTATGGCGCACCTCTGGACTCGCCATCTCATGTATATAAAGGAGAAGTATCATCTGCCTTACTTCTTTATGATGTGGAATATATTTTGGTTCATGATCTGATCATAACAAACTCATCTCCATACACAACTATGGAAGAATATGCGGCACCACACAAAATGGACAGAACCGGTATTGCTGTAGTGGCGAAAAACGGAGGGACACTTCATGACATCACCATACGGGATGTATGGGTTCATGATGTTACAGGAAACGTTTATAACAAGCATATGAACAATGGCGGTATTTATATGACTGCCTTAACACCGGACAATGAAGAAAAAACAGGGGTCGCAAGATATGACGGGATCACTGTAGAGAATTGTACTGTGTGGAGAGTCAGCCGGTGGGGAATTGCTGTGGGATATACTTATCAGCATCAGAAGTTTTCCGGGGTAGAGCTTGATGAAGAAACTTTCAGGAAATACGGACATGAGAATATAATCATACGCAATTGCTATGTCAGCCAGGCAGGAGGAGATGCCATTACTCCTATGTATTCCCTTGAGCCATTGACAGAACATAATATTGCAGATAGCTGTGCAAAAGAGATGAATGATTCTGTGTATCGATATCCGGAAGACAGAATGGGAAAGGTAGCGGCTGCCATATGGCCATGGAAATGTAAAAATGCCCGGTTCTGTTACAATGAAGTTACAGATACCAGACTGAACCAGGATGGTATGGCATATGATGCAGATTCCGGAGATGGTACCTTATATGAGTATAATTACAGCCGGTCAAATGAGGGCGGTTGCATTATGTTCTGTATGGAGGAAGCTGTTCATAATATCTTCCGTAAAAATATCAGTTATGATGATCTGGGAGGGATTATCAGTCCGGCATGTAATCCGGATGCCCTTGTGACTGAAAATGAATTCTATATGAGACGTGAAGTTCCACTGATAAGGGAAAGTATGCAGGATGGGACAGTTACTTTAAAAAATAATAAAATTACAATAATCAAGGAGGACGGAAAGTAAGATGACTCAGAGAAAAGGCAGAGTAACAATACCAACAGATCTGGATGTGGTTCCACAGACACTGGAAATGTTAGATAAATGGGGAGCTGATGCAATAAGAGACTGCGATGGAACAGAGTTTCCGGAAAAACTCAAAAATACAGGAGCAAAAATTTATGCTACGTATTATACAACCCGAAAAGATAATAAGTGGGCAAAAGAAAATCCAGATGAAATACAGCAGATGTATATTGTGACGTCATTCCATACAGCTGTTTCAGATACACTTGAGATACATCTCATGGATCATCTCTATCCGGACATGCTTGCTGTGAACACAAGAGATGACATTCAGAGATGGTGGGAAGTAATTGATCGTACTACCAGTGAAACAGTTGATACAAAATATTGGTCTTATGATGAAAAGAGCGGAAATGTTGTTATACATCCTTCAATTGCATTCCATGAATATACCGTAAGTTTTCTGGCTTATATCATGTGGGATCCTGTACATATGTATAATGCAGTTGTTAATGAATGGAAAGATGTTGAACCACAGATTACTTTTGATGTACGGCAGCCCAAGACAAAAGCACATTCTATGTTGCGGCTCAGAAAATTTCTTGAAAACCATGATTATGTAGATGTCGTAAGATTTACTACATTTTTTCACCAGTTTACCCTGATCTTTGACGAACTGGCAAGAGAAAAATATGTTGACTGGTTTGGTTATTCAGCCTCCGTCAGTCCTTATATCCTGGAACAGTTTGAAAAGGAAGTTGGATATAAATTCCGCCCGGAATTTATCATCGATCAGGGATATATGTATAATACATATCGTATTCCTTCAAAAGAATTTCAGGATTTCCAGGCTTTCCAGAGAAGAGAAGTGGCTAAACTAGCTAAAGAGATGGTTGATATTGTTCATGAGTATGGAAAAGAAGCCATGATGTTTATGGGTGACCACTGGATCGGTATGGAACCATTTATGGATGAATTTGCATCTATTGGATTGGATGCGGTTGTAGGAAGTGTGGGAAATGGAGCAACCCTGCGTTTGTTCAGCGATATCAAGAATGTTAAATATACAGAAGGAAGATTTCTTCCGTATTTCTTTCCAGATACATTCCATGAGGGTGGAGATCCGGTAAAGGAAGCAAAAGTGAACTGGGTAACAGCAAGGAGAGCCATTCTGAGAAGCCCGATTCAGAGAATCGGATATGGCGGATACCTGAAACTTGCTCTGGAATTTCCGGAATTTGTGCAGTATATCCAGGAGGTTTGTGATGAATTCCGTACTTTATATGATAATATTCAGGGAACTACTCCGTGTTGTGTGAAACGTGTAGCAGTTCTGAATTGCTGGGGTAAAATGCGTTCCTGGGGAAATCACATGGTACATCATGCGATTTATTACAAGCAGAATTATTCTTATTTTGGAATTATAGAGGCATTAAGTGGTGCACCGTTTGATGTATCCTTTATTAGCTTTGATGATATTCGTGAAAACAGAGAACTGTTGAAAAACTTTGATGTGATCATTAACGTAGGAGATGCAGACACGGCACAGACAGGTGGCGAAAACTGGATTGATGAAACAATCAGTACTGCCATCAGAGAATTTGTCTATAATGGTGGAGGATTTATAGGAGTAGGGGAACCAGCTGCTCATCAGTGGCAGGGTAAATTCTTCCAGTTGGATGATATCCTTGGTGTAGAAGAAGAACGAGGATTCAACTTAAATACTGATAAATATAACTGGGATGAGCATAGAGATCACTTTATCCTTCAGGATACAGAGGGCGATGTTGATTTTGGTGAAGGCAAGAAAAATATTTTTGCATTGCCGGAAACAGAAATTCTGATCCATAAAAATCAGGAAGTACAGATGGCTGTAAAGACCTTTGGAAAAGGAAGAGGTGTTTATATCAGTGGTCTTCCATATAGCTTCGAGAATAGCCGTGTACTTTACAGGGCAGTTCTCTGGTCAGCATCTGCTGAGAAGGAACTTTATTGCTGGTATTCTTCAAATTATAATGTTGAGGTTCATGCATATGTTAAAAATAAGAAATACTGTGTTGTGAATAATACTTATGAACCGCAGGATACAACGGTATACATCGGAGATGGAAGCAGTTTTGAACTTCATATGGAACCAAACGAGATTAAATGGTATCAAATTCAGTGATGAATCTGTCTGGCACAAGGTCACCAAACGTTCAGGAGGGTATATATGGTTATTTACAAAGGAAAAGACTATAAGGATGTTAGCAGAAAAGCAGCAAATATTATGTCCGCACAGATTATCATGAATCCTAGATCAGTGCTGGGCTTAGCAACTGGTTCAACACCAGTGGGTATGTATCAACAGTTGATTGAATGGTATAAAAAAGGGGATCTTGATTTTTCAAAAATTACTACTGTAAATCTGGATGAATATAAAGGTTTGTCTCCAGACAATGATCAGAGTTACCGATATTTTATGGATCAAAATTTATTGAACCATATAAATATTGAAAAATCCCATACACATGTTCCAAACGGAATGGATGAAGACAGTGAGCGTGCCTGTAAAGAATATGACAAGATAATTTCCATGGTGGGTGGGATTGATATGCAGCTTCTTGGAATTGGAGGAAATGGTCATATTGGATTCAATGAACCCGGAGTAGCATTTGAAAAAGAAACTCATTGTGTAAATCTTACAGAAAGTACTATCAAGGCAAATGCCCGTTTTTTTAAGAGCATAGATGATGTACCGAAGCAGGCGTATACTATGGGAATTAAAAATATCATGTCTGCAAAGAAAATATTATTGATTGCTACCGGTTCATCTAAGGCAAAAGCTATTTATGATTCCCTTTACGGACCGATTACTCCAAATGTACCGGCTTCAATTCTGCAGCTTCATCCCGATGTAACTATAGTTGCAGATGAAGACGCATTACAACTTTTATGAAAATAGTACAGATAACATAATGTTAATATAGGAGGATAACACGAATGGACCATTGGATATTAAGCTACAAAAGCCCGGCAGAAGCCTGGAATGAGGCACTGCCGCTCGGAAACGGAACTCTTGGAGTGATGTCCTATGGCCGTCTGGAAAATGAAACACTTGAACTGAATCTTGATACTTTATGGTCCGGTGACGGAAGTTCAAAGCTGAATAAAAACGGCCATGCTGACCTTGGGCATCTGCGAAAGCTGCTTAAAGACCAGAAGCATCAGGGAGCAGAAGATTATTGTAGGAAACATATCCTGGGTGACTGGACGGACAGTTACCTCCCGGCTGGCAGATTCAATATGAGTCTGCAGATGTCCGGACAGACACCCAGCGGATATGTACGCCAGCTCTCTTTGAACCATGCGGTGGAAACAGTGGCATCTGCAGGGTATAAAAGGGAGCTGTTTGTGAGCATGGCAGATCCTCTGCTGGCAGTCCATTTCCAGACAGTCCATGAACAGAAACTTCATCTTGAGATTTCACTGGAAAGTGAGATCAGATATGAAAAAATAAAAAACTGTGAAGATACCGTTTTACTTTCCGGACGGGCACCCTCTTATGTGGCACCGCTATACTATGACTGCCCGGAACCGGTTGTTTATGAGGACGGAAAAGGAATCCGGTTTACACTGGCTGTAAAGGTTGTTGTACCGCAGGGCAGTGTGAAATGCTGTGATGGTAAGCTCCTGATCGAGGGAGAACAGGACATATTTGTTTATTTTACAGGAAATACAGATTTTGGACGGAATGCAGATACACCACAGCTGGAAAAAGAGTGTATGGAAGTATTGGAAGATCCGGATTATGAACAGCTGAAGAAAAGACATCTGGGAGAATACCATAAATATTTTAACCGTATGGAATTATCACTGAACGACACCAGGGAAAACCGTTTGGCAGAGATGATGTTCCATTATGCCAGATACCTGATGATCTGTTCCTCCAGACCGGGAAGCCAGTGTGCAAACCTCCAGGGAATCTGGAACAACAGGATGCGTGCCCCCTGGAGCAGTAATTATACCGTTAATATCAACACGGAGATGAATTACTGGATGGCTGAGAGATGCAACCTGAGCGAATGTCAGGAACCACTCTTTGACCTGATCTGCCGGACAGCAGAGGATGGACGGGAGACAGCCAGGGAGGTCTATGGACTTTCCGGATGGGTGAGCCACCACAACCTGGATATCTGGGGACATTCCGGACCTGTTGGATATTTCGGGCAGGATGAGGACCCCTGTTCCTATTCTATGTGGCCTATGAGTTCGGGATGGCTCTGCCGGCATCTCTGGGAACATTACTGCTATACAGAAGACCTGGATTTCCTGAAAGACAGAGCATATCCGGTGATCGAGGGAGCCGTAAAGTTCTATCTTGGGTTCCTGTTCCCATATGGGGAATACTATGTTACCGGGCCTTCCACTTCCCCGGAAAACCGTTTCTGTGGAGAAGATGGAAAATCCCACAGTGTGGGAATGGCATCCACCATGGATATCAGCATCCTGAAAGAACTGTTTGGGTACTACCTGAAAATATGTAACATCCTGGGCATAGAGGGAGAGACAGCGGATGTAAAACGGGTACTTTCAAAACTGCCGCCATTTAAGACGGGAAGCTTTGGACAAATCCGGGAATGGTTCCTGGATTATCCGGAAACAGAGATCCATCACCGCCATGTTTCCCATCTGTATGGTCTTTATCCCGGAAACCTGATCACAGAAAAAACCCCGGAGCTTCTGGAAGCCTGCCGGGTGGCTCTGGAAAGGCGCGGGGACGAAGGAACCGGATGGTGTATGGCATGGAAGGCCTGCCTCTGGGCCAGACTCCGGGACGGGGAACATGCACTGGGGCTTTTGAAAAACCAGCTCCGTTATACCAGGGAGGAAAATATTTCCTGTGTGGGAGGCGGCATTTATCCCAATATGCTGTGTGCACACCCACCGTTCCAGATCGATGGGAACTTTGGCTTTGCAGCTGCGGTTGCAGAGATGCTTATCCAGAGCAGGAAAGGGCATATCCTGTTACTTCCGGCACTTCCGGATGAATGGAAAGACGGAAATGTCCGGGGAATGAAGGTACAGGGTGACATCACAGTTGATTTCGAATGGAGAGATGGCAGGATACACAGGGTTCGCCTCTGTTCTTCCTGTGAGCAGAAAGTAACGCTGGAATGTAATGGAATTTCAAAAACAATATTTTTAAGACCTGATGGGACAGAGGATATGATTTTTGGTTGATCCGTCCTGAAGGCCTGGAAATCATAGACAGCCGTATCATGTAAAAAGCACATGGTACGGCTGTTTTTATACCCTAATAGGACCTGATGATCATAAAATTTG
>OHYD01000838.1_pt1 | contig 14684 bp, 8 predicted proteins | sample 1580191 | NCBI WGS metagenome assembly OHYD01 (sample SAMEA3882510, study PRJEB24775) | human gut metagenome | biome: human-associated habitat; feature: intestine environment; material: feces | place: Netherlands | collected 2009/2010 | reverse complement strand
CTGCGAGGGGCCATGCAGATGTAAATGACCAGAACGGACGGAATCCAGGGTGCCCAGGGGGAGGGTAACAGGGAAAAGGGAAGGAAGAGCGCCGCGCAGCCGAACCATGCGGCAATGCAGGTTGCCAGCGCTGCCGCCATTCCCGCATGAAAAGTTCCTCCCCACCTTTGCCTCGCCAGTGTTTCCATGCGGCGCGCGCACCGGCCGATCAAACAGACGGGATGGAACCTGTTGGGCGGTTCTCCCGCCAGAATATCCAGCAGGAAGGCCGCAGGCAGGATGAACGGGCACGGGAACATGGGTCAGCGTTTCAGTTGGAGAGCTCGGTAAATGGTTTTCAGGTCCAGATGTTTCCGGACCACGTCCGCCAGGCGGTCCAGCGCTCCGTCCAGGTCATAGGCGGTGTGCAGGGCTGGGTTGGCTTTCAGCCCTGAATCTTTCCTGACCATGTTGATGAATGCGCGGCGGAATTGGTCTCCGTCCAGCATGCCGTGCAGATACGTGGCCCAGATACGGCCTTTGCCGTAGCCGCAGGGGGAGCCGTCTTCCCGGAACATGACGGGGGGGCTGGATTCTTGATGGCTGGTGACGCCATGGTGGATTTCATAACCTGCGGCGGGAACGGGCAGCGGCGTGCTTGCCCGGCGCACGTTGATCAGGGTTTTGGCTGAAGAGAAGGTGGTGGAAAGTTCCAGCAGCCCCAGTCCTGGCGTGCGCTCCTCCGGGGATTCCATGTGCAGCGGGTCCAGAATGTCCGTCCCCAGCATTTGCAGCCCTCCGCAGACGCCCAGAAGCCACTTTCCCTTTTCGGCATGACGGCGGATGGGTTCTTCCAGCCCGGCGGAACGGAGAGAAGCCAGGTCCGCAGCCACGCTTTTAGTGCCGGGCAGAATGACCAGGTCCGGATTTCCCCATTCCTCCCGTGTCCGCACCTGGCGGAGCCGGACGTCCGGCTCCGCCGCCAGAGGGGCGAAGTCCGTGAAGTTGGAGACGTGGGCGGGCATGACTACGGCCACATCCAGGCAATCCGCATGTTTCCCGTGCTCCCCGTGGCCAGGGGGCAGCGTGGCGCGGTCTTCTTCCGGAATGTTGATGTCCCGCATCATCGGGATGACGCCCAGCACAGGCTTGCCCGTACGGTTCCGCATGTAGCTGTGCGCCGGGGCCAGCAGATCCGGATCTCCTCGAAATTTGTTGACCACGAACCCCGCCAGCAGTTCTTTTTCCCACGGGGCGAATGTCATCCACGTTCCCAGAAAGGAGGCGTACACTCCGCCACGGTCAATGTCCCCGGCGAGCAGGACTCTGGCACGCGCGTAGCGGGCCATGTTCATGTTGACCACGTCTGCTGATTTCAGATTGATTTCTCCGGGGCTTCCGGCCCCTTCCAGGCAGAGGAGTTCATATTCGTCCGCCAGGGAATCGTATGCTTTGCATACGTCCGGCCAGAAGCGCCTTTTAGCCGTGAAGTATTCCCGCGCGTCCATGCGGCCTACGGGGCGCCCCATCACGATCACCTGGGAGCCGGTATTGGAATGGGGCTTGAGAAGAATGGGGTTCATTCTGGCATCCGGATCAATGCGGCAGGCCTGGGCCTGCACCAGCTGGGCGCGGCCCATTTCCTCTCCCAGCGCAGTTACGCCGGAGTTGAGAGCCATGTTCTGCGCCTTGAACGGCGCCACGTGATAGCCGTCCTGAAGGAAAATGCGGCACAGGGCTGCCGTGAGAACGCTTTTTCCTGCATCGGAGCAGGTGCCCTGAATCATCAGGGCCGGTTTGGGAGCCTTACGGATAATGGAGGGGCCGTTTCCCGCCAGTTCGGCGCGCAGAGCTTCCGCCAGCAGGGCGTGTTCCTCCGGCGTGCGGACGCCGGAGCGCAACCAGCCGCTCGTTTCCAGCCCCGGATAATTGGAACAGTCGCGCAGTGCGATGCCGTATTTTTTCAGGAGCCGGGCTGCCAGGCCATGAGGCGCCCCCGCCAGGCGGAAGAGAAGGAAGTTGGCCTCGGACGGGAGTACGGCGGAGCCCGGCAGGGAGGAGAGCCTGCGGAACAGGTCGTCCCGGCGTTCCCGGTTCCGGGTGCGTTCCCTGTCTGCCCAGGAGGAGGGCTGTGCCAGCACGGCCTTCACCGCTGCCGCCGCAAAGGCATTCACGTTCCAGGCGGGCAGGGATTGCCGCAGCCGCTCCGCGAGCGGAGCGGCACAGATGGAAAAACCGCACCGGACGCCGGCCATGCCGTAAAATTTGGTCAGGGAGCGCAGAACCACCAGGTTGGGAAGGAGGGCCGCTTCACGGAGCAGTGATTCCGCTCCTTGTACGTAATCCATGAAAGATTCGTCAATGATCCAGAGGACTTCGGGGCGGCTCTGGACAACCCTGTGCAGGGCCGCTGCGTCCAGCAGGCCGCCGGACGGATTGCTGGGATTTGCCAGAAAAACAGCGCTTCCGTCTGCGGCCTGTTCCTCCAGACGGCAAAGAGACGGGAGGAAGGAATTTCGTTCCTCCGTCCGGATGGAAAGAACATCCGTGCCGTGGCGCAGGCAGGCCAGCCTGTATTCGGAAAAAGCGGGTTCCGGAATGACGGCCTGTTTAAGGTTTAATGCGCGCGGAAGAGCGTGAATGAGTTCATTGGCCCCGTTTCCAAATACGAAGCAGCCGGAAGGAAGCCCGTAATGAACCGCCGCCAGTTCCCGTAGATCCGCCGCATCCGGAGAAGGGTAGGGTACTGCGTTTTCCATGGCCTTCCACAATGCTGAAACGATGAACTCCGGCATACCTTCCGGCCTCAGGTTGACGCTGAAGTCCAAAATATCCCGTTCCGGGCGGCAGGCCTCCTCCGCCAGGGATTTTAAATCTCCGCCATGTGAAAAAACGTTCATGCCACAGTAATTGGAACCGGCGTACCGAAGGGCTGCCCGCGCCGGAGAAAAAAAGGAAGCGCCTTGCAAGTTCGGAATTCCACGTAGCCGGAAGCTTCGCCGGAGACGGGAAATCTTCCCTGTTGCGGGAACGTGGGAACAAGGAGCGTCATGAGCGCATCATGTCCTGTATGCGCCGGGAGTGACAAGACAAAAATGGAAAGCCCCGTGAGGAAAAGAGGGATGGAGAACAATACGCTGAAAAGGGAAAACGACTGCAATTCATCTGGATGTTCAAAGAAAAATTTTTTTGTCTTGTCATACCGGTCTCTTTGGTATTTCATCCGTCCCATGAACCCTTATGGGAAGGGTTACAGACCTCAGGGACGCCCGTAGCCGGGCAGGAAATAAATGGGGAATACCGGTGTGAGTCCGGAGCGGTACCGCCACTGTAAGCGAGCCTGCCTCGCAAGCCAGAAAACCAGCCTGTGAGGTTGTCCAACTGTTCGGCGAGTTACCGAACGTAAGGCACTACAACCATGCTTTATACGAAGAAAGCCCTTCAAATGGGCGCAATTGCTGTTGGCCTTGCCGCATTCGCAGGCCAGTCCTCTCTTGCCGAGTCCGCTAAAAAGGAAGACTCCAAGCCCTCCGTCAGGACGGAAACCATGCAGGTTATGCCGGAACTGACTATGGCATCCCACTTTGTGGGCGTGCCGTACAACCGGTCTGGAGTGTCCGTTTCCATCATCAATCCGGAAGAATTCCAGAAGGCGGGCATTGAAACCCTGACGGGAGCCCTTTCCCAGACGCCCGGCGTTTTCACGCTGGACGGAGGCGGCACCTGGCAGCGCGGTTCCGTGAGCAACACCGTCATCCGCGGGATGAACAAGGATACCTACACTCTGACCATGGTTGACGGCATGCGCATCAGTGATGCCAACATGTCCGGCAACAAGCTGCTGGGCATCACCAATCTCTTTACGGTGGGCAATGTGGAAGTGGTGAAAGGAGCGCAGGGCGCCGTTTTTGGTTCCGGCGCCATTGGAGGCGTTGTCGCGATGGATACTCCGGAGGGGGAAGGCGATCCCGTAACCAGGATTTTTGCGGAGGCCGGTTCTTTCGGCTCTTTCAACAGCTATGTCACTTCCTCCGGCAAGATCAAGAAGCTTTACTATTTTGTAGGCGTTGGGTTTGAAACTACGGAAAACGATCCGTCAATCTATCCGGCCATTTATGACAACAGGACAGGCATGAACGATTTCCGCCAGTGGCAGGAAGCCGTGCGCCTGGGCTATGATATCAATGACAAGGTGAAGGTGAGCTTTACCTATCGCCGCCTGGATTCCTACTTTGAATATCCCACGCCGTATGTGGATTATAACCAGTGGCCTTCCGTTCCGGATCCCCATCTGTACAATACGGAAGACAAGAACCGCAGCAACCTGGTGACAGGACGTGTGGATGCGGAAATTTCCAAGCTGTGGTCCACCAGCTTCATGGTGGGGCATTACAACATGGACTATTCCTGCCATACTCCCGGATTTGATTTCCAGCCCAATGTGATGCGCAACCGCCGTTTTCAGGCGGAGTGGCGTAATGCGCTGACGTGGAACAAGGAATGGAAAACCATCGCCGGCATGGCCTGGGACCGTTCCGACTACATGAGCGAAAACAATTACGTTGCCAAGGATGAATGGCAGAGCACGCTTGCCTTCTTTGCGGAGCAAATGTGGTCACCCACGGACAGCTTTGACGCCAGCGTGGCCCTGCGCCTGGAACATGATTCCGTCTGGAACAATCATTTTACGTGGCGTTATTCCAATTCCTGGAAAGTGACGGGCAAGGATTCCCCCACCCGTATTTTCGGTTCCGTGGGTTCCGGTTTCCGCGCGCCCACCTATTTTGAGCAGTATGCGGCCAATTATGGTTATGTTGGCAACCCTGATCTGGATGTGTCCAAGTCCCTGGGCGGCGATCTGGGGGTGGAACAGCGTCTGGCGGACGGCCATTATGCTTCCGTGACGGGCTTCTGGACCCGTATCGACGATGAAATCGGCACCATGAGCGTAGGCACCTGGCCGAACTCCTATACCACTTACACCAATTATTCCCACTGCACTTCCTACGGCGTGGAAGTGGCGTTCAAGGGACAGTTCAAGGACGCGTGGAACAGCGGCTATTATGCCAATTACACCTTCACGATGCCCAAGCGCGATTCCATCGGCAAATACGAAACCATTCAGATGGCCAATACCGCCCGCCACACCATCAACGCAGAGGTTTATACCTCCCCGGTTGAAAAGCTGACGGTCGGCTTCGGCGTAACGGCCGCCATGGGACGCACGGATTACAATTATGCCCGTCTGGACAATTTCTTTACGGCGCGCCTGTTTGCCCGTTACCAGGCAACGGACAATGTGTCCCTCCATGTGCGTCTGGAAAACCTGTTTGACCAGAAGTTCATCATGACGAATGATTATAACTTCGGCCCGCGTGAAGCCCGTGGATTCGGAATCTTCGGCGGTGTGACGGTCGAATTCTAAGTTCCTTTCAATATTAATTGTTGATTGCTCCCCCATCTTCCGTCTTGCGGACTGTTTCAGGCGAAGTGAACGGTTCCGCGCGGAAGATGGGTTTTCTGTTTTCCGTAGTTTCCGGAATCGGTTAACATGTGGCGGCCATCTGAGTTGTGTTGCGCTGGATATCCATACTGGGGGCATTGGCCCTTTCCGTCTTTCTGGGAGGTGTCTTTTACTTTTCCCAGCGTGAGAAGAATGTTTGGCATGAATTTTCCGGCCGGATGGACGGCAGGGGGATGCCTGCCGTATTTGACGGTTTTGTGGAACGCTGGAACAGGGCCGTGGAACGGGAGCTGCGCCGTGAATTGGCTGAAGGGGAGAGGAAGGAAAAACTTCTGGTCGTTTCCCGCGGGGAAGGGGACGGCCGGCGTTTGGCGGAACAGGCTCGTTCCGTGGAACGCATCAGGAAAAGGCTGTTATTGAAAGACCATATCCGCCTTCTTCCTCTGGAAGACGTTCCGGACGGATTGGAATGGCAAACCGGAATGGAAGAGCCGGATGTGGGTGATCCGCGCGCCGTCAAGGGTGGAAGAGTCCGGTTGTGGATCAATACTCCGTTTCCCGGAACTTTGCGTGCTTTCGGGCCGGGAAGTGAAAATTTTTTCAATTACTCCGCCATTGACAACGTGTGGCTTCCCCTCGTGGGGCTTCATCCGGAAACCTTCCGTCCCATTCCGGGCCTGGCGGACCGCTGGGCCTTGTCCGCAGACGGAAAAACTGTTTTTTATCATCTGGATCCGGAAGCGGCCTATTCGGACGGACGCATCGTGAAAGCGCAGGATTTTCTGCTGAACATTTGCCTCCGTACGTCCGGTTTTGCCCGGGATCCGTTCTGGACAACCCTGTTCCGTTCCATGTATGATCAGATTACGGTATACGGGGATTCCATCATTGCCCTGACGCTGCCGTCCCGCGGGCCGCTGCTGCCTTACATGGCCTGTGCGGATTTTCATCCGGCCCATCCCGGTTTTTACCATGATTTCAACGCTCTGTTTCTGGAACGCTACCAGTGGAAAGTCCCTCCAAATACGGGTGGCTACATGGTTGTTCCCGCTAAAATCCGGATAGGAGAAAGCATTACCCTGGCCCGCGTGAAAAATTGGTGGGCGAAGGACAGGAAGTATTACCGCCATTCCTGCAATGCGGACCAGGTGGAACATGTGTTTGTGAACATGGAAAACAAGGCGGTTGAAATGTTCCGCCGCGGGGAACTGGACATCATGAACGTTCGCAAGCCGGAGGTGTGGGAAACGGGTCTGGAACTGCCGGAAGTGCACCGGGGCTATATAGATAAATACAGTCTGGAAGCCAATTACGCCTGTCCCCCGTACGGACTGTATCTGAATTGCTCGGACAAACTGTTGAAAAATCCGGATATCCGCCGCGGGCTGGCGCATTCCGTGAACATGGGCCTGGTGATTGATACTTTGTTCCGCGGGAATATGAGAAGGCTCGGTTCCTACATGGAGGGGTACGGAGACCTGACTCTTCCGCTGAAAGCTCCGGAATACAGCAAGAAAAAAGCCATGGAATATTTTGCCCGCGCCGGCTACCGGGAAATGGGGACTGACGGCGTGCTGAAAAATGAACGGGGAGAACGGCTGGTGGTGGAACTGACGTTTGCGGATTCATCCGTCCTGATGACCAACGTCTGTTCCATTCTCCGGCAGGAGGCCCTGAAGTGCGGGGTGGACCTGCGTCTGGATTCTCTTACCTACAGTGTCTGTTCCCGTAAGGTTTTTGAAAAACGGTATCAGGCGGCTCTGTGGGCGTGGCCGCTGCAGACGCCGTTCCCACGGCTGTATGAAACATTTTCTTCCGAACTGGCGTATGATGCCCGCGGAAATCCCGTAGGCAATACGAATAATATTATGGCTGTGTCGGACGCTGAACTGGATGCCGCCCTGGATGCGGAACGCAATGCCCCGGATACCGGTTCCCTGAAGCTGACTCTTCACCGTGCCCAGCAGCGTCTTTATGAACTTTGCGTCTGGATTCCCGGCTGGAGGGAACCATACACGCATGTCGCCTGCTGGCGCTGGATACGCTGGCCGGAATCTCCCACCCGGTTCTGTTCCCCCAGAATTTACAATCCGCTGGAATCGCACCTGTACTGGGTGGATGAAGAAATGAAGAAGGAAACGCTGGAGGCTCGGAGCCGTGGCGTACCGTTTGAAGAAAAGCATCAAATAATATATCTTGAAAGACAGGATGGTGCCGTTCCGTAATAAAACCGGGTCACCGTCTCCTTTTTAAATTGAAAGGAGGTGATTTTTCATCATAATCTCCTTCGCATTTACCGTAATTAATTATTAATTCCATAATCATGAAATTATCCTTTTTCTCCGTTCTGCTTCTGGCAGGGCATCTTTGCGTGGCTGCTCCCATGCCTCTGCCGGAATCCAATGACGGAGCCAGGCATGTCTTCTCTACTAATCAGGAAAATTTTTTGATGGACGGAAAGCCCATCAAAATCATTTCCGGGGAAATGCATTATCCTCGCGTGCCGCGCCAACACTGGAAGGACAGGTTCCAGCGCATAAAGGCCATGGGCATGAATACCGTCTGCACTTATCTGTTCTGGAACGTGCACGAACCGGAACCCGGCAAATGGGACTTCTCCGGCAATCTGGATTTTGTGGAATTCATCAAGGAAGCGCAGAAGGCCGGCCTGTGGGTCATTGTGCGTCCCGGGCCCTATGTGTGCGCGGAATGGGAATTCGGCGGATTTCCCGGCTGGCTGCTGAAGGATGAAGATTTGAAAGTCCGTTCCCAGGATCCCCGCTTCCTGGAACCGGCCATGGCTTATCTTAAAAAAGTCTGTTCCATGTTGGAACCTCTGCAGATTACCAAGGGAGGCCCCATCATCATGGCCCAGGTGGAAAATGAATATGGTTCCTATGGTTCTGACAAGGATTACGTGAAAAAGCATCTGGACGTTATCCGGAAGGAACTTCCGGGAGTTGTTCCCTTCACGTCGGACGGCCCGAACGACTGGATGATTAAGAACGGCACGCTTCCGGGCGTTGTTCCCGCCATGAATTTCGGCGGCGGGGCCAAGGGCGCCTTTGCGAATCTGGAGAAGCACAAGGGTAAAACGCCCCGCATCAACGGCGAATTCTGGGTGGGCTGGTTTGACCACTGGGGCAAGCCCAAGAATGGCGGCAGTACGGAAGGTTTCAACCGAGACCTGAAGTGGATGCTGGAAAATAACGTCTCCCCCAACCTCTTCATGGTGCATGGGGGGACCTCCTTCGGCTTCATGAACGGGGCGAACTGGGAAGGCGCCTATACGCCGGATGTAACCAATTACGACTACGGCGCCCCCATTTCCGAAAACGGAACCCTGACGGACCGCTACCGCACCTTCCGCCAGACTATTCAGGATTATTACGGTGATACGTACAAGCTTCCCGAACCTCCCGCCCAGCCGGAAATGATGGAGCTGCCCCCCATCACGTTTACGGAAACGGCCGGCATGTTTTCCCGTCTTCCTCAGCCCTCCATCCGCAAGGAGCCCGTCCACATGGAAGCCCTGGGGCAAAGCCTGGGTTTCATCCTGTACCGGACAAAGGTGCAAGGACCGGTGAAAGGAGAACTGAAGATGAACAACATGCAGGACCGCGCCATCGTTTACGTGGATGGCAAGAGGCAGGGGGCGGCGGATCGCCGTTACAAGCAGGATTCCTGTGATGTGGTGATTCCTTCCGGACTTCATACGGTGGACATTTTTGTGGAAAACATGGGCCGCATCAACTTCGGCGGCCAGATACAGGGCGAGCGCAAGGGCATCCGAGGGCCCATCACGCTGGACGGCAAAAAGCTGGAAAACTTCCTTATCTACAACTTCCCGTGCAAGGGAGTGGAGCTTCTTCCCTTCTCCGGCAAGAAGCCGGCGGGCGACCAGCCCGTGTTCCACCGCGGGTATTTCAACGTTTCCAATCCCAAGGATACCTACCTGGATATGCGGGACGGCTGGAAGAAAGGCGTTGTGTGGGTGAATGGACGCAATCTGGGCCGCTTCTGGTTTATCGGCTCCCAGCAGGCTCTTTATTGCCCCGGAGAATACCTGAAGCCTGGGAAAAATGAAATCGTGGTGCTGGACGTGGACGGAGGTTTCGGCACGGTGAAGGGTGTGAAGGAAGCCATTTATGAAGTCAACAGGGACCCTGCCATGGCGGATGTCTTCCGCGTAGGCAAACCTGTGGCCCCCGCTGCCGGCCAGCTGGTGCACAGGGGTTCCTTCGCCAAGGGGGCAGATCAGCAGGAAATCAAATTCCGCGCTCCCGTCCAGGCCCGTTACATCGCCATTGTCAGTAAAAACGCCCATGACAACGGCCCCCATGCCGCTATTGCGGAGCTGAACTTCCTGGACGCCTCCGGCAACCTGCTTCCCCGCGAACAGTGGTCCGTGGTTTATGCGGATTCCCATGAAACGACGGGGGAAGCCGCCCAGGCGGGCCTGGTGATGGACAACCAGCCCACCACCTACTGGCATACCAAGTGGCAGGGGGACAACCCTCAGCATCCGCACATGATCGTGCTGGATCTGGGCAAGGTGCAGAAACTTTCAGGATTCCGCTACCTGCCGCGCCAGAACAGGGAAAACGGCCGCATCAAGGACTATGAAGTCTATGCGTCTCCCAAGCCGTTCAAGCCTGCCAAGTAAGGTTCTCTGAATTGTTGAACTTTTCAGGGCCGCTTCCTCCAGGATGAGGGGGCGGCCTTGTTGCGTCCGGACATCCCGGAAGAAACAGTCCTCCTTTGCCCGGATAAGAGCCGTTCCGGTTTAAAGATGCGTATCAGCTTTCCGTCCCTTTGTTTCCTGCTGTTGTGCGGGCCGGCATTCCATGCGCAAAAAAAGGCGGCTCCGCAGTATAACGGAGCCGCCGGAAGACCGTAATAAACCTGATAATTGTTTGTTAGAAATTCCAGGAGAAGCCCAGCTTGATGGTGTGGTAGCCGGGGTCATTGTAGCCCTGAATCTGGTAATATTCGTAGCCGAGCACGAAGTCCGCGCTATTGGAGATGCTGAACTTGAAGCCGGCCTGGGCAGCCCAGGAAAACTTGGTGGAGGAAATGGTTCGGGAACGGCTGCCGTCTTCCAGTCCATGAATGGTGGTCTTCACGTCGCCGTAAGTGGCGCCGACTTTGCCGCCCAGATAGAACATGGTGTAGTCGCCGATGGGAAGGTTCAGCGTGTAACCGGCCATCATCGGGATATAGGTGGAACGGAGGCTGGCGGTATAAGGCCCGCTGATGCCCAGGTCCTGCACGCTGGGGTGGTGGGAACCGGCCAGGATGCCGCCGTTCAGGGAAATCTGATGAACAATGCTGCCGGTTTCAATATAGTTGAAAATGCTCAGATTGCCGCCGGCCACGTTGGGCATGGCGTCTTTGGTGGCGATTCCGTAAGCCCCTTCCAGGGACATGCCGAACTGGCCGTCGTACTTGTCGGCATGATAGGCGCTGGCGGAAGACACGGAGGCCGCAAGGGCCAAACCTAACAGTATAGTTTTGTTCATATGGGGATAAATGGTGAATTTAACTGTGGTCCATTCTTGGCAGTTTTCTCTTTTGAAGTCAAACATGAAATGTCAAATGGACGCGAAATCCTCAAACCCGGGGAGATGAAGTTGCCAGAACGCTCCCGGTGGGGTACATTCTGCGCCATGGAACAACAAGCGTGTGATTTGTTGGTGACCGCTTTCCGCATGCTGGGCGGAGCGGAACAGTCCAGCGCTGCCGGAGATGCGGCCGTCGCCGTTCGGGACGGGAAAATTCTGGAAACGGGAAGCGCCGCAGAACTGGAAGCCAGGTGGACGCCCTCCGTTCGCAGGGATTTGGGGAATGCGCTGCTGATGCCGGGGCTGATTAATGCCCATACGCATGTCCCCATGACCTTTTTGCGCGGTTTTGCGGATGACTTGCCGCTGATGGAATGGCTGACCGGGCATATTTTCCCGGTGGAAGCCCGGCTGACGGATAAAATCGTCTCCCTGGGGGCCCGGCTGGGCATGTATGAAATGATGCGGACGGGCACCACGGCGTTTGTAGATTCCTACCTGTTGGAGGCCAATGTCCTCCAGGAAGCGGAACGCATGGGAATGCGCTGTGTTGGCGGGGAAGTCGTTTTTGCTTTTCCCTCTCCGGCATACGGGGGGTGGGATGGTGCGGAAGCCCTGTACCGGGAGCAGGCGGAACGCTTTTCCGGCCGCGGCAGGGTGCAGGTGGCCCTGATGCCGCACAGCGTGTACACTACCAGTGACGAAGTGCTCCGGCGTTCCATGAAGCTGGCGGAGGAACTGGATATGATGCTGCATATCCATCTGTCCGAATCCGCCGGGGAAGTGGAGCAGTGCCGTTCCCTGCACGGAGGAAGGCGCCCCGTGGGCTATGCCCGCGATATGGGGCTGCTGAATGAACGCGCCGTGCTGGCTCATATGGTGGACGTGACGGATGAGGAACTGGAGCTGGTGGCCGCTTCCGGGGCGGCGGTTGTCCATAACCCGGTCAGCAACCTGAAACTGGCGTCCGGCTTCGCCCGCGTGCGGGATATGGTGCAGGCCGGCGTTCCCGTCTCTCTGGGAACGGACGGAGCGTGCAGCAACAACAGTCTGGATATGTTTGAAACAATGAAGCTGGCCGCTATTCTTGCCAAGGGGTACAGCGGTGACGCTACTGCGCTCCCCGCCATGCAGGCGTTGAAGATGGCTACGGCGGAGGGCGCCCGCATTTTCCGGACGCCGGGGTTGGGAACACTGGTTCCGGGAGCTCCCGCGGATATGATCGCGCTGAACCTGGATGAACCGAATCTGTGCCCGATGTTCAACGAGACATCCCATGCCGTTTATGCATCTTCCGGCAAGGATTGCGTGTTCACCATGGTGGAAGGGAAAATTTTGTATGACCATGGAATTTACACGGATGGCCTGTATGCGGATACCGCCGCGGAAATGCGGGACCTGGTGGAGTGGGTGAAGGGGGGCAATGATAGTTAAGAGTTAATAGTGATTGGCTAATAGTTGTCGTGCTGTTGCCTGTTAACTGTTCTCCGGGAACGGCCCCCCTGAGTCGGCGCATGCTCATATTCCTTCTTTACCCGCAAGGGGGGATGCCTTTATAGTAATTTCATGCAATATGATCTCATCGTCATTGGTGGAGGCCCTGCCGGCTATGTGGGCGCCATCCGCGCCGCCCAGCTGGGGAAATCCGTGGTGTGCGTGGAACGCGAGCGGGTAGGGGGCACCTGTCTGAACTGGGGTTGCATTCCCACCAAGGCGCTTCTGAAGAACGCGGAGGCCTACCTGACTGTAACGGCCCGTGACAGGGAATTCGGCATGACGGTGGAGGGCGTCAGCGTGGATTGGAGCGAAGTGATCGGCCGTTCCCGCAAGGTCAGCGACCGCCTGGCCGGCGGCGTGGGGTTCCTGTTCAAGAAAAATAAGGTGGATTCCGTTACGGGGGAAGCCTCCATCATTTCTCCCGGCAGGGTGGAAGTAAAGGCCGCCGACGGGACGGTGAATGTTCTGGAGGGAAAGAATATCCTGGTCTGTACCGGCTGCGTCACCCGCACGGTGCCCAGCCTCCCCCTGAACGGCACTACCGTCATCGGCTCCAGGGAAGCCATGGTGCTGGAAAAGCGGCCTGAAAGCATGATCATCATTGGTTCCGGAGCCATCGGCACGGAATTTGCCTACATTTACAATTCATTCGGCACCAGAGTGACGCTTATTGAAGCGCTTCCCCGGATGCTTCCCAATGAAGACGACGACTCCTGCATGACGCTGGAACGCGCATTCAAGAAGCAGGGCATCAAGGTGATGACGGGAGCCTCCGTGGAATCCGTTGCGGAAACCTGTGACGGACAGGTCAAGGCCAGCGTGAAAAACAGCAGGGGACAGGAAGAGGAAATCACGGCGGATGTCTGCCTGGTGGCCATCGGCGTGAAGCCGGTTGTTCCCGCCGCGCCCGGCCTGGACCTGGAGCTGACGGAAAAGGGATTCATCAAGGTGAATGACCGCTATGCGACTTCCATACCCGGCGTGTATGCGGCAGGCGATGTGATCGGCGGCGTGCTGCTGGGCGTGATCGAGATTCTCGGCAAGGCGTATGTCTCCACCGAGCTGGGCGACGCGCTGGTGTTCGCCGTGCTGATCCTCGTGCTGCTGGTCAAGCCGACCGGCCTGCTGGGCAAGCCCGTGCGCGAGAAAGTGTGAGGTGAAAACCATGAGAAGCAAAAAATTCCGCAGCACCCTGATAACCTTCGGCATTGTGATCGCGGCGTTCATCGCCTGTCAGGTGATGATCTCCACCGGCGCGATGACCCGCTCGCTCAAGGGGCAGCTCGTGCCGATCTGCGCGTATGTCGTCATGGCCGTCTCCCTCAACCTGACGGTCGGCATTTCCGGCGAGCTGAGCCTCGGCCACGCGGGCTTTATGAGCGTCGGCGCGTTCTCCGGCATTGTAATGGCCATGTGTCTGAGCAAGGGCATGGGCGTGGCGAACGAAACGCTCTGCCTGCTGCTGGCGATTCTGACCGGCGGCGCGGCGGCCGGTATCGCGGGCGTGGTCATCGGTATTCCGGTGCTGCGCCTGCGCGGCGACTATCTGGCGATCGTCACGCTGGCGTTCGGTGAAATCATCCGCAACGTCATCAACTGCCTGTATATTTCGCTGGACGGCCAGCGCCTGCATATCGCCTTCAACAACCCGAACGTGGCGGGCAAGCTGCTGGTGAACGGCCCGGCGGGCGCCACCGGCGTGAACAAGATGGCGACGTTCGGCATGGGCTTTGCGCTCACGCTCTTCACCCTGTTCGTGGTGCTCAACCTGATCGACAGCCGATCCGGCCGGGCAATCATGGCCATCCGCGATAACCGCATCGCGGCGGAGGCGATGGGGCTGAACGTGACCAAATACAAGATGATGGCGTTTGTCACCTCCGCCGTGCTGGCGGGCATGGCAGGCGCGCTCTACGGCCTGAATTTCTCCACCGTCGCCGCGTCGAAGTTCAAGTTTGATACGTCGATCCTCGTGCTGGTGTTCGTCGTGCTCGGCGGCATCGGCAACATCCGCGGCTCGATCATCTCTGCGACGCTGCTGACCATCCTGCCCGAGCTGCTGCGCGAATTCAGCGATTACCGCATGCTGGTGTATGCCATTTTGCTGATCGCCCTGATGCTGTTCAATAACTCCGGCATCAAGGAAAAACTGCTGGAGCGCCGTGCACTGCGCAAAGCGG
>OHYD01000835.1_pt1 | contig 14733 bp, 12 predicted proteins | sample 1580191 | NCBI WGS metagenome assembly OHYD01 (sample SAMEA3882510, study PRJEB24775) | human gut metagenome | biome: human-associated habitat; feature: intestine environment; material: feces | place: Netherlands | collected 2009/2010 | reverse complement strand
GATTCGCAATCGCCGGCGAATCCGCGTGCGAGATCGTCCACCTTCTCGTTGCCTGCATTGCCGGCGTGACCCTTAACCCAGATGAACTCCACTTTGTGCTTGCTCTTTGCGGTGAGCAGGCGCTCCCACAAGTCGCGGTTCTTGACAGGCTGCTTGTTGGCGGTCTTCCAGCCGCGTTTTTTCCATCCGTCAATCCAGTGCTTGTTGAAGGCGTTGACGACGTACTGCGAATCGGAATGGACCTCGACCTCGCAGGGGCGGTTGAGCGCCTCGAGCGCCACGATGACCGCCATGAGCTCCATGCGGTTGTTGGTGGTCTTGGCGTAGCCGCGCGAAAGCTCGGAGGTGAAGGTCTTGCCGGCGGGGTTGGTGTATTTGAGCACGGCGCCGTAGCCGCCGCGTCCCGGATTTGATCGGGCCGAGCCGTCGGTATAGATGATGACCTTCACATGGTTCCTTTCGTTGGGTACGTTTCGTGTGAGTGACCATTGTAGCGTCATGTCCGCCGGGGGCTAGCAATCTACGATTTCTACCCCGTCTTCCGACAGTTAGTTGGCATGGATGATGCGGTTGAGCTCGTCGAGGTATTGCTGCAAGAGGGGAGAGGGCTTGCGCTCGTCGTGCATGATATAGCCTACGTGCATCGTTGGGGCGTCTGCTAACGGGATCGATGCCATACCCCATTGCATTTCATTGGAGAGGACACCGGTCGACAGGGTGTAACCGTTCGACGTGATAAGTAAGTTAGTAAGTGTTCCGCGGTCCGAGATTCGTATGTTGCGGTCGCAAGGGATATAGCTAAAAGGTTCCTCGGCGTAATAGAAGGAGTTTGAGGTTCCCTGCTCAAAGCTGTAGCGCGTATAGGGTGTGAGGTCGGCAAGGGACAGCTGCGGGCGGCGGGCAAGCGGGTGGCGCTCGCTAACGAAGACGTGGACCGTCGCGTCGAATAGGGGATGGAAGCTCGCACGCGCATCGGCAAAAGCCTTCTGCAGAACGCGGGCATTAAAGTCGTCCAGATACAGGATGCCGATGTCGCTGCGAAACGCGCGGACGTCATCGATGATCTGCGATGTGGTGGTCTCGCGCATGATGAACTCGAACTTGCTGTCGCGGCAGCGCTCGACCACGTTGACAAAGGCCTCGACCGAAAAGGCGTAGTGCTGGGCGGAAATGGCGAGGCGGGCTTGCGGGGTGCCGCCGTCCTCGTAGCGCGCCTCGAGCATGTCGGCCTGCTCTACGACCTGGCGCGCATAGCCCAAAAGCTCGGTGCCGTCGTTGGTGAGCGTGACGCCGCGGCTGGAGCGCGTGAAGATCTCCAGGTGGAGTTCCTGCTCCAGGCTTTTGACGGCGTTTGAGATGTTGGACTGAGCGGTATAGAGGCGCTGAGCTGCGGCGTTGATTGAGCCGGACTCTGCCACGGCGATCAGAAAACGAAGCTGCTGGAGGGTCATCGGCGCCGTCCTTTCGAGCGTTATCTACAAAACCGATAACAGGTTAGCGCTTTTAAGTGATTGACCGAGCGAAACAATGCTCGTACTATTCAAAACACACAAAGGCGGTAGGTAATTAAGCCGACCACGGAACCGGGATGCGAAAGGAGGCCCGCATATGAATTGCTTACCAAGACGAATGCCGGGCTCCTGTTTGCGCCCGTCGGCGTGATCAGGAGACAGCCACTTACTTCTCTTACTCTTATTACTTATATTCGATCAAGGAGATCATCATGAGCCAGTTCATCAACAACCCCGAGCACACCTTTGGTTTCGATACCCTGCAGCTTCACGTTGGCCAGGAGAGCGCCGATCCTGCATCCGACTCCCGTGCCGTGCCTATCTACCAGACCACGAGCTATGTGTTCCGCAACTCCCAGCACGCCGCCGACCGCTTTGGTCTTGCCGATGCCGGTAACATCTACGGCCGTCTGACCAACTCCACCCAGAGCGTCTTCGAGGACCGTATCGCCGCACTCGAGGGTGGCGTGGCAGGTCTCGCCGTCGCCTCCGGTGCTGCTGCCATCACCTATACCCTGCAGGCTCTTGCTCAGGCCGGCGACCACGTGGTTGCCCAGAAGACCATCTACGGTGGCTCCTACAACCTGCTGGAGCATACGCTCTCCCAGTTTGGCGTCGAGACCACGTTTGTCGATGCGCATAACTTGGAAGAGGTCGAGGGCGCCATCAAGGACAGCACCACGGTCATCTATCTCGAGACGCTCGGCAACCCCAACTCCGACATCCCCAACATCGACGCCATCTCCGAGATCGCCAAGAAGCACGGTCTGCCGGTTGTCGTCGACAACACCTTCGGTACCCCGTATCTGTTCCGTCCGCTGGAGCATGGTGCCAACATCGTCGTCCACTCCGCAACCAAGTTCATCGGCGGCCACGGTACCTCGCTGGGCGGTGTGATTGTCGATGGCGGCAACTTTGACTGGAAGGCGAGCGGCAAGTATGCGCAGATCGCCGAGCCCAACCCCTCCTACCATGGCGTCTCGTTTGCCGAGGCTGCCGGCCCTGCCGCCTTCGCGACCTATGTCCGCGCCATCCTGCTGCGTGACGAGGGCGCCTGCATCAGCCCGTTCAACGCCTGGGTCCTGCTCCAGGGCACCGAGACCCTGTCGCTGCGCGTTGACCGTCATGTCGAGAACACCAAGAAGGTCGTTGAGTTCCTGGCTGGTGACAGCCATGTCGCCAAGGTGAATCACCCGAGCCTGCCTGAGCACCCCGATCACGAGCTCTATCAGAAGTACTTCCCCCGTGGCGGCGCCTCGATCTTTACCTTTGAGATTAAGGGTGGCCAGGAGGCAGCTTGGAAGTTCATCGATCATCTGCAGGTGTTCTCGCTGCTCGCCAACGTGGCCGACGTCAAGTCGCTCGTCGTGCACCCGGCTACCACCACGCACTCCCAGCTCTCTGCCGAGGAGCTCGCCGAGCAGAACATCACGCCCTCCACGATCCGTCTTTCCATCGGTACCGAGAACGCCGAGGATATCATTTGGGATCTGAAGCAGGCCTTCGCCGCGCTGGACGAGTAAGGCGACTTGTGCAAGGACCCCTTGCGACTCGATAGGTATAACTGCATAAAATGCCTGCTCAAGGCGCCTGTGCGAACAATGGTTGCACAGGCGTCTTTTTTGCATAGAGAGGGCGCAAAAACAGGGTTTTTGACACGCTTTATGCATTCGAGTTGTGGAAAACTCCTGTTGAGAGGATGTGAGTTTTACGCAATTGACGTGCGCCTTTTGAGTAAAACCGCAGGTCGCGATTTGCTCGGGGTACTATGCAGCGCGATCGAATCACACGCAGCTCAAACGCAGCAAAAACGCACTACGGAGGTTTCCAGCTACATGAGGATCGATTCACGAAAACCGAAAGCCGCCGCCCTTTCCGCCGCTCTGACCGTGGCACTTTTGGCGGGCGCCGGTGCAACTGATGCCCACGCGGCAACACTATCCGACACGGTCGAATCCACGCCGTCCGAGGCGACGCTGGTGCAGCCCGTCGACTATCGCAGCGACGGCTTTGGCTCCATGCAGGAGTGGAACGCCTCGATGGAGGCCAAGCGCGATTCCCTTGAGATGCGTGCTCAGATCATCATGAACATGTACGGTGACTATGCCACCGATGACGAGCGCGCTGTACTGCAGGGTTGTATCGACGGTGCGGGCAGTCTTTTGACGATGGAGGAGGTCGACGCGAAGTCGACCGAGCTCGATGAGCTGCGCACTGCACTTGAGGATGCCAAGCGCGAAGCGCTCGAGGTTGCTGCCGCCGAGGCGGAGGCTGCCGAGGCCGCCCAGGCTTCGTACTACAACGCCGGTTACACTCCGTCCTACGCGTCTGCCGCGTCCTACGCGAACGGATCGGGCCTGACGCGCTCTGCGGGTGTCAATAACTACAACGGTCGCCGCGAGACCTATTACAGCAGCAATGTGCTTTATCACTATCGCACGGGCGAATGGACTCAGGATTCTGAGGGCTTCTGGCGCGATTCCGACGGCTATTACGTTGTTGCCGCGGGCGATATGGCCCAGGGCTCGACCTTTACGGGCTCCAAGGGTGATTGCAAGGTCTATGACTCTGGCTGCGCTGCCGGAACCACCGACTACTACACCGGTTGGTAATTTTTCTGCATCACGGATATTTGGCGGACGGACGTCTTTAACGAGCTTTAGGGCAACGTAAGGACGTCCGTTCTATGTATGCGTTTGAGTTAACAGAGCCCTTACCGTGGCGGTACGCTGGGCGTATGGATGCGGGGCACACTGGTTCTTGAGAAATAAGGTCTTTCTCTTGGAGGAAGTGGTCTTGTGAATGCTCGAGATATTGCCGTTGCCGCCGTCGCGTTGATGCTTGGCTGCCTTGGTCCCACGGCCGCGCTCGTCGCGGGCATGCAGGGGACATGCGGGGCTGCTCCTATCGTGGTCGGCGCGCTGATCGCGGCCGCGCTGCTGGGAAGCGCGGGCGTGGTTCTTTGCCACGACGATGAGGACGAGGTGCCGGGGTCGCAACGTTAACTGTTGTGAGATCGGCCGCCGGTCATAGACGAAGATGAAGGCCGCCGCAGGGGAAAGGTTCCCTTGCGGCGGTTTTGCTGTTAAGGCTGTTGAATGCGGCGCGTTGGCGCTACCAGCTTTTCTCGATATCGCGGATGCGCCGATAGAGCCACTCGTTTTGCGGTGCCTGGATATCGTGTTTGGCTGCGAGGCGGCAGATGGTGCCCGCGAACTCATCAACCTCGGTTGTGCGCCTTGCGATGCGGTCTTGAGCCATCGAGGGCATACCGGCGGGGTCGATTCCCTCGATGAGGTGCACCATTTGCGTCAGGTCTGCCTCGGTCAGTTCAACGCCCTCGGCGTTGGCGACCGCGAGCGTTTCGCGCATGGCGGAAACAAAGCAGCGGCGCTGCTCGGAGCCCGGCTCCGTGGCGCTTCCGTAGGTCCCGCCGTAGGCCATGCAGGTCTGGTTGATGCCGTCGTTGAGCATGAGTTTGGCCCACATGCGGTGCGCAATATCGCGCTCGACGGTATGGGCGATGCCGCAGCGCGTGTAGAGCTCGTCGATGGCGGTGACGGCTGCGGGCTCGGTGCCCGCTGCCGCGCCAAAGCGAATCTCGCCCGCATTGGTAAAGGTGAGCGCGCCGTTGAGGAACACGGCGTCCATGCCCTGGCAGATACCAAGAACGGTATGCTCCCAGCCAAAGCGTTCGGCAATCTTTTGCTCGCTCGTAATGCCGTTGCACAGCGAGGCGATGAGCGTGTTGGGCCCCACGACACGCTCCATAGTCTTGAGTGCTTGGTCGAGACCGGTGGTCTTGACTGTCAGGATGACCAGATCGGCGGGCGTCGCCTCGCTGGCGCGGACGGACGTGAGATCGCAGGGCTTGCCGTTGACGGTGAGCGCGTCGTTCGCATGACGCTCAAAACGGGCATCATCCATGACGTATTCGACGGCGTCGTTGCCGAGCGCCCGGGCGATCATGCTGCCGTAGAGCAGGCCGACGCCGCCCTTGCCGATAAAGGCGACCTTGTTGATCTGCATGTGAATCATCTCCCCATGTAAAAGGCGCCCGCGTAAGGGGCGCCTGATGGATTGTATGCTGCCAGGGTGATTGGTGGGTGCGCGGGGCGGCTGTTATGAAAAAGAAACTATTGCGCTGTGCGCTTATGCCGCGGGGCAGACCGCAAAGACGCGGGCGGGGTATCCGACGCCATCGCGGACCTTGGGGAAGGTGCAGAAGATGACGGCGCCTGTGGCGGGAAGCTCGTCCAGATGGTCCATGACTTCGATCTGATGGCGGTCGACCGAGAGGATGTATTGCTCGCCGGGGTAGGGGTAGGCGTCCTCGCACGTGGTGATGCCCGGCTCCTTTCATCGGGCTTTTTGCTGATGTTAAAGCGGTGCCGTGACGGCTCGATTTCTGCTGCGTTACGATACGTTCTCGATTGCGATTCCACGATGTTTCGGCTGCGTGACCATTGTGTTTCGCCTTGCCGGGGCGCTGATGGCGAAGGGAGGGGCCGTGCAATACCGTGTTAACCCCAAAAGTGGTAACCGAATATCCGCTCTGGGTCTGGGCTGCATGAGGTTTCCCGGTGCGCCGGGACACCCCGATGCGAAGACGGCCGATGCCATCATTTCCCGTGCGGTGGAGCAGGGGATTAATTATCTGGACACGGCCTATCTCTATCCCGGCAACGAGGCTTGCGTGGGCGCTTCGCTTGAACGCCTGGGCTTGCGCGACCAGGTTTTGCTCGCAACCAAGCTGCCGCATGCTTCGTGCAAATGCGCGGAGGATTTCGATCGGTTTTTCGACGAGCAGCTGCGCCGCCTGCAGACCGACCATATCGACTATTACCTTATGCACAACATCACCTCGCCTGCGCAGTGGGAGCGCGTGGTGGCGCTGGGCATCGAGGACTGGATCGCGCAGCAAAAGGCTGCAGGGCGTATTCGTCAGATAGGCTTTTCGTACCACGGCAGCGCGGCGGACTTCCTTACGATGCTTGATGCGTATGAGTGGGACTTTTGCCAGATCCAGTACAACTACGCTGGAGAGCGATATCAGGCGGGAACGGCGGGGCTCATGGCCGCCGCCGAGCGAGGTCTCGCGGTGTTTGTGATGGAGCCGCTTTTGGGCGGACGCTTGGCAGGCAAATTGCCTCCGCGGGCGCGCGCTGTTCTCGATGGTGCATGCGATCGGCATTTGCATACGCCTGCCGCTTGGGGGCTCTCGTGGGTGTGGAATCATCCCCAGGTGACCATGTTGCTTTCTGGTATGACCGATACCGCGCAGGTGGACGAGAATTCGTCACTGGCAGACCTCGCGTTGCCGAATTCGATGACGGCCAACCAGCTCGACACGATTGCGCGCGTGTTGATGGAGTTTGAGAAATCGAACCGTGTGCCCTGCACGGGATGCGGCTACTGCATGCCATGTCCCAAGGGTATTAACATTCCCGGCTGCTTTGCCGCTTACAACGCGAGCTACGCGCACAGCTGGTTTACGGGGCTGTCTCAATACTTTACGGCGAGCGCGGTGCGCACAAGCGAAGCCAAGCTGGTGAGCAATTGCGTCAAGTGCGGCAAATGCACGCGCCACTGCCCGCAGCATATCGATATCCCCGAGCGTCTCGATGACGTGCGCCGACGCTTCCAGCCGGGCCCCGTGACGGCGGTGCTTAAGGCCTTCGGCAAAACGCGCTCCTGATGCCCCTTTTATAACTTGCGGTGGAATAGTTCCTGTTTGCGGCAGAATAGGGGCCAAACAGGAACTATTCCACCGCAACTGAAGGGGGCTGTCGTGGGTCATCGAGATTCATGTGATGATTTGCGTGAGGTTCGTTGGGGCGTTTTGGGCGCCGGGCACATTTCGCATCGATTTGCATCGTCGCTCAAGGAGGTGGACGGGGCACGGCTTGTGGCTGCGGCCGGCCGCACTCCTGCACATGTCGAGGAATTTTGCCGAGCGTTTTCGATCGATGCTGCGCATGGCCATGCCTCGGTCGACGATAACGGCGATGCGGCTTATGACGCGCTGATTGCCGACCCCGATGTCGATGCAATCTACTTGGCTCTTCCGCATGGCATGCATACGCGTTGGGCCTGTCGCGCGCTGCGCGCCGGAAAGGCCGTGCTGTGCGAAAAGCCGGCCGTTTTGAGTGAGGAAGAGGCTCTCTCGATTGCCTCCATCTCTCGCGAGCGCGGCGTGCTGTTTATGGAGGCGATGAAGAATCGGTTTTGCCCGATGCACACTCGCGTGAAGGACTTGCTTGCGTCGGGTGAGCTTGGCCGTATTGTCTCGATTGAAAGCGTGCAAAAGCTCGATTACGGCGAGTTTCCTTCGGGCTATCTGCTTGATCCGTTGCAGGGCGGCTGTCTATATGACATGGGCTGCTATGCGGTCGGATGGTTTGATGATCTGCTTGCGGGTGCGTGCGATGTTTCATCTCGTGAAGTTCGCTGGCGTGACGTATCAGGCGGCCGCGTCGATTGGGCCGACGAGATCCATATGAGCGTCGGCGGTATACCCATTCATATGGCGTGCGACGGCAAAGCAACATATGAAAGCCGCTTAACGATTGCCTGTGAGCGGGGCTCGTTGGAAATCGAGCGTCTCCATCGCCCCGAGCTCGCCCATGTGAAGTATTCCGACGGTCGAACGCTCGAAATAAATGCTCCGTTTGAGATCGATGATTTCTACGGCGAGGCGTCGCATGCGACGCAGCTCATTCAGACGGGGAAACTCGAAAGCCCCATCATGTCCCTAGCCGCCACACAGCGCTGCGCACGCATCATCGATGCGATTCGTTCGAAACTTTAGGGCGTGGGGGGGGCATGGCACCAGCGCTCGGAATGCCTGGAGGCCTTTGTCCCTGATGCCCCTTTTATAACTTGCGGTGGAATACGGTCTGTTTGCGCCAAAATAAGGCACCAATAGACCGTATTTCACCGCAACTGATGAGGGGGAGTTGGAGATGCTGACGATCGGGTGTCATCTTTCGACGACGAAGGGCTATCGGGCAATGGGGGAGACGGCGCTGTCCATTGGCGCCAATACCTTTGCGTTCTTTACGCGCAACCCGCGCGGTGGCAAGGCAAAAGAACTTGACATGGATGACGTGGCGGCTCTGCGCGAGCTTATGGAGCAAAACGACTTTGGCCCGCTCGTGGCTCATGCCCCGTATACCTATAACCCCTGCTCCGCTAAGGAGCGGGCGCGCGAGTTTGCCCTGGAGGCCATGGCCGAGGATCTGCAGCGCATGGAAGCGCTGCCCGGCAACTACTACAACTTCCATCCCGGTGCGCATGTGGGGCAGGGCTCCGACGCCGGCATTCAGATGATCGTCGACACCCTGTGCCAGGTGATGTTTGAGGGCCAGCAGACGACGGTGTTGCTCGAGACCATGGCCGGCAAGGGCACCGAGGTGGGCCGCAGCTTTGAGGAGCTGGCGCTCATCATCGAGGGCGTTGCCGACAAGCGCCCCGAGCTGTCCGATAAGCTGGGCGTTTGTTTGGACACCTGCCATGTGAGCGATGCCGGCTACGACATCATCCATGATCTGGACGGCGTACTCGACGAGTTCGACCGCGTGGTGGGTATCGATCGCTTGCATGCCGTACACATCAACGATTCGAAGAACCCTTGTGGCGCCCATAAAGATCGTCACGAGTGCATCGGCAAGGGATACCTTGGCAGCGAGGAATTTGGTGGCGGTATGCAGGTTATGCAGAATATTGTATCGAATGGCCGTTTGTGTTCGCTGCCGTTTATTTTGGAGACTCCGAACGAACTTGCAGGTTATGCAGCTGAAATTAGATTATTAAGGTCATTGCAGCAGTAATGACTGTCACAAAGTGGAGTGTTCCATTCACGTTATGGGTTTGTTTCAATCAGTTTTCTAATTGCAGATTCTCCCAAGCGGGTGCATAATAGCCATCAGTTTTTGCAGACCTCTGAATCAAACGGGGTCACCGGAAGGAGACTGATTATGAAGCTGAAGAAGCTTGGCGCATTTGCCGCCACGGGCGCCATGGCGCTCGCCCTCGCACTGACGGGCTGCGGCTCGTCCAACGCCACCTCTGGTTCTGATGCCGGTTCCAGCAGCTCTGACGACGCTAAGGTCGAGAAGGTCGACGGCTCCAAGGAGTACGCGCTCGTCAAGGACGGTACGCTGACCGTCGGCACCTCTGCCGAGTACGCTCCGTTTGAGTACAAGGATGACAACGGCGATTATCAGGGCTTTGACCTTGAGCTCATCAAGGCTATCGGCGACAAGCTGGGCCTGGATGTCGAGTACGTCAACAATGACTTTGACACGCTGGTTCCGGGCGTCGCTTCGGGCGCCAAGTATGACGTTTCCATCGCGGCTATCACCGACACGCCCGAGCGTGAGAAGGAAGTCACTTTCTCCGATTCCTACTACATGGACGATCAGGCTATCGTGACCAAGGTCGATAACACCGACATCACGGCCGACAACTACAGCGAGAAGCTCAACAACGCCGACGCTACCATCATCGTTCAGTCTGGCTCGACCGCCGAGTCCTTTGCCCAGGAGAACTTCCCCAAGGCCAAGATCGTCCCCTACAAGGACGCTACCGAGTGCTTCAGCGCCCTGCAGTCCGATAAGGGCGACGCCGTAGTCACCAACCGCTCCGTTGCCAGCCAGCTGACCGCCGAGCAGTTCAACACCTGCCAGACCATCAAGCAGATCAGCACCGGCGAGGAGTACGCCATCGCCATCAACCAGGGCAACACCAAGCTCAAGGACGACATCAACCAGGCCATCAAGGACCTGACCGACGACGGTACCGTCGACGCCCTCATGGCTAAGTACAACATCAAGTAAAATAGCTACTTGATTGCGTGTAGGCCCTTTCCGTTTTGCGGAGAGGGCCTTTGCGCTTCTCTTGACGGAGAGTGCTTCCGTCTCGTTTTGCCGGCAACTTCTACGATAGGAGCCACCTTGTCTCGACTGAACAAAGGGGCCGTGGAGCAGCGTTTTCCACTGCCCGCCTTGCTCCAAAAGCTAGTCTGCGTCATGGCCGTGGCGCTCGCGCTGGTGTGTGTGGGGGCATATGCGCCCACGACCGCCCAGGCGCTTGAGACCGCAAAGATTACCGCCCGACCCAACACCGGTTCGGGCAGCGCTGTGGTCGGCGGTACCGAGACGCGCATTACCTGGGAGGTCCAGGCCGATGCCGATGAGGAGCTGAGCGGTCTTTCGCTGACGTTTGTCGACGGCACGACGTTTGGCACCGATGACACGCGATTGACGATGCTCTCGGGCGAGGACCTCATGGATCGTACGCCCATGAAGCCCACGTGCAAGGCTGACGGCCAGACGCTCAAGATTGATTTTGGCGAGACGGCGCCTGCCGGCGGCTTTTTCCGTGTCGAGGTTTACGGCGTGACCTTCCCCGTCGAGGGCGGCGATGAGGCCTTTAGCGGCACCTACACTTTGGCCGATGGCTCGACCAAGAAGATCTCCAAGATTCCGTCGGTGGAGATCAAGGGTGTGACGGCCTTCGATAACTTCTTGGCCGATCTTAAGGAGCAGCCGTGGGTCGAGGCTTGGAACTCCAATATGTTCCTGCGCCTGTTCTTGAACCCGGTCATTTTGGTCCAAAGCCTGCCGATCGTCTTCAAGGGCTTCCTCATGTCGCTTTCGATCGTGCTTGTGGCGTTTCCGCTGGCAATTCCCTTCGGTTTCGCCCTATCGCTCATGCGCATTTCCAAGTCGCGCATCCTTCGTTGCCTTGCCGGCATCTATGTGAATATCATCCGTGGTACGCCGGCGTTCCTGCAGATCTATATCGCGTTCTTCGGTCTGCCACTTGCCGGCGTCAAGGTTGATGACTACGTGCTCGGCGTCATCGTCATGGCCATGAACTCGTCTGCGTACCTATGCGAGATCTTCCGTGCCGGTATTCAATCGATCCCCAAGGGCCAAAACGAGGCTGCTCGTTCGCTGGGCATGAACGCGTTCCAGACGCTGCTCTATGTCATGATTCCGCAGACGTTCCGTAATGTCCTGCCTACGCTGACCAGTGAATTTATCCTGCTTTACAAGGATACGTCTCTGCTTGCGGCCGTGGGCGTGGTCGAGATCGTCATGAATGCCCGCACCATCGTGGCCACGACGGGCTCCATTACACCGTACGTGGTTGCCGCCCTGTTCTATCTGGTCATCACCCTGCCGCTCGCTCGCTTGGTGAGCGGTCTTGAGGCGAGGCTTTTGGGCACGGCCGAGACCAAGAAGAAGCGTCCCGCCAAGAGCGCCGGACAGGTTGTCGCGACGCCCGCCGATCACATCGCCGGTCTGTAAGGAGGTCCTATCATGAGCGAAACCAATAACTCGAACGAGGTCGTCGTCAGCATCAAGAACCTCCAGAAGGCCTTTGGCGACAACGTGGTCCTGCGCGATATCGATCTGGATGTGCACAAGGGCGAGGTCGTCGTAGTCCTGGGTCCTTCGGGCTCGGGCAAGTCGACGATGCTTCGCTGCATCAATCGTCTGGAGCATCCCACGAGCGGCTCGATCATCGTTGAGGGCGTGGATGTGTGCGCCAAGGGTGTCGACCTTAACAAGGTGCGCACGCATCTGGGTATGGTGTTCCAGCAGTTCAATTTGTTCCCGCACCTCTCAGTCAAAAAGAACGTCATGCTCGCGCAGCAAAAGGTGCTCAAGCGCAGCAAGGAAGAGGCCGAGAAGATCGCCGTCGAGGAGCTGACCAAGGTCGGTCTTGCCGAGCGCATCGATTTTATGCCGAGTCAGCTTTCGGGCGGCCAGCAGCAGCGCGTTGCCATCGCCCGCGCCCTGTCGATGAACCCGCACGTCATGCTCTTTGACGAGGCTACCTCGGCGCTCGACCCTGAGCTCGTGCGCGACGTCTTGGGCGTCATGCGCGACCTGGCGCACGACGGTATGACCATGATCGTCGTGACGCACGAGATGGGCTTTGCCCGCGACGTCGCCGACCGCGTTGTCTTTATGGACGCCGGCGTCATTGTGGAGCAGGCCGACGCCGAAACTTTCTTCACCAACCCGCAGCAGCCCCGCACCCGGGAGTTCCTGCAGAATTACAAACAAAGGAGTTTTACCTGATGAACCGTAAAAAGATCACCGCCCTGGCCCTGACCGCCGCTATTTCCGCCGCCGTGCTGGCTGGCTGCGGCAGCTCTGCCGCTTCTTCCGCTGCCCCGGCTGCTGATTCCGCCGCCGACAGCGCCACCACCGATACCGCCGCTTCTGCCGACCTGCTGAGCCAGATCCGGGAGCGCGGCACCATCACCGTCGCCATGGAGGGCACCTGGGCCCCCTGGACCTACCACGATGAAAACGACAACCTCGTCGGCTATGACGTGGAAGTTGCTACCCTGATCGCCGAGAAGCTGGGCGTTGAGCCGGAGTTCATCGAGGGCGAGTGGGACGGCCTGCTGGCCGGTCTGGACGCTGGCCGTTACGACATCATGGTCAACGGCGTGGACATCACCGAGGAGCGCGCCGAGAAATACGACTTCTCCGAGCCGTACGCCTACAACCGCACCGCCGTCATCACCAAGGGTGATAACGACACCATCAACAGCCTGGAAGATCTGAAGGACAAAAAGACCGCCAACACCATCTCCAGCACCTACGCCCAGCTGGCTGAGCAGTACGGCGCCGACGTTACCGGCGTGGACGACCTGAACCAGACCTTTGAACTGCTGAACAGCGGCCGCATCGATGCTACCCTGAACGCTGAGGTTACCTTTTACGACTACACCAAAGAGCATCCCGACGCCAACGTCAAGATCGCAGTCCTGACCCAGGACGCCAACGAGGTTGCTATCCCGCTGCGCAAGGGCGACGAGACCGCCACCCTGCGTGAGGCTATTAACACCGCCATTGACGAGCTGCGTGCCTCCGGCCAGCTGAAAGATCTGAGCGAGAAGTACTTCGGCACCGACATTTCCTCCAACGACTAACAGGGAATCGGCCGCCTGACAGCCTACAGCAACCACACCGCTCTGCAGTGTTCTCTGCAGGGCGGTTTTCTTGCGAAAAAACGCAAAATTTGCATGGTTTCACCCCTTGATTTTGCCGCCGCGCGTGCTATAATAACAGCCGCGGTATTTATAAGGGCCGCCGTGACAGAGAACGCATTTTGGAAAGTAGAGAGTATAGAGGGAATAAACGCACTATGACAAAAGACCTTACCGGTGGCAGCCCGCTGAAAGTGATCCTGTTCTTCACCCTGCCGCTTGTGCTGGGCAATCTGTTCCAGCAGTTTTACGCGCTGGCAGATACCATCATCGTAGGCCGTTTCTGCGGCGTCAGTGCGCTGGCGTCGGTCGGCTCCACCGGCTCCATCAACTACCTGATCCTGGGCTTCGTCATTGGCATCTGCAATGGTTTTGCCATCCCCATCGCTCAGCTGTTCGGCGCACGGGATTACAGCGACCTGCGCCGCCATGTGGCTAATGCCGCCTGGCTGTGCATCGCATTCAGCGTAGTGCTTACCATCACCACGGTGACCCTGACCCGCCCGCTGCTGGTGCTGATGCAGACGCCTGAGGACATCCTGGACGGCGCGGTCATCTATATTGGCTGGATCTTCGCCAGCATCCCGTTCATCTTTTTGTACAACATGGTCGCCAGCATCATGCGCGCCCTGGGCGACAGCAAAACGCCGCTGTACTTCCTGATCCTGACCAGCGCCCTGAACATCGGCCTGGATCTTTTGTTCATCGTGCCGTTCAAGATGGGAATCCTCGGCGCAGCGCTGGCCACCGATATTTCCCAGGCCATCTCCGGCGTGGTCAGCTTCGGCTTCCTGTGCCGCAAGTTTGAGGTGCTGCATATGCAGAAAGGCGAGCTCGCCTTCAGCAAGCGTGCCTGCCTCCGCCTGATGGGCATCGGCGTGCCGATGGGTCTGCAGTGCAGCATCACGGCCATCGGCAGCGTTATCATGCAGTGGGCCGTCAACGTGCTGGGCAGCACGGCTGTCGCCGCCGTCACCGCCGCCAGCAAGACGATGAACCTGCTGACCGTCCCGCTGGAGAGCGTCGGCACGGCCATGGCCACCTACTCGGGCCAGAACCTGGGTGCCGCCCGGATGGACCGCGTGCGCAAAGGCGTTACCAGCGCACTGCTGATCGCCACCGTCTACAGCATTGCTTCGGCTCTTATCCTGCATTTTGCCGATGTAGCCGTCATGTCCCTCTTCCTCGACACGACCACCGAGG
>OHYD01000828.1_pt1 | contig 14795 bp, 7 predicted proteins | sample 1580191 | NCBI WGS metagenome assembly OHYD01 (sample SAMEA3882510, study PRJEB24775) | human gut metagenome | biome: human-associated habitat; feature: intestine environment; material: feces | place: Netherlands | collected 2009/2010 | reverse complement strand
CTGTCGCTTCGCGACATCTCCCCGCCCCGCGGGGAGTCACCCCTCAAGGGGCGCCAATATCTAACCTTATGTTTGCGGTGGCTCCCCTTTGAGGGGAGCTGTCTGCAACGCAGACTGAGGGGTGGTTCCTCGCCACAAACCTAACGGCCGTGGGGTGGTTCCTCGCCGCAAACCTAACGCCCATGGGGTGGTTCCCCACGCAGGGCCTAAAAATCAGCCGAACAACGGCCATGTACACCCAAAAAAATTTATTCCCCAATAACCCACCATAGGGGGAGGGCCAAATCCGGCCCTCCCCCTGTGTATGATGGATTATCCCTCTATACCCTATTGGTGAATTGTAACATTGTTTTGCCTTGCGGCGGGCGCATCAGGCGCGGTTCTTCTTTTTCAGGCTCAGCAGCACGCCAACACCGGCCACAACCAGCAGCACACCAATGCCGCTGAACAGCAGGGTGCCGAAACCACCGGTGGTGGGCAGGTCGAAGCCCTTGCGGTTGATGATGGTCGTGGAGATGACACCGTCACCCGTCTTGCTACCATTCTGCGTACCGCCATTCATTTCATTCTCAGATGCCTCATTAGAGTCGAATGCTTCGTTCTTCTTGGTTACATCACGCTTAACCCAAACGCCGTTCTCGTAATAATTTGTCTCGGTCCAAGTAGTCTTGTAAGCAATATTCAGCGAAACATCAACAGGTGCCTTCAGCAGGTTGTAACCATCTTTTGCCTTCGTTTCTACCAGCTTATAAGTACCATTTTCCAGGCCCTTAACTTCAAGTACGCCGTTCTCATTAGTTTTCAGTGTTGCATCATTGACTTTTACCCAGCCCTCGGTCTCATCAAGGCCAAGTGCCTTTGCTTCAGCGTCAGTAATCGCACCGGCGGTACCATGTTTAACCTGCTTGTACAGGTCAAATTCTACGCCTTCCAGGGGAGTCTTCTTTGCATCATCAGCAATTTTGTCAATGTGGATCTTGAAGGTATAAACAACTGCCTCGTCCTGAACGGTCTTCTTATCCTTATCGCTATCCGGTTCCTCATCACCATTCTGCTTAACATTCTTGGAATAATCAAGCTTTACCGTGTTGCAGTTGCCCATGATCGTGGTCACTGCGTCTTTGTTCAGAACAGCAGTATAGGTAATCGTCAAAGTTTTGCCCTTATATGCAGCCATTGCGCTCGGAACAAACTTAACGATAAAGCCATTGCCATTCTTTTCCACTTTGTAAACTTCATTTGCAATCGCGGTATCGCCATCCTTAACCACAACAGTGTCAACATTATCTGTCAGACCAGTCGGGGTATCGGTTACGGTAAAGGTTTTCAGGCGCTCAATGTTTTCAGGAATGGTAACATCAATCTTATAGTTGATGGAATCGCCAACGCTATAATCAGCAGCTTCCTGCCACTTACCATTCTTTTCGACCTTCTTGTCTACATCAGGTACATAGTTGAAAACAGAAACCGTGTCGCCATCGACAGTATAGTCATCCTTATGTTCTGCATTTGCCGGGATTGTTGCAGTGGTACCGTTTTGTTCTACAACAAAAACATACTGATCGTTTTCGTTGATGATGTACTTATTATCTTTACCATCTTCGTAACCAATTTCGGTAAAGCGATAAGTACCAGGCTTCAAATCGTTAACACTGATATTTCCAGCATCGTCGGTCACAAAATAATCTTTAGCCGGCTGGTCTCCAACAGCTTTCGGTCTAATCAGTTCCCAGTTTTCAGGTTTTGCTGCATCCGGAGTGGTAAACTCAACGCCATCTTTCAGGTGTTCCAGCTTAAACTTAACACCTTCCAGTGCTGTTTTATTCTCTTTATCGTTGCCAATTACACCGTACTTTACCAGGTTGAAGTTGCCGGTTGTTGTGCTGTTTTTCGGATAAACAACAACATCATACAACCATTCTTCACCCTTCTTGACATCTCCCTTACGGGTCATCGGGATTGAGACAAGGAAAGGTTTTACAGCCTGTGTAACGGAAGCCGGCTTGTAGGTTTCCATCACAACGTAAAGACCGATTTCCAAATTGTCAAATTTTACAACGCCTTTTTCGTTGGTTTTCTTTTCACCATACTTGTTGATGGGGTCCACACCATTTTTCAGCTTATTATTATTAACGTCGGCATAATCGTCGATTGTAACCGTAGCGCCTTCCCCGTTGTAGTAATTCAGCAAGTCCGCTTTGCTCATAACCTGATAGACAGTAAAGCCTACGCCCTCAGCTGCCTCTGCACCAGCCGGAGCATTTTGACCGTCTTCACCAGTACCATCATTCTTTTCTTGTGCATTTTTCTGCAAATATTTGTGGATGGTGATAGAACCAGTTTTCGATTCATCAATCGTACTTACGCTGGTTTTGATTTCAGGTGTTTGGGCATTGCCTTCGCCCTCATCCGCCATTGCTGGCATGGCGCACAGGCTGAGGGCCAGAGCGGCGCTCAACAGGCCTGTGAGAAAACGTTTTGCTTTTTTCATTTCAGTACCTCTTCTCTTAAAAAAAATCATCATCGGATGGGCGGCGGGGCCGCCCGGCTTAAGGGTTCTGCATCAGCACGGCGTGCAGTGCGGGGCGCTGCAGCGGGGAAACGCTGCCGCGCCGCCCGCACTGTGCCGTGAAGAAAAAAGGAGGAAAAACTGGGCCGCTTGCCCACTTGGCTTAAGGCTGCGCCCTGCCGTAAACGGGTGCGCACGGGCGGGCAGGCCCCGTACCCTGGGGGTTGCTGGGTTTCCGGGGGATGGTTAATGTCGCCGGCCCCCTTTCCTGTTGTAGCGGAATGTGAATATCAACAGCCCTGCCACCGCCAGCGGCATGCCGATCAGCAGCCACAGGCTTGGCGCGTCTGCACCCGTGTGGGGCAGCTCAGGCGTTTTACGGTTCAGAACGGTAAGGTTCATGGTGTAGGTGTTATTGGTGCCCAGAATGAACGTCTTATCGTCTTTCTTAACTTCCACACCATCAATAGAACACTTGCCGTCTTGGGTAAATTCGATCACAATTGGCTGTGCCAACAGGTTGTACCCCGGATGTGCCTTGGTTTCCGTCAGGCGGTATGTACCGGGTTTCAGATTTGTGAACGGGTTCGGGGTTATTTTGCCGTTGTCGTCCGTTGTACCGGTAATGGAACCTATGTTTGTGCTATCGAATGGGTAGTTTTTATCTACTACCCACTGCGATTCTCCTTCGGTTGTTGTTTCGACCAGCTTTTCCAGCTTGAACTCAACACCACTCAAGAGCACGTCATTGCTATTTTCGTCTTTTTCCGCGTCCTTCTTGATGATATCCAGTGCAAACTTCGGGTTCTGCAGCGTGTTGGTCAGCACAATCTTGCCGCTGCCGCCGGTGATGGTTCCATCGGTGGCTGTGGCTGGCGTTGTAGTTGCGCCGGTTTCGCTGTCCTTTTCGCTTTTTGCTGTTGCTTCAGCCGTTACAACATACGTATTGCCCTTAATCGTAATGGTTTCGCCTGGTGCTACCTGTTCAAATTGGTCATTCTCCACCGTACCTTCCACAATGCGGTACACATAATCGGTCTGGCTTTTATCCGTATTGATTTGGTACTGATCCAAACCGCTAAAGGTATACAGCCAGCCGTAAGTACCGCGGTTAATGGTAACATAGTTTGGGCTGTCTGCTCTCGGGTAGTTTACCGGTTTCCAGTCTGCATCGTTTTGGCTGGTTGCCAGACGGCGCTGGAGCTGGATGTAGATTGTACCCGGCCGGTTCTCTGTAGTAAGGTCCTTACCATTTGCATCTTTCCAGAGCTTATCGAACTCAATGTTGATCAGTGTGCGCTGGGTGTTGGTAAAGATTGCGGTAAGTTCCGGATCTTCGCTCTTCTCAATCACGCCTTCCACCATGGTGTTGTTTTTGATCACATGGGCGGATTTGCAACTATCCGGAACGGTTACGCTTTGCAGTTTGGCACCATCGGTGCTTCCGACTTCCTCGATGGTATAGCGGGTGCCAACGGGGATGCCGGTGATGGTTCCGGTGCTTTCGCCCTTAATCGTAACGGTTCTTTCGATGGGCTTTTCTTCCAGACCCTCACCGCCAACATCATTAAAGGTAACTTTGAAGGTGTAGGTGCCATTAATGGTACCTTCCTCCCCCTCTGCGGCCTTCTTTTGGATTTTCAGCCCGCCGGTTTTGACGGTGTTGACGTATTTTACCTTTAGCTTTGTCAGCGTGGAGCTTGTTTCGTCCGGGTCCTTATAGGAGCGGAAGACGATGGTGTCGCCTTTGGGTTTGGTTCCGGTATAGTTATTACCCGTTTGATCATCATTCGGTCTTATTTTTTCCGTTCGGCCATCATTGGGGCTGCTTCCCTCCTGCTTGTCCAGCGACTTGTTCGTGTCGGTAACTGTCACGGATTCGCTATCGCCCTTCATCGAAGTAACCGCCTGCCCGTTCTCGCACACCGTCCATTTGGTGTCGTACAGGTTTTGGTTCAGATCCTCTTTGAGCGAAATGTAGCTGCCGCGGCGGAACTGGTCACTGAAGGTAACGGTTTCTCCATCTTCCAGAACAAAGCGTCCGTCATCGTCCACTAACTGGGTGTCGCTGTCCTTGGTGGAGGTGTACTGTGCGTTTATGGCGTTTTGCAACTGACCGCTTGTGGCGGAGCCGTAATCCGGGATTTCCTTCTGATCGGTTGTAAAGCCGGTCATCGTTTTTGGCACCGCTTTGGGAATGAAGGTAAAGTTCCTGAAATAGATGTGGCGGCTATAGTTATCGCCCACGCGGATGGTTTTGACCTTGCCGTTAAAACCGTCCTGCGCTTTCATCTTGTTCAGGTCCAGCTTTACGGTGACCCATGCGCCTGTCTTCACTTCGACCGAGCCATACGTTGCGCCGTTAATGCCTGATGTGCCAAGGCTGCCTTTTTGGACGTCATTTTCATCCAGCAGTTCCAGATACAGGTTGTTGAGGGAAAGGTCACCTCCACTATCCCCTGGATCAACGTAAACCTGGAACGTAAGGAAGCGCTCGTCTTTGATATCGATGGGGTTTTTCAGCGTCAGGATGCCATAACGTTTCTTACGCGCTGCACTGACGGGTTCCGTATCCGTATAGCGTGCGTACCAGTGAAGGACCTTTTCGCCTTCAGGCCCGGAACCTTGCTCGGGGTTTGTATCCAACTTGAAAATGTACTCACCTTCGGTTGAATCGGTTGCGGGTTTAATCTCGTCACAATCCGCAAAATTCACCTCTTTGGTACCGCTTGTATCCGAGCCAGCGGCCACTTTTTCTCCATAATGGGTTGCCTGGTTCTGGATGGTGAAGTTGAAGATTTTCTGGTCTGTAAAGCAGTTTTTGAAGTCCGGATCAACCTTGCTCAGTTCGACCTCTTTTTGAACCTGCAGCTCGTTATTATCCGGGAAGTTGAACGCCACCGCCATGTTGGACTCCCACATACCGCGTTCCATATAGTACATGGTAAGGGTGTGCTTGCCGGTGGAAAGATTAGGGATGGAGACACTTGCGTTTTTATAATACTTTTCGGTTGTTCCTAAGTAAGTAATGCTTGTCTCCGTTTCATGCTTGTTTTCATCACAATCTTCAGCGCCATAATTATCTGTCTTGCTGTTCTTGACCCGGCTGACATAGGAAGTTACGGTGTTTTTCTTATTATCGCGCTGGTCAAATTCCAACACACCAGAAACTCTGGCATGAGCACCGCCAATATCCAGGACAAGCTGATTGTCAATGAAAACCCACACATCATCATCACCAGAGAAGTAAAAACGAATTGGAATTTCATTATTGTAGTCGTCCTTAACTGTTCCGGTACTGGTTAGGGTAAACGGAATTTCAAGTTTTGCACCGTAACCGTAATTGTACCTGACTGCGCTCTTACTGGTTGTGGTTTCATTGAACGGGAAAAAGCCGTATGGCGTTGAAACTTTATTTGGATCACTTGCACTGTCCACGTTGTGGGACGCCTCGCTCAGATATTCAGCGGTTGTCTCTCCCGTGCTATCATTACCAAGGTACAACTGATCGCTATTTGTATCTTTGCGCAGATATAGAGAAGTTTTGCTACTGTCAAACCACCAGTATTTAACACCTTTGCCTTTTTGATCTGATTCTACAAAAACTTCTTTTTGGGTAAACGGAAACTCAACATTGTGGTAAACTTCGCCAAGTTTTGCATTTTTGCTGTTTTTGCTGGTCAGGAACTCTTCATTGAAATGCGGTTCTTTCAGGGTCGTTCCATTCATCACGATGTCGCCATCGCTGTCCCTTTTGTCTGCCACAATGCCCTGAAAAGCGTAGGAATTTTTCTCGTTTTTACCTCCTATATCAAAGTTCGAGTTATTGGCTGCGATAAAGATATTGTAAGAACTCCATCCGTACAAATTCAATGTACTTGCAATATCCGCAAATTTTGGAGCCCAATCACTTGGCTGGAAATGGCCTGTATAAATGGGATATATAATGGACTTTCCGGTATTTTTATTTACATAACTCTGATAGTAGTCGCTGATTGCCTGATCGAACTGGCGGAAGGGTACCCAGTGGCGCTGATTAACCGCATTATCATTATCGTAGTTATCACGGTTATTGCCGTTCAGTTCGTAATCTGTATAATAGTCATACAGCGTACTGGTAACATACTTTGTGTTTGGTTTTTCCGTAAAAGGAACGGATGCAATATCTACTACTTTAGTTTTAGTAGTGTCAGTAGTGTCAGTATTTTTCCACGTTTCGGCATCACGCAGGGTACCTTTTGGAGCCCAGTAGCCGCCACGAGTGGTACCTTTATATACTGCATCGTCATTCGTATCCGCATAGAAGCAATTTTTGTCATCTGTGGGAATCGTCAGCCACGCTGTACTTACTCCATTTCCTTTTGTCGTATCGTCAGCGCCAATTTCTTCACCGGAAAAGATGATTGAACGATATCCTTGGGGAATGTCAATATAATAAAGGTCTTCGTTTGTACCATCTTTTACCAGCGTGCCGCTTTCGGATTCTACGCCGTCTCCTTTTATCCGATAATAAATGGTCTCTTTATTATTATTATTGGCTTTGGGGATTGAAAAGTCGTCGGTATCTCCATTCAATGCCATCTTGGAAAAAGTAGCATCGTAATAGATGCGGGTGGCACCGGGACGCCCCCATGTTGCATCATTAATACCATTGTACATGTAGCAATAGCATTGACCTTCGGAATACTGGAAGCGTTTCTGATTTTCTCCTGTTACTTCCTCATTATAAAAATTGTAGTATTCACTTATTTCTGTATCCTTATCGCCATCGCTCTCGGTAAAGCGAACAAAAGAGCAAAAAGCGTCAGGAGTGTCAGGAATATTAAAGGTTGCTGTGGAATTAGGAGCAATATCATTTAAGGGTATTGGGTTACCGACCGGGATAAGATCTCCCTTCTCATTCGGTTCATAAAACCAGGCTTTGACGTCCGTTAGTGTTTCACTGGTTTTATTTTCAAAGGCCATCGTTTTGCCAGCGAAATACTTATGGCCAACCGTATAGGTAGACCAGCTTCCACTCTCTCCGTCATAGTAGTCGCCGCCGATATAACTTGAATCTTTTGGATTGAACGTCTTCCACCACGATGGATTATTACCTACTTTAGCAATTTCTATTGTGTATACAGGATTTTCGTTGACAATTGGATTTTCCTTATATCCGCGAAATTCAAGTCCATTCAACCCTCCATGTGGATAGTGTTGAGCCTGATTCAGGACCACAGAATAAATTTTTCTTCCGTCCTTCGTTTTGTCAGCTTCCTGCATATCAAGATAATATGCTTTTTTTGGATCTCCTTCACCAACGGCATATATTTTCACCACTGTACAATCGCTCCAATTGTCAGGCACTGCAAAATAGAGCGTGTAAGTATTCGCCGATGCACTAACTGCCTGCACGTTATCCACGCTTCTTGCGGCGTACATCTTCTGCGGCTGTTCGGTCGGTTCCGGGGTGGCGGTGGGGGTCGCCGTGGGCTCCGGCGTTTCGGCCGGGGCGGGCTGCTCCGGCTCGGCGCTTTGTTCCGGTTCCGGGGTGGCGGCATCCGGCACCGGGGTGGCGGCGTTCTGCTCCGGCGGAGCGGTATCCTCCCCGGGGGCCGTTTCCGGCTCACCCTCCAGCAGCTCTACTTCGTCAGGTACGTCGGGCAGAGGGTCCGCCTCGGCGTATACAGGCAGGGCCATTGCCATAACCAGGCAAGCGGTGATAAGCAGCGCTGTCAGCCGGCGCGCCCAACCTGTTGTGTTTTTTCCTGTTCTATTCAATCTGCTCACCCGTCTTTCGCGCTGGCTTGATGGAAGCACATTGTTCCACAGGGGATCCCTGTGGAACAATAAAAGAAGCCAGCTTCTTTTACTTGCGCAACCGTTGCCATGTTGTTTTCAAAAAAAAACCGCATCGAGTCTTCTCATTGCGCATTTACTTTTTATTTTCTTAATATAGCACCTTTACACCAGAAAGACAATACAATCCACGCAAATTCCTGTTTTTCAGCACTTTTACTGATTGCGCTTTCCTCCAATTATATAATGTGTTCAAAGCCTTTGTATCATTTACTCCTGATTTTCTTTTTGGCAGCGGTCCCTTTTATATACTTTGACCGCGCGTTTATGATCCTCTGCGCACACAGAGCGCAACTTTGCGGCAAAATTCGCCTTTTTTGTTGCATTTTCCTGTTTTTGCGCAATTATTTGTTTCGCATACGCCTGTTTGCGGCGGGGCCTGGCGGCTGGGTGGGCGCCTTGTGGGAGGGATGGCAGGTTTGCGGCGCACGGTTCCCGTTTTTTTGCGGCGCGATGGGTACACCGCGCCCCTGCAAACGGTTTGCGGTGTTTGCGGCGGCGGGTGCGGGTTTGGTGGATTGCACGCCCGCCAACGGGACGCCGTTCTCCCTTTACAACGGGGTGCGGGTTTGCTGCAGATATGCCATTCGCTTTTTTGTTCCCCCTGCCCCGCCCCTGATTCCCGGTTCCCCCTTGCCGATTTCTATTTGCGCCAGCTCCTGAGGTGCATCTGAGAGCAACGAAAATAGCGGATCTTTCGCAAGCACAAAATCCGGCTGCGTTTGCTGAAACAGACGAGCTTTTTCTTTGTTTTCAGATACACCTCCAGCTCCCAGCTTTCAATCTATCCTGTGTAAACTGCAACCCCTCACGCGCCATTCTGTGCGGCACTTACCTTATTATAAAAGGGGTGCTACCCTGTGTAAATTTGCAACTGATCTATTTGAAGCAGCTGTGAGCTGTTGCAATTTTGCACAGGGTATTGTCCGCATTCTGTGCCGAACATTCCGGAAACGTGTTGGAAAAACGCACAGGATTGCATTGTTTCCCTATGCTGCTTACCGTTGGAAAAACGCACAGGTTACCCCCGGAACAGTTGCATTTTACACAGGGTATTCCCGCTCCCCTGCCCCGCCGTGACCCGCGTACCTGTTGGAAAACCACACAGGATAGGCCCGTTCCCCGTGTTGCAATTTACACAGGTTTGGCTGTTTTTGGCTTATTTGCAACTTTACGCAGGTTGCTTTCCGCACAGGAAAATGGTGGTGGAATGCACAGGCTGCAGTTGGTTGAACACACAGGTTTGCGTTGTTAAATTACACAGGCTCTACCTATTACTAATATAGAACTAAACAACTAAGCCATAATAACAACCAGAGGTAAGCCGGGAGATGGGGGAGAACGGGAAAAAATTGGTGTTGCCATTCCATCAGGTTACAGAACCCTGAAACAGCAGGACAGAAAAGCACAAGAAAACCCTGTGTAACCTGCACCCGGGCTGCAACCCCAACAGGATATATGGCAAACCACAACGCAGGTGTTGCATTTTGCACAGGGTAATGGCGGTGAAACCCTGTGTAAATTTGCAATTCTTGCGCTGGACAACAGGATGTGCTATAATGTTTAGCATGATGTGCGTGACCACCCGGGATACAGCAACCGATATAGGAGGCCCCTGCTTATGGCGGCAAGTAAACAGAAAAAAGATGATCCGTTTGTCGTTACGTTTGAAGAACGCGGGGACCAGACCATCGTTCGCAAATCCAATGACCTTGTACAGATGACGCGCAACAACCTGACGCTGAGCCAGCAGCGCCTGATGCTGCATATTTTTTCGATGATTAAGCCGGAGGATACGGACCTGCCCTCTTATGAGCTGAGCATTTATGATTTTATCAAGATGACCGGCATGGACCCGCACAGCGGGGCGCTGTACAAGCAGGTGCGCAAAAATATTGAGGAGCTGGCCAACGCGCCCATCCAGTGGATCAAGAATAACGGAACTTCCACGGTGGAAACATTCCGCTGGATCGATAAAGTGCGCATTGATGAGGGCCGCGCGCGCATGACCATCACGCTGGATCCGGTGCTGAAACCGCACCTGGTGCAGCTGAAAACCCTGTATACCACCATGGATGTGACCTACACCATGCTGATGCGGTCCACCTATTCCATCCGCATTTACGAGCTGTGCAAAAGCTACCAGAGCCTGTACCTGAAAAAGAAAGCGGCCGGGGAACCGCTGGTATGGAACCTGAGCATGCTGTATGAACAGCTTTCGTATACGGCCAACCGATGGTCGGATTTCCGCCGCCTGGCACTGGAAAAGGCAAAGGCGGAAATTAACGAAAAGACGGATATTATTTTTAATTACGATGTGTACGAAAAAAAGGGGCAGAAGGTTCTTTCGCTGGTGGTAACGATTGACCCGGTGGATGATGCCGCCGCACAGGCCAACCTGGACAGCATCAACAGCACAGTGCGCAAAAAGAGCAAAAAGAAGGGCCGCCCCACCGTGGCGATTGAGGATTCGCTGCTGGATGACCCCAGCGTGATCACCTTTGATTATGTTTCGGCACCGGAAACAACGATCCCCTATTCCTTTGGACGCCACCGCACCGAGCTGCGGGAGGAAATTGTTGTGAAAGCGCGCATGGATCAGCTGCGCGCGGAGATTACGCCCGAAGAGCTGCACGCGGTGGAAGTGATCATTGATGTGTTGGCAGATGCCTGCTGCACCATCCAGGCAGGCGATGGCGAGCAGGACGGCGGCAACAAAACGGTGTTTGGAAAGATGAATGCCATCATCCTGGATTGCGGCGGGTTGACCAGTTGGCTGGCCGGTGTGGCACCCCGCTATGCACAGGAGATCATTCCCCGGTCGCAGACGATGCGCAGCCCGGCGCGGTACCTGAACAAGGTGCTGCGCGAGGATATGGATAACTATCGCATTTATATTTTCCGCAAGGCAAAGCCGGCAGCAGAACCCAAAGAGGAACTGTTGGAAGCGGAGTACCATGTGATGGACGAGCCGGTGCAGCAAACGCTGCCGGAGCCTGAGCCGCCCAAGGTAGAGCTGATTCCCGAAACGATTGTAAAACGGCAGGATATGCGAAAAGAGTTTGCAAAGTTTGTAGATGATGGATACCTGGAAAAGACGTTGACGAGCGGCCAGCGCGGCGCTTACCACGAAATTTACCGCCACCTGGCAGCGCGGTGCGTGCCATCGCCTTCCAGCCTGCGCAATGGGCTGAAAGACGAAATGCGGCTGCATTACCTGGCCTGCATGAATGAAGTGATTGAAAAGTATGGCAGCCTGACCCCATTGATGGAAGCTATGGCGCATGAACTGGACTTTGATGTGTTCTGGGCAAAGGCCGCCAAGGACCCCAACGTGAATAACCCGATGGGGCTGTTCTACCACATTATTGAAGAACGCGCGCTGAACCCGATCGGCACCATAATGAACGACCAGGCACAACGGCAGAAGGTTGCCGCCAAGGAAAAAGGTGAAAAAGATAAGTGGCACAACGAAAGCTGGATGGATGCTTTTGAGGAAGATATCCCGGATGACAGCGAAGAGTAATTGAGATAAAGCGGAGCGGAACATCCGGGAGCGCTATTATAATAAGGTAAGCAGCGGCTGGCAGATTGCTGGCCGCTGCTTTTTTGTTGGGGTGCAGCTGAGAAATGGAAATATCCGGCGTTTTTGATTTCAGATAGACCTTGGGATAATAGGTGAGAATGAAGGCAGGTGAGCGGGAATGCTTGGATGAAGTGAAGAAGGATGGGAAGGAAAAGCGGCAGAGAAAAAGCGTGAACAGCAACGAAGAGATGCCTGCATAATATTCGTCAAAATATCCGTTGACACACGCGAAGCATATGATATAATAGAAACTATAACAGCAACGAAGAGATGCCGCACGGCATAGGGTGCAAGTTTTTGCAACCCGCAGTTAGGGCAATACCGCAAAAGAACCGAACAAAAACCAAAGATTAACCAACAGCAACGAAGAGATGCCTACACAAGGGCGCTCGCAAGGAGGAAAACAATGGGATATTGTATCTCAGTCTGCATTGAAAAAGGCGGCGTGGGAAAAACCGTTACCGTCTGCAACCTGGCGGCGCTGATGGCGCAGGACGGCAAGCGGGTGCTTGTTGTGGATATGGATGCCCAGGGCAACTGTACCTATACCCTGACGGGCGCCCGTGTAACTGATAATACTTTTGACCGCGCTGGCGTGTATGATATGTTCCGTGCCTATGGCATCAGCGGTACGCAGAACTATATTTCCCGCACGCAGTTTGATAATATTGATATAATTCCGGCAAATGGCAACACCCCAATGGCGGCCAAGCAGCTGCAAATCCTGGAACAGTCCGAAAGCACCAGTATCAATATGTTTTTGGCCATGTGCCTGGCACAGGTTGCCGGCGAATACGACTATATTTTGATCGATACCCCGCCATCCCGCGATGTAATGGTGACCAACGCCCTGATGGCCAGTGACTTTGTGCTGATCCCCTGCGTGTGCGATGACTACAGCCGTGACAGTGTGTACCGCACTGTGGCCATGTGCCAGCAGTTGGAGCACGATGAGGGCGAAAAAATTGATGTTCTGGGCATTATCCTGACTATGGTGGAAAAAACTGCCCTGACCGAAGTGATCCGCAATGAACTGCGGGAAAGCCAGCTGGGCAGCAAGCTGTTTGCTGCCGAAATCCGTAAGGGACAGGCTGTAAAGGATAGCACCCGCCTTGGTGCGCCGGTTGTGCTATGTGCACGCAGCAGCAACCCGGCAAAGGATTATGCAAAGGTGTATGCCGAGCTGAAAACGCGCGTTGAACAGGAGGCAGAGTGATGGCAAGCAAACTGGACCGACTGCAGAAGAAAGGCTTTAAAGTAAACGAAGCAGCGTTAAGTAAGATCGCGCGCGGCGACCAGGAGCCGGGCGGTGAATACAGCGAGATCAATATCAATGATATTGAAGAAAACCCGGATAATGCCCTTTACCGTGAGCTGGATACCGAGGAAGATATTGCGCTGCTGGCCGATGATATCCGCCGCGCGGGGCTGCTGCACAACCTGGTTGTGTTCCCTAAGACCGGTTTTGGCGGAAAATATGTGCTGCTTTCCGGCGAGCGCCGCCTGCGTGCGCTGCGCCTGTTGGTGGAGCAGGATAAACGCGAGCAGGAAGAAAAGCAGCTGCCCAACCGCATGAGTGAATGGCAGAAAGTGCAGTGCAAAGTGGTGCGCAACTTGACGGAAAACGAAAAAGTTGTGTATATTGACAGTGCAAACCTGCAAGTGCGCGGCGGCATCAGCAATGAACGTGTGATGCGCCAGGCGGCGGCGCGTTTTGTGGAAAACCTGCAGAAAGCACCGTATAACCTGAGCGCAGCGGAAGCGAAAAAAGCGCTGAAAGAGGTCAGCCCGCTGAATTCCCGCACGATTGATAAGGCGCTTTCGATTCAGAATGATCTCAACCCTGATCTGCGTCGCTTGCTGGATGAGGAATTCCTGAACCGAGCCGAGTGCGAAACCTATCTCCGCTTGACCCTGGAAGAACAGGCCCGTGCAGCCGCAGTGTTTTTGAAAATCGCAGCCCTTGACCCACGCAGCCATGAGCGCCGCGCCATCAAGGACGCATTGACCACCGCCATGCTGGATGTAGCAGTGGAACGCCGCAGCATGCAGGAGCGCGAGAGCGTATTTGCAGCAGCGTTGCAAAATGCACAGGATGCAATCGGTCAGGCCAAGACGCAGGAAAACAAGGCGGCGGCAGTAGATAAAGACCACAACTTTATTTCGGCCAAGCTGCCTACCACGGCCCGCAAACTGCGTAAAATTGCAGCGGCAAAAAATATTGAAGCTAAGATCCGCAGTTATACGGCAGAGGACCGCAAGGCAATGTCGGACCAGATGCAGGAGCTGATTGCGGCAGCGCAGGAGCTGAAAGCACTGATTGATGCTGTGGAATAATCCAGATCCACGAAAGCAGCAAACAACAAAAATCCATGCAAATAGGAATACAGGAATCCACGATATGAAACAGCGAATTGTCATCCGGCTGCACCTGGCTGTGCGGGCAGTGCTGCAAAGCGAAGCGGACTGGCGCGGCACGCGGCTGGGCACCCTGACATCGGAGCTGATCCATGAACAGGCTGCGAAAGCGCGCCTGTGCGGGGTGCAGAATTACGAGTTGAACCCCGTCAGCAGCCGCTATGTTCCCGTTACAAACGGGACAAAATATAAGCAGACATCTGGCCTGGAGCAGATCTCCATCTATCTGAACGATGAGGATATGCAAACCCTGAAAGAGCTGGCACTGGCCAACGATAGTGTGCGTGTGATCAACGGCAGGCAGGCAATCACCTACCGATATGTTGTTCCCGGAATGCTGCTGAACGACCCGGTGTTTACGGGGCTGACAGAGCAGAACAGCACGGCAGGGTAAGCACTTCAAAATCTTGAGGCAATACCGCATAATTCTAAGTGCCGATA
>OHYD01000827.1_pt1 | contig 14805 bp, 9 predicted proteins | sample 1580191 | NCBI WGS metagenome assembly OHYD01 (sample SAMEA3882510, study PRJEB24775) | human gut metagenome | biome: human-associated habitat; feature: intestine environment; material: feces | place: Netherlands | collected 2009/2010 | reverse complement strand
AGAATGGAAATTACCAGATTTAACACTGCTTCAGCTATCGCTTTGTACCGATCATTCCAGAACAGTCCCATAGATTCCTTAAAAATCAGCACTGCACGTCTCATCCCATTAATAAAAAAATTAATACACAGTATCAAAACAATTTCCTTTGGAAATAAATATTTTTTACCAAATGCCAGCTTCACAAAAGGATTCAGCAGTTCCAGCAAACAGACACCTGCAAAACCAAACAGCCAGTACCCTATAAAAAACAGACTGTCAAAAATCCGTCCTATCTTTTCGTTCTCTTCCGTCACACCAAGATTTCCCACACTTGCCGCAACTCCCAGCATTGCCTGCTCCAGAACCTGCCTGACTGATCCTATGATCAGATAATAATTGGAATAAATCCCTGCACTGATAATTCCCACAAAACTTGAGATCAGCAGATTATCTGTATTATTTACTACTACATTACCAATTTTATGCATCAGCATTGCCTTTACATTCCTTAAAATATCATGACGTTCTTCCTGTGGAAGCTGCTCCTTACACGGTTCTTTCAGATATGGGAACAGCCTGTCTGCCTTTCGGGACATACAGATATTTCCGATTATGGTACATACAACCGCAATAACAAGAAACAGGATAAAGTTTCGTGTCAAAAACAATACCATAATCTGAAGGATATCTTGTAGTACAAGAAAACCATTATGATACATCACCGCAATATAATTCATCTGATGGGCATCTACCAGTGTTTTTTTATAAATCAATAAATACGAAACAACGGAATTAAGCAGATACAGAAGATAAATTATAATCAGATGATTCACATCTGGACGATCCTTCATCAAAATATCCAGAAATGGTATCAGGCATAAGCCGGCAAGCAGAACAAAGCCCGCTGTTATCCTGTAGAAATTCCGAAACATCCGCATCAGGATCTGTTGTTTTTTTATATCTCTTCTGGCTATAGGAGCGTAAAGAGCATATGTGATTGCTGTTCCGACCCCAAGTTCTGACAAAGACAATATATTTAATATATCTGTAAACAAACCATTAATTCCTACATAACCTTCACTGAGAGTCCTGGTAAAAACAACTCTTGTAAAAAAACCCATAAAAATTGCCAATGTCTGTGCCAAAAAAGCTACTGTCGTATTCATAACAGAATATTCTGTCCTTGATTTCTGTTTCACTCTTCACTTATCCTTTCTTTTTGGTTATAATACATTATAGTCAATTCATAGTTATATGTATAGATATTTTTAAGGAGCAAATATTCATGAAAAAAAAATCATCAATCATCCTGCACAGTCTTTTTTTTGTTATCTGCTCGGTGCTGGCTGTATTATTTCTCTACCACATAATCTCCATCAGACGGCTAAATGTAAAATACACTCCTGCAATAACAGAAGAATCCTCCCGTGAACTGGACAACCCATATCGTGGTTTCTATCAGTTGAGCGGATACATTCTTTCAGATAATCAGAAGCCGGAGAAATCTGCTGCCTGGTGCAGAAAAAGTTGCGCTTCCAATCCATATCCTCTGATGCTTCTGGAGATTAATCTGAAAAATTACTCCAATACCAGCATAAGCACAAATGCCAAAAATCAGTTGGATAAAATACTGGAAGAATGTGTTCGGGCAAAGAAACAAGTTATCCTCCGTTTTCTGTATGACTGGGATGGACAGGCTCTGTCCACGGAACCATCTGACCTGCCTCAGATAAAGAATCATATTTCCCAGATTTCTTCTACTGTCAACAAATATGCAGACTGTGTTTATATTCTTCAGGGTACTCTGACAGGAAATACTGGAGAAATGAATCATTCCAATTACGGAGATATTAATCAGATAAGACAGATTATAGAAGAACTTGATCAGAATATTTCCTCTGATATTTTTCTGGCAGTCCGCACTCCTGGTCAGCTGCGTGGCATACTCCGCACCAGAACGCCCCTGTCCAGTACAGATGCCGGCAATGGCAGCCTGCAGGCAAGACTCAGTCTTTTTAATGACGGCATGCTTGGTTCTGTTTATGATCTGGGTACTTACGATGATACCCCTTTACAGCCGGACAGTAATCTGGATGAGCAAGGCACACGAAGTGAGGAACTTCTTTTCCAGTACAAACTCTGCCAATATGTTCCTAATGGGGGTGAGGTTACAGTTGATAATGAATATAACGATCTTGACAATGCGATTGCCGACCTTTCACAGATGCATATATCTTACCTGAATTCCGAACACGATCCCGCAGTTCTGGATAAATGGAAGAATTCCACTTATACAGGATCACGGACAGACGTTTTTTCCGGATGTACAGGGTACGATTATATAAGTACACACCTTGGTTATCGGTATGTTATGAAAGAATCCTCTGTTGATTTTCACTCCGTCCTGAGTAACACAGCCTCTCTTTATATAACAATTGCAAACACAGGATTTTCTTCCGCATATACCAGATTCGATACTGTTCTGTTCCTCACTGATGAAAGTACCGGAAAATCAAAGAAAATAGAAACAAATATTGACAACCGTACCATAGCAGGCAATGACTGCTCCACATTTAAAACAGATCTGGATATCCGTTCCCTGAGAAAAGGAACTTACTCCATTTCACTGCGTATGGAAGATCCATACACAAAAAATTCTATCCACTTTGCCAATCAGGGGGCAGAAAACAGCAAGACAGTTCCTGTAGGTACTCTTATTCTTCACTAAGATAAATTTTTCCACAGTGCAGACTTCCCAGGTAAAGGGTGTCTGTACTGTTTTTATTTGCAAAATGAATGATCCGTCCATCTTTTTTTCTCTGAAGTTTCAAGGATACCCTGCCCTCCATTAATTTAATCACTGTTTTTCCACATATCCTGGTTCCTGCCTGGATTTTTCTCATATCCATGGATATCGGAACTTCTCTGGTCTCATTCCTGTTTTTCATTATCAGAAACAATTCTGTTTCCTGAAATACCCTTCCAAACCCGGTATTCTCAATTTCAAACATAAATTCTGCTCTTCCTCTTCGAATCGGTTTCAACTCCACAGTTCGCACTACAAGCCGATATCCCAGGTGTTCTCCTATATACTCATAGAGGCTGTATCCCTTCCATATTTTCAAATTATCAAATCCATCCCACGATATACTTTTCCATAAATCCAGTGCTTTCATATCATGGGTACTGTCCAAATAAGTAATATGCATCTTTTTTAACTCGTTGACTATGAACTTTGCCTCATACATTCTGTCGTTCTCAGTACAGGCTACTACTTCTCCACCACATGGCATATCTTCTGTAAGACAATTAACAAATTCCATTTCCTCTTTTCTTGTCCACGCCTGTGCCCAGCCTGCTGCCTCCCTGAGTTCAGTTCCAAAGGTTCCCAGATGAGTCATGGAACCCAGAATCCCATCATCAAATAATGCCAGATGCGCATATTTCTTTTGTCTGAATTCTTTTTCACTTCTCAAAGTTCTCCACTGCGCCGGAGTACGTACAGCAAGATATATCTCATCTCCCAAATACTGCCGCATACAGTTCCACATTCGATTGATACACTCTGGTGACAGATATCTGGAATCATGCATTTCTCCCCAGCTTCCGGCAAGCATCCCCTGGAAGATGAATACCGAATGTTGCATATCCCGGAGCAAACCACCAATCTGCTGTAAATGCTCCAGCACCTGTTCAAAACTATCCGGCTCACATTCACGCCCTTTTCCTTCCCGATCATAAACCGGCCGCAGAATCACATCTTTTTTGTAATACATAAAAAAACTGAGAATGCTTCTGATATTATTCAGGGCATTCTCATCCAGTTGCATACTGCGATATATACTGATATCCAGCAATACCAGTGCAAGAAGTTCTCCATCTCTCAGACTCCATCTCAGTTCTTCTGGATTTATGGAATCCTGAACAACAAACGTATAGATTCCATACCATCCTCTGCCTGGATTTTCCAGGCAGACATTACTCTCGATGAGTTCCACCTGTTGGAATACCCAGTTGTTTTTATTCATTATATTTTTCCAGCTCACGTATTTTATCCTCATCCATCTTAAGAATCTTTTCCCTGATCCACACAGCCAGGATTGAAAACGTCATTCTGAACATATAGAGTACTGGTTTCAGTCCAGAATGCATACTGACTCCTGTAGTCCTTACATGCATCACTGCGGGAATTTCTCTGACCCTGAACCCAAGAAGCAACATCTGCATAAGCATATTTGCATCTGGATATTTGTCATCAAAATTATTATATTTCGAATAAAAACGGAAGGTTCTCCAGTTTAATCCCTGAAGACCGGTAGTCGGATCTGTAATTCTTCTTCCAGTTCCTGTTTTCAACATTATACGAAACCATACAAATGCAATCTTTTTGGCAAATGAAACCGAAAATCCAGAACTTCCTTCCATGAATCTTGATCCAAGGACAATATCCGGCAATTTCCCATTCTCATCCTCTTTCTGCAATTCCTTATAGATTTCCAGAAGGTTACATACGTCATGCTGACCGTCTGCATCCATTTGTATAACATAGCTGTATCCTTTACGCACCGCATATTTATAACCAAGCTGCAGACCACTCCCATAACCCAGATTAAATACATTGGTAATCACCGTATGGTTTCTCTTTTTAGTCACATGATTTGTCTTATCCTGAGACGCATCATTCACGACCAGTACATCTGCAACCTGCGCTATCTCCGGCTGTTCCAGTTTTTCCAGAAGCGGAACGATTGTTTTTTCCTCATTGTATGCCGGAATAATGATCAGGACTTCTTTTTTTGCTTCTTTTCCAACGTTTTTTCTGTTCTCCATAGATACTATTCTCTCTCTTCTTATGCTATCTCAAACAGTTTCAGGATATCTCCCTGTTCATCGGATATCCGGACTGTAGCTTTTTTTCCATATTCTCTGCATTTCTCTTCATTTCCCAGCAGTTCAGCTATATTTCTGCTTATTTCCTCTGATGACAGCTGACACAATACACCATCTGTTCCATTCTCCACCTGCTCCCGGTTTCCGCTGCAGTTAGATACCAGGATCGTACAGCCCAGAATCTGAGCTTCCTGTATTGCAATACTTTTTCCTTCAAACCGGGTTGCATGCACATACAGATCACATTGCTTATAATATGGATAAGGATTCTCCTTCGCACCCAGCAACAGAAAATCTTCCTTCAGTCCAAGACTGTCTATTTTCTGCTGAAGCTTATTTCGTAATTCTCCCTCGCCCAGAACATACCAGCGTGCTTTTATCCCCTGATCCTTCAGGAGCTTCATCGCATCAATTGCCAATTCATATGCTTTCTGTGCAGTCAGCCTTCCCACTGTCAATATCCTCTTTCCACTGTATGCATCACTAAATCCGCCTGGAAGCTCTGCCTTTCTGCAGATTTCCTCCCTGTCGATCAGATTGTGAAATACCAGAGTTTTGTTTCTGCATTCTGGATACACATCATTAAACACCATCTTTACTTCTCCGGATACCGTAAAAATCCTGTCAAAATCCAGATAACAATCTCGGTCCAGTTCTCTGGTGTAACCGGCATATTTATAATCAACATGCAGGAATGTGAACTTCTTCCTGGCCTTAACATGATCATGGACAAAATATGTAGCCCCACCTTCCAGATAAGCAACTGCCATGTCATAACTTTTGTTCAGCTTCATACCACTGTCCGACATGACACGCCATAAAAGCTTATCTGCATATATCTTTTTTCTGCCCAGCATAGCAACTGCATTCTTTATCAGATATGGTATATTTTTAAACAACGCCCCATGCGTAAACAGGCGCATAAAGACTTTTTTGTTCAATTTCTTCTTTCCCTCTGCTGAAAGAACTGATTCTGCCGTATAGTCCCTGTTCAGAATATTTACATAACCCGGTACCTGACTGATCAGTTCTCCCTGTTCCAGAAGCACGTACAGATCCACCTCATACCGGTCCGGGGTAAATCTTTTGAGCAGTTCCAGTAATGCCTTCTCTGCGCCTGCACCTCCAAGAGTATTAATTACAAATAGTACTTTTTTCATATTTTTATTTTTCTTTCTCTAATTTTTCCAGTTCTTTGATGATTTTCTCGTAATCATTGTTTAATAAAGAAACCTGCATGGCAAGCTCCTGATTTTTTCTTTTCAGGATAGAAACCTGCGTACTGATAAACCATAATCCCCACAGAACACCTGACACAATTATTATAGTCAGAATCAGTCCGCGTGTACTGACATAACGCTTCATCTGAGATGGATTTAAAAGTGCACCTGAAAGAATCATTAATGCAGACAAAAACTCCCATGCAAGACAAAATGGTTCTGTCATCTTTCTCTTTGCAAGTGACAGAATTGCCCTCACAACCATAAACACTCCTGATACGATCACAAATAACCTCAGTATATCTCCCACTTCCATTTTTTTCTTTCGTTCCTTTCTTACTATTCATATCTGTCAAATACTTTTGGTGACGGACAATCACCTTTTTTCTTCTTCAGCAGATGACCGTTACAAAATATATGGACATCCAGATGTTTCTCCATCCACCGAAGTCTTCCATAAGCCACTGTCCATCCGGCAAAGCTCCCGACAACAAGCCCCGCCCCATACCATATCTCTGTAAAATGAGAAGATATTATACTTCCCACCAGTGTGATAAGGCAAAACACCAGTCCCGTCAATACGCAACCCTTCATGTCATTAAAATAATACATGAAAATAATCTCCGCATACATCAGAAACAAGATAAAATATCCTGACGCCAGACAGGGATATATCCTCATTGTCATTCCTCCAAAACCAAGCTGCGGAAGAAAGATCATACAGATCAGAAAGATCACCAGCGTAATAATAAACTGCACTCTGGCAAGACTCATAAGCTCTTCGGAAAGAGCACGGAACATCCCCTTCTTTGTAATATCAATATCAGCTCCTCTTCCACCGATAACAGCTTCTGAGTATGCTTTATATCTGCCATGAAAATACATCTCAACTCTACTGATAAAGATAACACTTGCAGAAATATTTGTAAACATTGCAAGACAGGTTGCCATATCATATGTTGTCACACATACAAAAGATTTTACTACTATCATGTGAAGATCTGTTGTCCAGAAAACAAAATTGTGTACATAAAGTCCTAAAGTGTAAAGAAAATTTGTAACCACCAACGGCCAATATTCCTTAAAATAGACCAGAACCTGTCTGTATTTTCCACTGTTTTCCTTAAAATAACTCCGGACTACCGACATTTCCAGACAGGCGATCAGCCAAAATCCAATTGTCAGCGAAAACAGCATTCCATATGTAATACCCCAATGAAATACTTTTACAAGCAGAAAAGATAAAAACACTGTCACTGTCATACCAACGGCAAAGAAGAATGATATTTTTTTGTAATCCTTACAGATAGACAGGTACAACATAGAATAGAACACAAGAACCAGGGCAATGTATCCGCAATAACCTGTAAAAACATAAATAATGCCCACTTTTCCAACCAGATACTCCCGGATACAGAATGGAATTCCCACAAGAGCACTCAGTGAAATATTCAAAAGCATGCCCACATAATAGCACGGCAAAATATCTTCATAGATTACATCTGACATATATTTGGATAATACAGAGTTAAATGGAGACGCCGTAAGCAGGGAAAAAATAAATATATACAGAACCGTACAGGAAAACAGTTCTCTTGTAACATAACCTACTGAAGAGAAATCCAGAAAATACTCCATGATCATAAGCGCACCGATCACCAGCAGCATGGGGGCGATCGTAACGACCATACTGTATCCCGCACCTATGATATCAGTAGTCAGCGTATTCTTTTTATAGATATTTGTAAGTTTTACACCTATTCCTGCCATATATCCTCTCCATCCCGTAATTGCTTATCTTATGTTTGTTATCCCGATCTCAGTCACATTATGCTTTCATTTACATCATCTTTTCATACACACTGATCTGAAAGGGTTCCTCTGTCCACGAAAGATTCTGTCTATCTGAAAATCCTTTGTATATTTCTCTGTATACTTCCTTCATCTGATCAATCCTGTAAAGTGCATTTACACGTCTGTATCCTGCTTCTCCCATACGCCTTCTGTCTTTCTCATTTACAGACATGGTAACCATTGCATGGGCGATCTCTTCTATATTCATAATGTGTGTGAGGATTCCCGCTTCCCCAAATCCGTCATTATTTCCATAGATCAGTTCCCTGCAATTTCCCACATCTGTGGCAATTACAGGTTTGTGAGCCGCATAACTCTCAAGGATTGTCAAAGGCTGTCCTTCACTGATACTGGTAAGCAGCGTGAAATCCATCTTGCCCAGGTAATCCTTTACATTAACCCTTCCTGTGAATTCCACATCCTGAACCCCAAGGGATTCTACCAGATCATAACATTCTTTTGCATATTTTTTATCTTCATCTGCCGGTCCCATAATCCAGAGCTTCATATTTTTTACTTTTTTTTTGGCAAAAGCAAATGCCTGTATCATGGTTTTAACATCTTTGATAGGAGTTACACGAAGTACAGCCCCGGCATTGATAAACTGCTTCTCTTCTTCTGTCTTGCCGGGAAGATCTGCAAGCGTCTGTGTATTGATCCCATTTGGTGTCACCCTGATCTTCTCAGGCGGACATCCCAATTCCATCTGCAGGTCCTTTGCATGGTCATACAGACAGGTTACCATATCTGCCTTTTCATATGCAAGAAGTGACATCTTCTTAAACTGTTCAATCCAGATATTCTTATATACTCCCCTTACCCAGGAAGCTTTGATCAGTTCTTCCTCCCTTTCTCTGGTATAAATCCCATGCTCGGAAATCAGTAATGAACTTCCATGAAAATGTTTTGCCATACTTCCAAGAATTCCAGAATAACCGGTGGCCACACAATGATACAAATCCGCCTTCGGTACATCCATTCTCAGTGCCCAGAACATCGGCAGATAAATGGAGCGCAGCGTCCAGAGGAAATCCGAGAAATTAATATTTGAATAATTACGGTCATAGCACTCCCTGGCAATCCTGAAGAAATCCTCTCCCATAAGAAAAGCATCTACAGAAAGATGCTTTCTGTGAAACAGGTCAAAAATCGCACCCCAGTCTGTCCTCCGGTTCAGCACCATATTCAACATTTCGTCATATTCTTTATGAGAGAGATGGACTTGCCTTAAAGATTTTCTTTTTCTGTTTCCGCTTTCCCATTCACAGTCATCTAGATATACTTCATAAACCTGTGTAAGGTTTTCCGGCAGCTCATAGACAAATTTCCCCCTGAAGGATCTGTTCGCCACAATTGCCAGCAATATAAATTCTACATTCGGAAAAGATCTGATCAGACTGTTGATCCAGCCGGAAACACCTCCGACCACATATGGGTAACAGCCCTCTGCCACAATACAAACTTTCATACTTTTCTGCTCATTTCCTCTCTGTCATAACAGCTATCTGTCATAATGAAGTCCTGATGTTTTTATCTGAATCTTCACAGTAGTATCCTGCGCCTGGATCAGATAAGTTCCATCTTCTATTTCCTTTTCTGTACCGCCTTCTATTTCTGCGATTTCTTCTCCATGCGTCCTGAGAAGAAACCAGCTTCCTTTCTCAGAAGTTTCCAACGTAATCTCATTCTCTGTTCTGGACTCTGAGAAATCCAGATTCAGAAAAGTTCTGATTCTAGTGTTGCTTTCTGAAAGAGTCATACTGTCAAAACCTGTAAAGTTTTTCCAATAGGTAAGGATATTACTGGAAAAATGCTTCTGCATAATCTGCCATCTGTCAGTTTTCTGCTGCGGCCAGAAAATATCATGCATATTTAACATAACATTCGTATATGCCAGCGAACTCTGGATACTTCTCATCCGAATATCATCACTATAACTGTAATTCATCCCATCACTTGTCACAGACTGTAAAGTTACAGAATCCGTACAATAAGAAACCACCGGCTCTTTCTCTGTATATTCACATACCAGTGTACTTACATTTTTCAACAATTCAGTATTCATCAATCCTGTTATCGTATCCAAATCCCTTTCTTCCGCAAAAGCAGCTCCATGTTTATAACTGCTGTCCGATTTCTGAAAAAAGTCTGCATCCTGATCCAGTTTTTCCCGCAAAGAACCTGCATTTTTATACTCAAGAGAAAGTCCTACTTCCGCTTCCTGCTCTTTCATCTGCTTCAGGTAAAATATCATATCTTTTGTATCCGGCTCTATACCATCTTCATAATCTGCCTGTGGCTGCATAAAGCAGGTCATTTTCAGCTTTCCTTTTTCTACAATGGATACCAGCGATGGCCACATAATATCTCTGGTCATACCTGTCACAGACTGACTGTACAGTTTCATCATTTCTTCATCATTCTCATCTGCAAATGCCGGAAAATTGATCATTGAGAGATTCTGGGCATTTACTACCGGATAAATATAATACTCAGAAGCCTCTGTTATCATACCATTCAACAGTCCCAGTGCTGTGCTGTCCTTCATATAGTCTCCCACTATACAAAAAACACTTCCACCCTTGATTCCATTTCTCCACAAAATCGTAGGAAGATCTTCATTCTCCACCTGAGTTTTTTGTTTACTATGATCCAAAAGTCCGACCATATATGTTTTCGTACCGCTTCCTACCTGATACCATGGTATCTCCAGCTGCAGATCCTGACGTTCTTTCTCTTCTTTTTCCTTCGGAGTTTCATAGACTACTTCTCCGCCCAGCAGAAGACCTTCAAAAAGTTTCACACCTGTCAGTTTTGTTTTCTCAGACACAACCTTATAAATCCCCAGAAAATCCATCAGTTCCTGATTTTTTTCAATATTCTTTGGATTTTCCAGACATCCAAAAACAATGATCACACCTTTTTGTTCCAGTTTCTCTAATTTTTCCAGATTATCACCAAGTGCATATTTCTCTGATTCCAGTATCAGCATCCCCGGCAATGCCTTATCATTCTCCTGGTAATCCTCCAGATTTCTGCACTGTGCCATATCCCACTTTGCATAAATGCACCATCTGCTTACGGCTGTAGCCATATCCGATGAACTGTCTCCCACAAAAAGAGCATAGCTTCTGTCTGTTGTTCTGACAGCCACAGGATCTATCTGTTTATTTTTCCAGACATTTTTACCATCTTTCTGCCTTGTCGTGAAATTTGAATTTACATCATATGTGTTCTGTCTGTCTCTGATAACCATAGAAAACTGAAACAAAAACAAAAGAACAAACATCATGATTGTAATACTGAAAAAATTTCTTTTGGAAACCATTATATTAATTTTTATCCTCCTGTGTCCGGAACTGATTATAACCGTAATCTATTGCAAAATTATATTGATGATACATATTTTGTGGCATTACATAACACACAAAATCTTCTGATTCATAATATACCTTCATATCATTGGGATATCTCTCCTTAAATGCCTGTGCCCAGTAATACATCCGGGACATCAGAATCCATCTTCCCTCCCCCTGATACATAGTTATTCCACCTGAATTTGGTAATGACTGGCTAGCTGCCTTTTTCGAAATGGACTGACCACTGCCTGAGTAAAGTACCGCATAATTCAGCGGGATTTTTTCTATAAAGAAGTATACATTCTTTGTCGGAATAATCAATTTAGTGTCTTTATTCATATACTCCATATTTCGAAGGAAGCTAATTGTCTCGTAATGCCAGCCATGATCAAGCCCCATCTGTGTCTCATCATTTGCTGATACAATCGTCCATGTCTTGTCTTCATTTTCTTTAATAATATTCGACAGACACGTCAATGCTCCATTAGATACATAATCTGAACCAAATCCCGGCATTTTGATCATTCCCTGATGGATCATACTCCCAACAATGAACACAGTCAAGATAAAAGATAACACATTTCGCGGAATTGTAAATAAACGATGCATAAAAATCAGATAAAGAATTCCATCCATCAGAACTGTCAGCATTAATATCAGAAGATACACATAATAAATACTACATCTGGCAGGATCCATCAGCATCGGAAGCCCGAGCCCTGATGCACAGAGCAGCAATGTGAGAATTCCCATACAGAATCCTGCTGACATAAGCATCTCACCATAAGTAGTCTTTCGCAGGATAATAAATATCAGACCAAGCAGAATGACAACTGCAATTCCGATAAGTACCGCATATGCACACCATTGTTCCGGCAAGTTTATGATAAATTCCCCGATACGCTGAGCCATCATATTCCAGGTGTTTTTTATTTTCTCCGGAGTTTCCGTCATAGCAGGAATCCTTTTTGTCTGCATTGATTTCGCATTATTACTTTTAATATTATTCTTCGAGTTTTCATTCAGACGCGCTGCCATCTCTTCCATGGTTATATCCTGGATTGTATTATCCTCTGAAGAAGCTTCTTCATCCTCAGTATCTGATTTGCCACCATTGATGACGCTTAATCCCCAGCCAAGTGAGCCCTGCAGAGGTGTTCCTCCTGCAAATGCAATCCCCATAGGAAGCACAGCCAGAAATACACTGATAATACCAGTCATCATAATTCGTTTAAAATACTCTTTATTCAGGAAGCGCGAACAAAAACCGACAGCAATTCCAATACAGCAAAGCCCTGCAATCATAGTTCCATAAAAATGAATAGCCAGAGTCAGCGAAAAAGCCAGCGCAAAGCATCCTGAGAGCAGCTTTGTTTCTCTGGTTTTCAGTTTCTCCTTCTCTATCTGAAAAAAACTGATCAGGAAGTAAACAGACGGAATCACAAAAATCATTCCGAATTCCTGGGGCAGTGATGCCCCAAAACGACTATATGTCTGTTTTGCCCAGAGATTTCCCAATATATATACAAGCACTCCTGCATATGGCAGATACAATGATCTGCATAACAATTTCATCACAGCAAGAAGTACCATATGAATAAAGAATACCTGTACAAGATAGAACACACACAGAATCGCATACGTATCAACCCTGAAAACTGTATGAAGATAATATATCATACAGTGAAATCCAAACGGATATACACCATCGGAAAAAAGATTTCCTCTGACCATCTCATTAATCCAGTTCAAATGTACCGGTATATCTGAAGCACAATATCCATAAGTGAGCAACAGGTTTCTTCCATAAATCCAGAACAAAGCTATAATAACTGCCCCTACCAGAATCCACTGAAGCGTATTACAGATTACTTTGTAATAAAACAGACGGACTGAGCGTTTTAATACTGCCTTAATCCTGTTACAGACTCTGTATAAAGCCCCCCTCATTCCCATACTTCCCTGAAGTATTTTCTTACAGATAATTCCTGTCTTTATGCAGAGTTCTCTTAGAGAAACCCTGTTCACCCTGCTCCAAATCAGAATCCCTGGTACAGCAGTAAACAATACAAGTGCCCAGAAACCTGAAATATGCAAAAGCTGGACTACAAACACAATATTTATAATATAAAAATTTCCAAATGTATAACACATCAGAAACTGCTCTGACAGTCCTCTGCCTGCCAGTATCCGACGAAACATAATCGCAGGTAACAAAACTGTTAAACCTGTATAAGCAGCAAATATACCTGCAAATCTTAATATAACCAGAGTTGTCATTGACATATCTGTTCATCCTTTTACTCTACATAAATGTTCTGATCAGTTCAAGGGTTTCATTATCAATCGCAATATCCGAATCTCGAAGTTCCTGCATAACCTGAAAGAACTTCTCTTTCTTTCCACATGAGAAATAGAGTTTCATCTGACAGGTATAGCTGGACAAAACTCCCGGATATTGTTCCATTGCCCGGTCACACCACAGTGTGCATTTCTCATAATCCTTTACTTCCAACAGGCGCTGGCAGACCTTTTCATAAACAGTACTGCTGATTTTTATCTTATCAAGTTCCCAGGCTTTTTGCAACACCTCCTGCATCCTCTCTGCCATGGAACGCTGTTCCAGACTTGTAAGTACCTGCTGTTCCAGAATCGGATTCATATATTCAACAAGTTTTATACAATTTTCCACCTGCTGTTCATTTTCTTCCTGGCATAAAAGATAATCTGTCTGTACTTTACTTCGAAAATCATTCAATACATCCTGAAGAACAGATGCTGCATAATGGGCAGTCTCTGAATCCTCGCTGTTTAATGCCAGATTAATCGCCGCAAGAGAATTGCGGTAATCTCCTCTGATCACATTCAGCATCAAAGTACGAAGGCTCTTCTTATCTGTAACTTCCAGGGCTTCTTCCAAAGAGACCATATTTCTCTCCATTTCCTCATCAGGACGGAGGAAATTCTCTTTCCTGTCTTTGCTAAATACAACGTCCGACAAATCCATACCATTGGAAGAAAATAACTTAAAAAGCAGGAATGACAGGAATACAAACGCAGGACCTGTCACCGGACATAAAAGCATCATAACTGCCTTCATCCATACACTTCCGATTTTTTCTTTTCTGCGGATATAATTCCAGATCAGATAGAACACAACCACGATCAGATTTATGATCAGCAGGAAAATAAACAGCTTCATTCTCTGTGACATACTGACATCATCTCCACGTATTCTGTTTTATAGCCATTCTTCTCAAATCTGTCCTGTACAATAACAGCACCCTCTCTGGTTGTGTTAGTAAGCAGGACATACAGATTTCCATCAGGCAGCATTCCCATGTAATCACTGTCCCTCATATATCCGGACATCTGCTCATCCGTTTTTTGATATTCCGAGTTCTGAACATCTACTTTAATTAATACACATTCTACAAGATTTTTCAGTTTTGCCTTCATATATGCCTGAACCAGAGACTCAAATGCTTCCGGTTCCAGGA
>OHYD01000824.1_pt1 | contig 14859 bp, 9 predicted proteins | sample 1580191 | NCBI WGS metagenome assembly OHYD01 (sample SAMEA3882510, study PRJEB24775) | human gut metagenome | biome: human-associated habitat; feature: intestine environment; material: feces | place: Netherlands | collected 2009/2010 | reverse complement strand
GATGACTTCGACCAGCGCATTGTGGAGTACGCTGTGGCAGAGTTCAAAAAGTCTGACCGCATCGACCTGACCCGCGACCCTGCCGCCATGGGACGGCTGAAGGAGGAAGCGGAAAAGGCCAAGAAGGAGCTTTCCAGTGCGCCCTCTGCCCAGCTGAACCTGCCCTTTATCGCGGTGGGCAAGGACGGGCCGCACCACTTGGATATCGCGTTGTCCCGCCCGCAATTCGAGATGATGACCGGCGATCTGCTGTCCCGCACCGTGCCCCCGGTGCAGAACGCCTTGCGGGATGCCGGCATCTCTGCCAGCCAGCTGGGCAAGGTGCTGCTGGTGGGCGGCAGCACCCGGATGCCTGCGGTGGAGCGTCAGGTGAAGGAGCTGCTGGGCTGCGAACCCAGCCACAGCCTGAACCCGGACGAGTGTGTTGCCATGGGTGCGGCTGTGCAGGGCGGTCTGCTGCAGGGCGGCGGCAAGCTGGCCGGTGCCACCGGCGCAGCGGCGCAGGGCCTTGTGCTGATGGATGTGACCCCGCTGACCCTCTCCATTGAGACGCTGGGCGGCGTGGCCACCCCGCTGATCACCCGCAACAGCATGATCCCCACCCGCAAGAGCCAGATCTTTACCACGGCCCGCCCCATGCAGACCAGCGTGGAGATCAACGTGCTGCAGGGCGAGCGCCACTTTGCCCGCGACAACAAGAGCCTGGGCAAATTCAAGCTCACCGGCATCCGCTCCGGCTTCTCCTCCAAGCCCCAGATCGAGGTCACCTTTGACATCGATGTGAATGGCGTGGTCAAGGTGTCTGCAAAGGATCTGGGCACCGGCCGGGAGCAGAACATCACCATCACTGGCAGCACCAATCTTTCTGAGAACGAGATTCAGCGCGCCATGGCCGATGCTGCCGCCTACGAGGAGGAGGATACCCGCCGCAGGGAGCGGCTGGAGCTCCACAACCAGGCCGAGATGCTGGCTTACAAGGTGGATGAAGCCCTCTCCAAGTGCAAAAAGGAGCTGGACAAGGACGAGAAGAACCGAGTCAAGAACGACCTTGCCAGCCTGCGCCGCTGCCTGCGCAAGGATAAGCCTGAAAAGATGAACGAGACCGAGGAGGCGAACCTCCGTCAGGCAAAATCCCAGCTGGAAGCCAGCGCCAACCACCTGATGGTGCTGTACAGTACGGAGCAGGATGCCGACCGGCAGTAAGCAGGCAATTCCCTACTGAAAAACTTCGTTGAAAGGGTTGACAAACCCGGAAGAGTGGGGTATTATGTATGCAATATCACAAAAATGGCTGTGAAGAGAAGAGTAGGTTTTCGCATTGATCCTTCCAGAGAGCCCGGGCGGTGGAAAAGGGCAGGAAACAGGAAGCTGAAAATGGTCTCGGAGCCGCGGGGGCGAAGTGCAAGAGTGCTAAGCCTGCGACGGGAGCGCCCGTTACAGCGTCCGGTTGTCGCGTTGCAAAACGCCGCAGCAGTGAGGCTGTCTCTGTGAGGGGACAGTAAACCAAGGTGGTACCACGGAAGTTTTACGCTTTCGTCCTTGTGGGTGTATGCCCGCTGAGGACGGAAGCGTTTTTTATTTTGCTTCCGGTGCAAAGGGTGCGGATTGTGCCGCACCGCACAAAAACATTTTTTGTAAAAGTAGAGAGGGAAAACAAAATGTCTAAGATCACTCGTCGTAATTTTCTGAAAGTTTCCGGCGTGGCCGCTGCTGCCGCTGCCCTGACCGCCTGCGGCGGCTCTTCCTCCACCGCAAGCTCCGCCGCTTCCGGCGCTGCATCCTCTGAGGCTGCCTCCACCGCTGCCAAGCTGGACAAGATCAAGGTCGCTGTTCCCAACGATACCACCAACGAGGCCCGCGCTCTGACCCTGCTGGAGAAGAACGGCTTCTTCAAGCTGAAGGCAGATGCAGGCCTGACCGCCACCAAGAACGACATCGAGGAGAACCCCCTGAACGTCACCGTCGATGAGGTCGAGGCTGCTCAGGTGCCCAACGTCCTGCAGGACGAGGACTACGCCGTCATCAACTCCAACTACGCCATCTCCGCTGGTCTGGACCCCATGACCGACGCTCTGGCCATGGAGGACGGCACCTCTGCCTACGTCAACGTTCTGGTCTGCAAGGAAGGCAATGAGGAGGAGCCCAAGATCAAGGCTCTGGTCGCTGCCCTGCAGAGCCAGCAGGTCAAGGACTTTATGACCGAGAGCTACGGCGGCGCTGTGGTCTCTGTTGTGGAAGACCCCACCGACGGCTATGACCCTTCCATCGATTATGACGCGCTGAACGGCGAGACCGTCAGCTGCGCTGCCACCCCCGCTCCCCACTGCGAGATCCTGGAGGTCTGCAAGCAGATCCTGGCCGACAAGGGCATTACGCTGGACATCCAGGAGTACGATGACTATGTGATCCCCAACACCATCGTTGAGGATGGCCAGTGCGACACCAACTACTTCCAGCATCAGCCCTACCTGGACAACTTCAATGAGGAGAAGGGTACCCACCTGGTCTCCGTTGCTGGCATCCACGTTGAGCCCATGGGCATCTACGGCGGCAAGCAGAGTGACCTGAGCCCGATCGAGGGTTAAGCGAACTCCCCCAGTCACCTTGCGGTGACAGCCCCCTCGGGGAGGGGGCCTTTGCCTGACCGTTCTGTTTCAGGCTCCCTCCATGAGGGAGCTGGCAAATCCGTAAGGATTTGACTGAAGGAGTTTATTCAACAGCAAGGAGCAATTTCTGTGATCGAGATCAAACACCTTTCCAAGACCTTCCAGATGAAGGACGGCGCAGTGAATGCGCTGAAGGACATCAGCCTGACCATCCCGGATGGTTCGATTTACGGCATCATCGGCATGTCTGGCGCGGGCAAATCCACGCTGGTGCGCTGCATCAACCTGCTGGAGCGCCCTACCGAGGGCAGCGTGGTCATTGACGGCGTGGAGATGCGGCGTGAGGCGGAAGCGCCCGGCGTCCGCGCGGTGGCCATGGTGGATGCGTTGATCCGCTATGCGCAGGATGTGGCGGAGGAATTGCTGCGCCCTGCCGGGCTGCCAGCCGCGCTGGAACGCGGCTGGAACATGCTGAACGCCGCGGAGCGCTTTTACCTGAAGACGGCCGCCCTGGAACGGGAAGGCCCCCAAAAGCTGGACATGTACACCAACATGGCGCGCGCGCTGCGCGTGGCGGGCCATGAACGCCTGATGAGCGCGGAATCCCGCGCCAATAACGCCCGCCTGAAGCTGTCAGATGAACTGGGTAGCGGCGACCGCGACCCGGAGGATGAATGGGGCGGCTCCCCCCTGCGCGCCCTGTTGAACGCCATGCGCCTGCTGCGGCAGGGGGAAGAGGCGGAACAGGTTCTGGCGGTGCTGGCGGAAGACTGCCGCGGCCGTTACGCCCTGCTGCGGGAGACGCTGGCGGGCATGGCGGAGTTCCTGGCGCGGACGCGCGGCGGCAGGGCGGACAAAGGCGCGTTTACCCCGCAAAAGGAGGCGGAATGCGCCCGCGTGCTGGCGGAGGCGCTGCGCGCGCACCGAGCCTGACGGGGGAGGGAAAAACTGACGGAAAACGATGAGCCTGCAACGCTACAGTTCCCGCACGGCGGATTTGCACGGGGATTTTCTGGCGGAGGCGCTGAAGGGCGCCCGCCGCTACCTGCGCATTGCCGGGTATTTCCGCAGTTCCGTTTTTGAGGTGGCCGGAGAGGCGCTGGAAGCCGTGCCGGAGGTGAAAATACTGTGCAATTCCGACCTGGACGCGGCGGATCTGATGGCGGCGGGGGGAGAGGCGGAGCTGAAAGCCCGCTGGAATGAGGAAGACCCCGGCATGGCCTCCCTGCTGCGCCGGGAGCAGTACCGCCGGCTGGCGCGGATGCTGGAGCAGGGGAACTTGGAAATACGGCTGGTTCCTGGAGAAAAAATGTTCCTGCACGGCAAGGCGGGCTGCATCTCCTACTCTCCGGAATCCGGGCGGCCCCGCCGCGCTTTTGTGGGTTCCGTCAATGAAAGCCTGAACGGCTGGAAGAGGAATTATGAACTGCTGTGGTCTGATGACGGAGAGGAGAGCGCGGACTGGGTGGAACGGGAGTTTTTTGCCCTGTGGAACACGGCCGTGCCTTTGCCGGAGGCGATCAGGCAGGAGGTGTTCCGTCTGGCGCGGCGGGAGGAAATTCCCCTGGCGGAGGCAAGACGGACGCCGGAGTCCATGCCGCGGGCCGCCCTGGCGGAGGCGCCGATCTACCGCGGCGGCGAGCAGCTCCAGCCCTGGCAAAGGGCATTCGTGGTCCGTTTTTTGCAGGACCGCCGCAGGTTCGGCAAGGCCCGCCTGCTGCTGGCGGATGAAGTGGGCGTGGGCAAAACCCTCTCCATGGCGGGGAGCGCCGTGGTCAGCGCCCTGCTGGGGGACGGCCCCGTGCTGATTCTTTCCCCCTCTACGCTGACGTTTCAATGGCAGGTGGAAATGAAGGACAGGCTGGGCGTGCCCTCCGCCGTGTGGTCTTCCGTGGAAAAAGCGTGGGTGAGCGTGGACGGCCGCATGTTATCCCCCCGGAAGGATCTGAAGAGCATCGGCCGCTGCCCGTGCCGCATCGGCATTGTGTCCACCGGGATTATCATGCACCAGTATGACGCGGGGACGAAAAAGTTTACCCGTGAGAGCGAGGTGTTGCTGAACGGGGTGTACGGCCTGGTGATTCTGGATGAGGCGCACCGGGCCCGGGCGCAGGGGACGGAACAGCGCAGAAAGAAAAACAACCTGCTGCGCTTCATGGAGCGCGCGGGGCGCAGAACCCGGCACATGATTCTGGGCACCGCCACGCCGATCCAGACCCAGGTGCGGGAACTGTGGGATTTGCTGGAGACCCTGGGCGGGGATGCCCCCCATGTGCTGGGGGATGCCCTGTCCCCATGGCGCGATATGGAGCGCGCCCTGCCGCTGGTGACGGGAGAGGCGGGCGCTGACGGCATGAGGGAGGAGGAACGGTGGCAATGGCTGTGCAATCCCATGCCGCCCCGTTTTGAGGATCCTGCCCTGGATGACTTGAGAGATGCCGCCGGAGAGGATGACGGGTGTTTTGTCTCCCGCGCGCTGTACAGGGATCTGGCCGGGGCTTATGAGTTCCGTTCCGCCCTGGACGCCTGCGCCGGGAGGGATTGGTTCAAATTCCACAATCCCGTGTTGAGGTGCACCGTGTTGCGCAAACGTTCCATGCTGGAAGAGAAGGGGCTGCTGGTTCGGGTGGGGGTGCGCCTGCATCCGCTGGGAACGGACGCTGACGCCGGGAGGAAATACGGGTATCATTTCAATGGGCTGGCCTTGCCGACCCAGCCTTCCTTTGACGAAGCTTATGCGGCCGCAGAGGAATTTTGCCGTCTGCTGGCGGCGCGCAGATACCGGATGGCCCACCTTCTGCTGAAGGCAAGGAACATTTAACCCTCTGCGCACCCTCATCCAAACGGCATCGCCCATACACAGCCTTTCAACAATATGACCCAGCCTCTCGTCAGCATCGTCATTCCGGTGTTCAATGTGGAACGCCATCTGCGCCAATGCCTGGATTCCGTTCTCCGCCAGACCCTGAAAGAATGGGAATGCATTTGCATAGATGACGGGTCGCCGGACGGCAGCGGAGCCATTCTGGACGAATACGGAAACAAAGACGCGCGTTTCAAAATCATCCACCAGCGGAACAGGGGCGTTTCCGCCGCACGCAATCTGGGCATCAAACTGGCCTCCGCCCCTTATTTGACATTCATTGACTCGGACGACTGGGTTGAGGACGACGCGCTGGAAAGCCTCCTTTCCGCCATGGAGGAATCCTGCGCCGATATGGTGATGTGTTCCATCTGCATCCATCAGGAAAATCATCAGGAGGTTTCCATGGAAACGCCTTACCCTCCCTCCGGAAACATGCGGGACGAATACGCGGTGACTGAAAAATCCTTCTCCGGAGCGGCTCTGGTAGACGTCTCCATCTGGGCGAAACTTTTCAGCGTGGAAACGATCCGCGCCCATCAAATCCACTTTGCGCCGGAACTCAAAGTCTCCGAAGATATGGAATTTTCCACCCGGATGCTCTGTCACAGCCGCCGCGTCTCCATCATCCGGAAACCCCTGTACCATTACCGTGCCGGCCACGAAAGCAGCATTATGAACAATATTGTCCGCGGAAGAATGAAAACGTCGGATTTCATCAATTCCATCAATGCCATCTACCGCCTCTACCGGTGCGTCCCCTCCGGCCTGGAACGCGGGGAATGCAGGGAACGCATCACAGGCACGCTGAGAAGGGCCCTTTCCGGAAAAAACTTCTACCGGCAAATCATCCGGCAGCTTGACCACAAGGATCAGGCTGCCATCGCGGCCTCAACCTCCTTCCCTTACATGAATTACCTGAGGAGGGGGAAAAAGCTTGCTTCTCTCCAGATGATTCTGCGGCACCTCAGAATGCAGTTCGGCCTCGGAACCCGTCTTCAGGCTCTCTCAAACGCCGTTAGAAACTCTTTTAAAAGCTGACGCCCAATGAAGATAGGCATTATCACCATCCATTATTCGTTCATCACCCGCAACTACGGCTCCCTGATGCAGTTATATGCCATGCAGCAGGTGTTGGAAGGAATGTCCGTTCAATCCGCCCTGATCAAGCAGCTCCCCAGACCGCTTCCCGTCCCCCCCCCTCCCACAACTCGGCAAAAACTGGACTATTACTGTCGGCATCCCTGGAATTTGCTTGCCCGCTGCGCCCGTTCCCTGAAACCGGAACGGAAAGCCCCGCGGCCTGCCCCTTCATTTGAATCCTTTATTAAACAGGAGATACATTCCCTGTCCCCCATTTTCCTCCCCGGAGAACTCAACGCGCAAGAACTGGATTTTGACGCATACCTGGCGGGCAGCGACCAGATATGGACATCCTGCGAACCGGAAAAACTCCTGGATTTCGCCCCTGCCGGCAAGCGCATAGCCTATGCCGCCAGCGCGGCATGGGGGAAGCAGCCCCCGGAATGGCTTGCTCTGGCCCAGCGGGAATTCCCTAAATTCTCCGCCATTTCCGTACGGGAAAAACACGGGGTGGAAATATGCCGGAAAGCCGGCGCAGAAAAAGTGGAAGTTGTTTTGGACCCCACACTGCTCCTGGACCGCCGGGAATACTCCCGGCTGACGGAAGGGAGGCCGCCGTACTTTTCCGAACCGTGCGTCCTGGGTTATTTTCTCAACACAGGCCAGCTTTCCCGGCTTCCCTGGAAGCAGGTGAAAGAGGCCGGGAAAAAAATGCGCGCCCCGCTCCGCGTCATTCCTCTCCAGGGAGCGGAATGCTGCATCCCGGAAAAATATTCCATCTCCCCGGATCCTTATGAATTCCTGCAGGCCTTCCAGGAAGCCCTCTGCATCATCACCAATTCCTTCCATGGCACAGTATTCGCGCTTATCATGCGCAAGCCCTTTATAACCATTCTTCAAAAAGGAGAAACAGCCGTCCAGAACACGCGTATTTTCTCCCTGCTGGAATCTCTGGGGCTGGAAGACAGGATCTACCATCCGGAAAAAGGCTCCATGGCCGAACAACTGGACCGTCCCATTAACTGGACGGCCGTCGAACGGAACTGGGAGGCTCTGCGCATTCATTCCATGGAGTTCCTGAAAAACGCCATTCAACAATGCACCTCCGCTACCCGCCATGGCTGAAGAAAACAGCAACAAACGCATTGCCCGCAACACCATACTGCTTTACACCCGTTCGTTGATCAATCTGGTCATCGGGCTGTACACGTCGCGCCTTACCCTGGACGCGCTGGGAATACCGGATTACGGGATTTACAACGTCGTCGGCAGCCTGGTGGCGCTCTTCGGCCTGTTCAACGGCAGTCTGAACACGGCGATCAGCCGGTTCATCACCTATGAACTGGGAAGGAACAACAACCAAAGGCTGAACAAGGTTTTTTCCTCCTCCCTGAGCATCCTCTTCATTTTTGCCCTGGTGATATTCATCATGGGAGAAACCGTGGGGCTGTGGGCAATTAATTGCCGCATGGTTTTTCCCGCGGACCGAATGAATGCCGTCAACTGGGTCTATCAGATTTCCCTGATGACATTCCTGGTAAGCCTGCTCAACGTGGCGTACACCGCTACGCTGGCTGCGCATGAAAATTTCCGGGTGCTGGCGACAGTAGAAATCCTGTTGACAGGGGTCAAAGTAATATGCGTCATCCTGCTGTATTACGTTCCCATGGACAGGCTGATTTACTTTGCCGGGTACAGCTTCCTGCTCACCCTGGCTTCGAGCGGCTTTTACGTCTTTTATTGCATGCGGCATTACCCCATCTGCCGCTACCGGGCCATCCTGGACAAGCCATTCCTCAAGGAAATGGGAGCATTTTATTCATGGAACCTCTTCGGCTCCATCGCCTGGCTGCTGAAAGGTTCCGGCATCAACGTGGTCATCAACCTCTTTTTCGGCGTACTCATCAACGCCGCGCAGGCCGTGGCGTCCCAGGTATCCGCCGGGGTCACGGCCCTGATGGGAAGTTTTTCCAGCGCCATGCAGCCGCAAATCACGAAAAGCTACGCGGCGGGAGACTACGAACACATGTGGAAACTTGTCTTCAACGGAACGCGCTACAGCTTCTTTCTGCTGGCCGTCTTCATTCTCCCCCTGTGCTTCAACATTGATTTCATCCTATCTCTCTGGCTCAAGGAAATTCCCGCGTACACCAACATCTTCGTTATCCTTTTCCTGGCCAATGTGCTGGCGGAAAGCTACTCCACCTATTTGATCACCGTTCTCCTTGCTACAGGGAAAATCGCTTTCTACCAGGCCAGCGTGGGAACAATCCTCCTGTTGAACGTCCCGTTAAGCTATCTGGCCTTCCAATGGGGATATCCACCCGTTTCTTTCCTTGTAGTATCCATTATTCTGACGTTCGCTGCGTCTGCCCTGAGACTTTTCCTGCTAAAGAAAAGATTTTCCTTCTCCATTACTCTCTTTCTTCGTTCCGTCTTTCTCAAAACGCTTCTTACTATTCTCCTGGTCAGCGCGTTGAATTTCATGTTGCTGAATCTTCGCTCACTCCTTCCATATGGGAATATCCTCGTGCTTCTCTTCTCCTGTCTTATTTCCATGGGAGGCATTTACATCCTAGGCCTCAACTCGGAAGAACGCCGCATTGTCATCGTGCAGGCAAAAAAATACCTTCACCGTTAACTCTTCATTCACGAACATGATCATTTTGGAAAACAAATACGATTGTTGCGGCTGCCACGCCTGCGTGACAATCTGCCCCCGGAAATGCATTTCCATGCATCCGGATCAGGAAGGCTTCCTTTATCCGTCAACTGATCAAAACCTCTGCGTGGACTGCCATCTGTGCGAGAACGTCTGCCCCATGATTTCACAGAAGGAAGAAAGAAAAAACGCCGCGGAAGAGGCAGACAGAGAACCAATCAAAGCGTATGCCGCACGCAGCGGAGATAGCCTAACGGCGCAGAACAGCGCTTCCGGAGGAATATTTCCCATTTTGGCAGAGAAGGTATTGAATGAGGGAGGAGTCGTTTTTGGAGCCAGGTGGGACGAAGATTTCATGGGAGTCCGGCACGATTTCATCACAGACAAAAAAGACCTGTATCTTTTCCAAGGCAGCAAATATGTCCAATCCACCATAGGAAACGCATTCTTTCAGGTCCGTGATTTTCTGAAATCAAACCGTAAAGTCCTTTTTTCCGGAACTCCGTGCCAAATTCAAGGGCTGAAAAAAGTCATCCGGAAAAACTCCGAACTTTTAATTACCGTTGATATTGCCTGCCATAGCGTACCGTCTCCGAAGGTTTGGAAGTCCTTTTTCCGCAATCTGATCGCCAAGAACAGGATTTCCGATGTTTCCGGCGTTTTCATGAGAAAAAAGACTTTCTCTCCTGCGCGGGGCTGGAGATGTGATTCCTTCGTGGTGGAATCAACCAACACCCCACCCCTTGAAGATTCCATTTATGAAACCGCCTACGGACGCGGTTTTTTGGAAGGCATGTTTTCCCGCCCGTCATGTGAAAAATGCCCTGCCAAAAATATGGAAAGCGGCAGCGATATCACGCTTGGAGATTTTTGGGGAGTGGAAAACTATTTTCCGGATCTGGTCATGCAAGAGGGGCTTTCCATCATTATCTGCAAGACGCCCAGGGCTCACGCATTGCTGGAATCTGTGCGCGGCTCTCTGTCCGTTTTACGTCCTGCCGAATATAAATGGGCGGCAGCGCATAATGAGGGATTACGTTTTGATCCCCGGAAAAACCCTCATCGGGACTCCTTTTTCCGGAAGCTGGCCAAATGCCGTTCCGATCAGGCGGCGGTCAATCTGATGGAATCATATTTTCGCCCTAAGCTTCTTGCAAAGATAAAGACGAAATTAAAATCCGTGTTGAAATGTATTCTTTACCGCTCACTGTTCCTTGCCGGCAGAAAAGAAAAAAACCACTCTGAAAAGTCTTAACAGTTGCCTGAATAAACTGATTATCAAAGACCTGCATAGTAATCGTCTGAAATGCGACACCTTTCAGATTTAAACACGTTCCGATCAACATGAATAAATGTATAGAGGAGAAAACAGGAAGGCTGAGATACTTTGACGCCCTCCGGGGCTTTTCCATGATTTTCGTCGTATTCAGTCATGTAGTACTTTTCTCCATGGGCCTGACCGACGTGAAGGACAGTACTGTAAACTGGGTGATCATGACTTTCCGGATGCCGCTGTTCTTTTTTGTCAGCGGCTTCTTCGCCTACAGGGTTTGCACGAAATGGACCGCCTCCCTTGTGGGTGACGTCATCAAAAGGAAGATTCAGGCACAGGTAATTGGAACGATTGTGTTTTGTTCCCTGTTCCTGTTTTGTCAGGGTCAGGGAATCTTTACATGGCTGCACACGGGTTTCCAGGGATATTGGTTTACCATCACCCTGTTTCAGATGTTTTTAATCTTCCTGTCTCTGTTATCCAGGTTATGTTGCACGGAGCGCATGCTGGACATCGGGCTCCTGCTCGTTTCTTCCGTCTATTTCCTCTCTTTTGGGGTGCCGGTAATAAGAGAATTCTGGGATTCCCCGCTGGGAGGCATATTGTGTGAGTATGAGGTAACCCGCTATTTCCAGTTTTTTGCATTGGGAATCTTTTGCCGCAAGTACTGGAACCAGTTTGCACGGTTATTAACAAAGGATTGGTTTAAAACCTTTTTCATAGTTATTTTTGTGATGTGTCTTTGTTTTATGAATTTAATTGAAAATTCCCAAATATCCCCACACCAATTCCACCAAGATAGTCGGCATTCTTGTACGATATGCCGGTTTAATAGTCGTAGTTTCATTCTTCTTCAGCAAGGAGAGATACTTTAACGAAGGCAATATCTCTGGTAATCTTCTGGAATACATCGGCCGGCGCACATTGGACATTTACCTTCTCCATTTCTTTTTCCTTCCCAATCTGAAATTCTTACAGCCATTTTTAACCACAGGCAATACGGTCATCATTCAACTGTTTGTCGGCATCACCGTATCAGCAGCCATCATCACCCTCTGTTTATTGATAAGCAATGTATTTCGTTCCAGCAACTTTCTTGCGTCCTGGCTGTTTGGCGTCAAACCGCCTCCAAAGTAAAGAAATTCACGGCGCCCCATACCTGACAGCTCCATGGATGGTTCTTGAATAAAAAAGAAAGTCCCAGTTTCATAAGCGCCAAACGCAAAACATATTAGATATTTTCCAAAATTCTCATCCATATGAAGCAAATCACTTCACTCAGAGGGCTGGCGATTATTCTGATCATTCTTTTCCATCTCAATCCGGAGCATTTCCCCTACGGCTACTTCGGCGTAGAAGTATTTCTGGTGATTTCAGGCTACCTGCTTATGAAATCCTTCCAGAAACAGCAGATGCAAATCCGTCTGGGGGAATTTGCCCGTAAAAAAGTGTTAAGGCTGTTTACCCCGGTTGCCGTCATCATTCCGCTTACCCTCCTGGCCGGCATGTTCTTTCTGGACTACACGGACCTGGCGACAGCCAGCTCCACAGGCGGATATACGCTGATAGGCGCCGCAAACAGGTTCCTGGCCGTCATCCAGTCCGACTATTTCGCGCAGGATTCTTCCGGCAATCCGTTCCTTCACATGTGGTACCTGGCGGTGACGGCGCAGATTTATCTTCTGTTCGCGGGGGGATGCGTCCTGTACCGCTACCTTCCCAAACGGGCAGCCGCCTCTCTTTTCTGGATCGCCGGCATCGGGTCCTTTCTCTGGGCCTATTCCTATCCCATTCACAACCTGTTGCAGGAAATCGGAGTGCCCGTCTGGGAGCAGGTCCGCCCCACCTCCCATTACATGACGCTGCCCCGTTTATGGGAGGTTTGCGCGGGGATTTTGTTAGCAATCTACCCCCCCTTAAGTTCAACACGTTGCGAAAACCGCAAGAAAAACGCTCTCCTCTTTCTTCTTGGAATATTATGCATCCTCGTGCCTGCCCTTTCCCGCGGAAAGGATGTCTCCCTCTGCTCGGCGGCCGTAGTTTTGGGGACATGCCTGGTAATCCGGTATGCGGAACCCGGCAGGCTGGCTCACTGCTTCAACAATAAACTTCTGCTGTGGATTGGAGGAATCTCATTCTCCCTTTACCTGGTGCATATGCCCCTCATCGCGTTCTATCATTCGTGGTTTCTCCATGCTCCCGGATGGCCCGGCATGCTTGCCATCGGAGCGGCGTCCACAGTCCTGGGTGGTCTCCTGTACCTTGCAGTAGAGAAAAAGCGCATGAAGATGAAATGGTTTATCCCCCTGTACCTTTTCGCATTGCTTCTATGCGTTGCAGGAAGGCAGACGGAAGGATTCCGGAACTACATCAACCAGGAAATCAACTCCATTTCCAGCCCCCAGCTGCATGGCGCATCGGAAATCAAATCTCCTGAAGCCGCCCAGGGATTTGATAAGGAAGCCATCAAATTCAATAACAACATCTTTGCCTTCGTCAGCAAAACCGATTTCAAGGGAAGTGCGGAACCCGGCCTGCTGCAGCTGGGTTCCCCTGCCAAAGCTCCATCCATAGTCCTGCTGGGGGACAGCCACGCCTCTGCGGCCTTTTGCGGATTGGACGCCGTATGCAGGGAATTGGATATCTCCGGGATTTACGTTTCTTCCGTCATTTCCCCATTCTGGAACAGGGAATTGCCCGCTCTGCCGTTTGATGCAAGTTACTATTGCGACGAGAAAAAAATAAAGGCCCTCATGGCATGGCTGAATGTCCATCCGGAAATTAGCCATGTGGTGATAGCCCAGCACTGGAGCACCCGTTACGACAGTAAAAATGTAATGGACTGGAAGCTGAAGCCGCTTCCCTCCGGAGAACCTGCCTATTCAGACTCTCTCCGTGCGTTTATCTCCGAACTGCGGGCGATGGGCAAGCAAGTCATCCTGCTGGCCCCCACTCCGCTCATCAAGAAAAATGATGTGGCCAAGTACATCAGGAACCTCATACGCAGAGGGAAAACGGGAAAAGGCCAGGAAAGCCTTACCTGCACGCGGCAAAAATACAGGGAAGATCACGCCGCCGTACTTCCCATCCTTGACCGTCTTGAACAGGAAGGGCTCTGCACCGTCCTGCGCATACTTCCCTATATACCGGAAGACAGGCCGTTCAACGCCTATGAACACGGGGAAATCCTGTACAAGGATGGCGACCACATGTCCAGTAAAGGCTCCATCAAGCTCTTCCGGTACCTGAAACCCCAGTTAAAGGAAGCGCTGAAAAAAGAATCCACGGCATCATCAGGTTCATAAAAGCCATAGCCGTGAACACGTCCGCCGCAGAGCCGGCTAGAAAACATTTAAATAAAACCGGCTTTTGTGGAAGCTATAGAGTTTTCTTTTGGAAAAAATGTCCTTGCATGATGAATAATGCGTCAAATATTTAACACTTTTTGTCATACATTGAACATATTTTCATATTTCTTTTCTGGTATTGAAGATACACTTGCTAAAAATAAAAATATTGTTATTGTATTTTTCCCCTCTAATTATGCAACATAAAACCATTATTGCTACATGTGCGGCCATGGCCGCTTTTTCCGGCATGGCTACTGCCGATATCCAGCTTCCCCTGGATGTTTTAAACGCCAATAACGGCGGCAAGACATTCTCCGCCCAGCTGGGAGCAGGCTACGCCACCAAATACATCAGCCGCGGTCTGGCTTTCCAGAATTCCGCAAGCGATCATGTCATTCCCCTGGAAGCCGTCGGCGCCTATCAATTGAACAATCAATATTCCCTGATAGGCGGATTAAAATATCAGTGGCTGACGGATAATGGTCTGGAACACAATGATTCCGGCATTTGCGACGAAGGATCGGCCATTTTAGGTGTCAGCCGCAAATTCGGAAAATCCACTGTCGCGGCTCTGAGTTACCAGTTTGTTCATGGCGGTATCCCCGGAAGTTTCAACATCCACAATACAGGCAACAACTCCGGCTTCCCTGCTTTCAGCCACAACAGGCCGGAAGAACACAGCTTCGTTCTGGACATTCACCATGACTTCGGCAAAGGGCTGGAAAACTTCTTCTGGGACTGCCGCGTACAATATACGTTCCGCTGGATGACTGGCTGGTGGTTCACCAATACTCTGGGATACAAGTATGACGTCAACAAATCCACCTCCGTCATCGTGGCGGGCACCTGGAACGCCACTGCCGGCTATTTTGACAGCAATTCCCTGAACGCCAATGGAACCCAGGGCATTTCCCTGACGGTTTCCGCCCCTGTCAAGGCCACGAAAGACCTGACTGTGACTCCGTTCGTGGGTACGGTATGGCTCGGCAACGGCGGCCTGGCGGCCAACCACCGCGGCGCCT
>OHYD01000806.1_pt1 | contig 15103 bp, 19 predicted proteins | sample 1580191 | NCBI WGS metagenome assembly OHYD01 (sample SAMEA3882510, study PRJEB24775) | human gut metagenome | biome: human-associated habitat; feature: intestine environment; material: feces | place: Netherlands | collected 2009/2010 | reverse complement strand
GCAATGTCTGCGCAGCGGACAACTATGAATCCGCATGCAGTGCGCACAACTGGCCATAGGAGCGAAGCGACTATGGTAAGCGACCCCTGCGGGTCGGCATCCACCAGCAGAACTTTTTTGCCTTCCCGTGCAAGCCCCACGCCCAGATTTTCGCAGGTCGTGGTTTTGCCGGTTCCGCCTTTCTGATTGACGATGGCAATCGTGGTTGCTTTTTTCGACATTTTCATCACCCCCTGTTCGATAAATCATGATTGGTTTGGTTCTGGTAATAAAGCTGCATGGTCGTGGGTGCATTGTAGAGTGCAGCCAGCAGATACTGCTTCATATTCCGTACCGGTGCGGTACTTTCCGCAAGACACTTCAGCACAAAGCGGATATGGTCTGCATTCAGCTTCATGAATCGGCTGCGCACGACCTCCGCAGGCTTGTCGTCCCCTGCCACCCGCAGCATTCTGCGTTTCGAAGAGCAGGTATCCACCAGAAGATTCACGATTTGATCGATAGTGTCCTCCTCATCCGGGCAGACCCGGAGCAGCAAGTCCACCTCCAACGACTGCATAAAATACGCTTCCAGCCGTGTGCGCTCATCCGGTTCGTCCTCCGCATCGGAAGAGAAAGGATCAGGTTCACTCCCCTCGGTTTTATTCCACTCAGTCTTATTTCCTCGTGATTTTGCCGTTTCCTGCTGCGCTGAATCCGCGGCACCGGAACCGTTCTTTTCACGATTCCGGAAACGTGGGTCTGTAAAGTTTTTGACGTAAATCAGATTGGGTTTTCCCAGCCCGCGCCGTTTGCGCTCAATCAGACCAAACTTTTCCAATTCCCGGAACAGTTTGGTTGCCTTGTTGTCTGCGCAGCCCAGTGCATCCATCACTTCCTGCACAGGAAAAATGATATACACTCTCCCCTGCTCATCCAGCCATCCGTTTTTCACCGACAGCCCCATGCGGTCCAGCAGGATGCCGTACAGCGTTTTGGCATCGTTGGACAGGTCCTTGAATTTTATGTCCCGGAATAAAATTTTGGGCACCCGGAAATACGAGAACATCTCGCCCGACTGCCCATAGAAATAGTCAAACATCCTGACTTCTTCGCTTGTTCTGCCTTGTCACATCCTTGACACCTCCGTTCGTAGTATGATGAAATATGTATGACTATCGTTATTTTTCTTTACAAAGATGGCCTGCCATGCTACAATAGCCGCATCTACGGCCACCGGACAACAGGAAAGGAGTATCTTATGGCCAAAACTGCCGACACCATTGCCATCTATTCCCGCAAATCCCGCTATACCGGCAAGGGCGAAAGTATCGGAAATCAGATCGACCTCTGCCGCGAATATATCCGCACTCACTACGGCGATGCCGCCGCGGAACATGCCGTTGTCTTTGAGGACGAGGGCTTTTCCGGCGGCAACCTGAACCGCCCGGATTTCAAAAAGATGATGACTGCGGCCAAGGACCGGAAATTCAAGGCCATTGTGGTCTACCGTCTGGACCGCATCAGCCGCAACATCAGCGACTTTTCCAGCCTGATTGAAGAACTGGGACGGCTGGGCATCAAAACAAAAACCGGGCGTTCGTTCACCCGGTTTTCCATCAAGTCGATTTTGCAGAATCCTGTCTACCTGATTGCAGACAAGGACGCCTATCAGTATTTTGTGGACAATGAGGCAGAACTGTTCGCCCCGGAGTCCGGAAAAAAGGCAAGCCCTCCTTCATAAATTACAGTAACCGTTTATGATACTATGGGGAGGGGTCGGCATGTTTTTATCTCTTCTGCAATTTTTTGCCACAAAGTTTCTGGTTCTGGCGCTTCATCTGGAAAGCGGCAGCTTTCCGCGGCCCCTCTCTGCCCGGGAGGAAACCGAAGCCTTTTCCGCACTGCGTGCCGGTGACCCTGCCGCACGGGAAAAACTGATCCGGCACAATCTGCGTCTGGTGGCACACATCGTAAAAAAATACTACGCCCTGCCCGGCGATCAGGACGACCTTATTTCCATCGGCACCATCGGCCTGATGAAAGCGGTGGATACTTTCGACTCTGGCCGTCGGGCACGCTTTTCCACCTACGCCAGCCGGTGCATTGAAAATGCTATCCTCTCCCCAGCGCACTTTGGGATGGAAAAGAGAATCCACCTCTTTCACGCAATGACGCATCTACGTCAAAATGGATTTTTTGGAGCCGAGAGAGCGGTTCCTTTTTTCTGCTTCAGAGGGTGTCATGTGAGGGTCATGGTCTAACCCCTCTATACATCTTACAGGTAAGTTTGGCAGGCCCCCGCACCACCGTAGAGGCGCAGGCGTTCTACCGTATGTACCACTCTTACGCCGACATCCCGAACCCATGGGACCGTCTGCGTTGGTGCCGCTATGGTCTTGACCTGCTGCAAAAAGAGGTTGCTGCCATGGCGGGCATGGAGGAATGGCTCTATCGGGATCTGGAAAGCGGCGCATTTCACCGCAGCTTCACGCCCGAACTTGCGGACAAGCTCGCCGCCCTTTACGGCATCCCGGTGGAGGACATTCTGGACGACTACACCCTGTTTCTGCACCGGGGCGGCGGAGACTTCCTCCGCAGATACCGGGAGGCAAAAGGCTGGAACCGTCAGCAACTTGCCGACCACGCAAAGGTCAGCCGGACAAGCATCCGCTGCTGGGAAAACGGACAAAAGACCATCGGTCAGAAGTGCTTTTGCCATCTGGTGGAAAACCTTGGTTCCGATTTTCCATCTATGCTTCGCATGTGAGGTATGGTAATTTTTCTCCGGCCAAACGAAAAAGCTCGTCTGCAAGCCACGATATGTGGCAGCGCAGACGGGCTTTCGTTATGGAATCATTCTGTTTCAATTATTCTGATATTCGCTCTGACTTACATGGCGTTCCGTAAAACACGCAGTCGTTCTTCAAACGTTGCTTTCCATGCCGGATGCTCGGAGAATACGGTGTGCTCCACCTGACGGACTTGGTTCAGTCCGATGTTCCGCACCGCTTCCACTGCAGCATCTTTTTGGCTCAGATGGCGTTTTCCCACGGTCAGACAGTTTGCGCCTTCTGGCGTGTCGTACTGCTGAAACGCCCGGTTGAAGTCCATCAGGTCATGCAGACGGATGGGCTGATTGGTTTCGTTGTCTACCAGCAGACCCCAATTTTCCCAATGACGGTCAGTATTGCCCACCAGATAATCCAGAATGTTCATCATATAGTAGCCGGGAGCATCCAGCTCTAAGATCTTATCCAGCGTATTCCAATCACGGTTCGTGCAGTAGACGTCATAGGCTGCATAGGTCACAAGACTATATCGCTGAGATGTCATGATTTTGCTGATAGAAACCAACTCATTTTCAAACATTCCCTGCTCATACAGTACCTGATGGCAGTCAAAGCACCGGCAGATTTTGCTTGCCAGCACTTCACGTTCCACCGCTTCCCTGCCACCATCCTTGTAAAGATAGAAGCCATCCTCTTTTCGCACCCACGCCTTGGGGTACAAGCCGCCCGTAGACAGGTCATTTGCCAGAAGATGGGCGTTTGTCACCGTCATTTGGTGCCCCCGCAGCGCAATATCCACAAGCGCATTGCTTAAGGAGTGTGCAAAAAGGTTGATATCCTCGAATCGAATCTTCTCGTTTTCTTCTTTCACCCAGAACACATCCAGCAAAGACAGACAATGGTAGGATAATGCAATCTGTGCTCGTTCCCTGTCCGTAACACTCTGAGATGCACCGATACTGTTCAGGATTTCCTTGGCGTAGGTGCGATCCAACGTCAACATCCGGGAGGCGCACCAATAGTAAAAGTTCGTTACATTATTGATGCGCTCGTCAAAATCATCCGATTCCACCAGAACCAGATCATAGGGCATGAAATCCTCGAGGCAGACCCTGCATTCCCCTGTCGTGCTGAGTTGTGCCACACAGCTTTCCCGGTGCATGATCTCGTAAAACATGGTTTTCATCCCTCCCTGCGTTCTGTGTCTTGCTCTGTATTTATATTACCTTCTTTTTTCACGGGACGCAAGAGCTTTTACTTTTCAAAAAGCTTTTTCTGCTGCTCCATCAGGACGGTTTCGATACGCTCTTTCAGCAAAAAGTGGAACTGTTTTGCGTGTTATGCAGTGTCATAGGATACCATATTGGCCGCCAACAATCAATGATTTTATTTTGTCAACAAAATTCCAAAAACTTATGTAACACAAAAAGCCCCACGCTCAACACTGCCTCTGAATCTGACCGTCTCTGGTGAGAGCAGAAAAGCATATGTTGAGCGTGGGGCTTTGTTTATCGGCTCGGCTGCCAGCCGGGCTTTTGGTGTTCCTTGGGTTTGTAAGTTCCTTTGGTAGTATCGATCACCGCCTGCAGCAATTCGAGCTTCTGCCATGTGGGGCAGTTCAGACGGTCGATTTTTTCGATCACATAGTTGGCGTGGGCGGTTGCGACCCGTTTTCCGAGTTCGTCCCATCCCTCTTTCGTTTTGGGGTAATGTACCACCACTTCAATGGGGGCACTCTTTCGCATGGCTCACTCACCTCCGGTTACATCGCTATCACCTCATTTTTACGGGTTACTGGTTGTCCGCTATTCGCTGCGGTTTCCGCTCAGAACGTTCAGAGCCAGACTGACCAGCAAAGCCATATCAATGCGGAGCATTTCAGCCTTGCTGGCATAGCCCATAAAGCGTTCGATGCGGGATTTATCGATCGTGAAGATCTGCTCCAGAAGAATCATGGACGGTTCTTCAAAGGCCGGGTTGGAATCCACCAGCACATGGGTGGGCTGGTTTTTCTTCTTTTCCGTCCGGGTGGTAACAGTTGCAACGATCAATGTAGGCGAATGACGGTTTCCAATGTTGTTCTGCAGAACTACCACAGGGCGTTTCCCGCCCTGTTCCGAGCCGATATGCGGCTCCATGTCTGCATAGTAGATGTCCCCTCTGAGATATCTCCAATTGTTCGGTAACATAAAAATCAACCTCCTTTTTATGTAAGAAACAGCCGCCGCAGACGGATACCACGACGGCTGTTGTTCAGGAGGTAAAACGAAACTGTCAGTTTTTCAGCGGCAGACTCATCTCACGGCTGGCACCGTTATAGATGCGGAGAATCTGCCGCATGTGGCGGTTTGCAGAACTTCCGGTGTCTTTCTGAGCCAGCTGCGTGATGGTTTTCGGATGTGTCCTTGCCAGCTGCTGCACCAGGCGCTCCCGGCTGTACTCGCCCTCGTATACGGAGATGAAGCGGGCCACACCCCGGATCACACCGGCAAGGTAGGCGTCTACATTGCCCTTCCACGCCTCGTTGATGATGCGAAGCATCTCGACGTAGCGCTCACAGCCATACTGCTTGTACAGCTCGTATGCCGTTTCGATGCAGTAGATTTTCCAGGGTGCCCGGATGCCGTCATAGGCAAATTCCACACCGGCATTCGACGTGATCCCCACAAAGTAAAGTGCATCCGGGTTTTCGGCCACCAGATTTGCACGAAGGCGTTCGCCCGCCGTCAGGCAGGTAGCATTGCCGGTCTGAATCGCAAACAACGTTGCTTCGTCTTCTTTGGTAAGGTCGTAGAAGACTTTGCAGCGAATCGTCACATCCTTGCCACCGTTGCAGGTTCGACGGGCTTCCACCGTGTTCTGCCCATCCAGAATGTAGCCATTCCATGTGATGATGGGATTCAGAAGACGACCCTCGGCAATGATGTTCTGCTCAAGCTGCTGTTCTTCCTCAAACTGCAGCGGCGGAATTTTGCTTTGGAACTCCGGGTCAATTTTAAGCTGGCTCAGTTTCACGTCGGTTCTCCTTTCCGGTCATTTTTGATTTACGGACAATGGGCTGAACGTAGTAGTCAAACCCATATCGTGTCTGGCAATACGTGCAGACATCCTTGACGAGCTGCCTGGGGTCGGCTCTGCGGAGCCGGACGCCCTTTGCGTCCAAAAATGCCCCTCGGCAGACGGCGCACAAAGTTGTCAGGGTGGATTCATCCACCTTTTTTGTGGTCTTGCGGTTCATTTGCGTACTCCTTTTCGCTGATATATAAAAACGCCGTCCGTGGTTCCCCTCGAACGGCGTTTGGAAAAGGTTTTGTATGGTTTCTCTTAATTTGCCCCCGGCACCCCTGAGAAAGGGAAACATTCAGGCGTTGGATTTGCACCACTCCATTGGCCTCTCGGCCACCCCGTCTTCTTTATGACCGGGCCGCGAATTACGGAAGTATCATTATCTGGAAGTACCTGAAGCTGCATATTCAATTTTCAAGGTCCGCCCGGCTGCGGCTCCCGCTCCCTTTCGGAGCTGGGCCGCTGCCGTGACAATAGTGTATCGTACTTTCGAGCAAAAGTTTATGGACTCGTAGTCCAAGTCACCCACCCTCTTAGTCCATATATTGTATACAACAGTCCCAAAAAGCAAAAAAATCCCGCCTGAAAAGCAAAACCTTCGCTTTGCCCTCAGACGGGATGTCTTTCGACACGACTGTTAGCTAAATCAACCAATAAAGGCCTCCGAATCTCTTTCTTATTAGGAAAAGATTCGGAGGCCTCTGTTTTACGATTTTTTCGGAATAGCGGCTTTCACCAGCAGCGTCATGGGACGGCCCAGTTCATCTTTCATTCCGGGAATCCTCAGCATCTCTGCAGAGGTTCGTTGTCATATTCGCTGGTATGGAGTGGTTTCACTGGCTGCATTGAGCTTCTGATAACATCCAAAATGGTCTGATCCGCCGGGAGCCACGGAACGGAATCAAACTCCTCCTTCGTCAGCCACCGCGCGGCTTCCGCTTCTTTCAGAACAAGATCGCCGGAAACCACTTCACACCAGAAGCAGTCCATGGAAAGATGAAACGCCGGATAATCATACTCGATTGTTCCAACTAGATTCCCCACGGCGATTTCCGTGTCCAGTTCTTCTTCGATTTCCCGCTTCAGAGCCTTCTGCGGGGTTTCGCCCGGCTCGATTTTGCCGCCCGGAAACTCCCACTGGCCTTTATAGTCGCCATAACCGCGGGCAGTGGCGTAGATTTTGCGTTTTGCCTGCATGGAGTCGCAAATCACAGCGGCCACAACACGAATCGTTTTCATAACGTTCTCCTTTTGGATTCATTATAATGGCCGACCGTCAGAAGTCCCACCGACATGATAGAACACCCTGTTTCCTGCTTTTCTTGCAGTAAGCAGCCCCATCTCATGGAATTTCATCACAAACGTCCGAATGGTTGCATACGCAGCGTTTCGGAAATCCTTTTCCAGCTGCTTTGTGGTAAACTCCTCTGCACCATAAGCAGACAGGACATACTCCCAGAGCAGCCGTTCTTTTTCTGTGATTTTTCCTCCCGCAAGAGCAGTTTGATATACCTCAAGATCAGTTTTCGGCGGGACTGCATCCACCTGCAGGCGGTTATAGACCTCATTGCAGAAGTAGAACAGAAAGGGAGTCACATCCGTATAGCCGGAAATCAGAGCATTTCTCTCCACGCGTTCGTAGGCTTTGTAATATGCGCCCTTGTTTTCAGCGATGTATCGGGAAAACGGCGTGAACAGTGCCGCAGGATAGCCCTGCTGAACAAGATACCAGAGGTGGAATAGCCGTACAGTGCGTCCATTCCCGTCAAAATAGGGGTGGTAGTACGCAAAAGCAAAGTGCAGAATGGCAGCCTTATGCAGCTCATTGATGCCGTCATTGGCATTCGCAAAATCGACAAGACATTTCATGGCACCGGGAAGCCGCTCTGCCGGAAGTCCCGGTCTGGGTTCTTCACCGCCTACAATAAAAACCTCGCCATGCCGATAAAAGTGGTTTGGCAGTAATCGATCTTCATCCGGGAGATAATCCCCTGTGCTGATCTGATATAGGTAATGCAGATTCTCCTCGGTGATCCTATTCTGACGATTCGCGATAAACTCCAGTCCGCGCTTCATACCATAGATGCGGGCTTCTTGTTCATCACGAGGGGCATAACCATCGAGGATATAACGGATACTGCTGCGGGTCGAGCGGATACTTTCAATTTGAAAAGTAGCATAAATTTCCTCGGTCATCGCCGACAAACCGAAGTTTTGTCCACTGACAGGGACAGAGAGCAACTGCTTCATACCATTTGTTGAAATTTGCGCGAGGTTCGGCAGGTAAAACAGCTTATTTCCAGAAAAATCAGTCAACGGCAGAGGCTGCGCAAAGTTTTGCCGCAGCAATTCGGCAAATTCTTTGACGCTGACAGTCGAGTACTTGTATTCCATCCGATTGAGTTCAAACAAATGCTTATCTGAAAGCATTTTGGCAAACTGTGCCCCATCCATTCTGTCCACCTCGCAGTTGATACTTATTGATACTATATAGTATCAATATACCGATTCTTTATAAAAAAGTCAACCGAAACAGGCCGAACCAACTTTTTTCCATACTCCCCGTCAAAATTCCCGTGGTTCCGTCACGAATCACATCTCCATCGGCTTATTCCCCACTTCGTCCAGATACGCATTCAAAAATTCCGCTGCAAGGCTGTTGGGACGGATGTTTTCTCTGGCTTCCTGCGGGGTGAACCACTTGCAGCGGTCCACTTCGTGGTTGATATGCAGCGCCTTTGCGGTTCTGACGAAAGCCGTAAAGTTGCACATCAGCGTGTTAGACGGCTCAAAAAACTTGGTACGGTTGAACCGGAGGTGCTCTACTTCCAACCCGGTTTCTTCCCGGACTTCCCGCACCACGGCGTGTTCTTCTGCCTCACCGCGGTTCACATATCCAGCCACCAGAATATAAGAGGGCTTGCCGTACTGCTGGATGAGCAGAATTTTCCCGGTTTCCTCATCCACAACAATCATGCTGACTGCCACATTGTACATCGGGAACCGGTATTGCTGGCATTTCGGGCAATAAGGCACAATGCCCTCTTCTTCCAGTTCTTTTTCAATCAATGCCGTACCGCATTCAAAGCAATGCTTCTGAATCATTTTTACACTCCAAACACTGTTTTCGTCAGCCGGATACCTGCTGCCGTTTTCATCGTATGTTCCATAAAGGTTCGGATTGCCTGCTGGTCGTACCCGCTTTCGGACGCATTGACGATATAATCTGCCTCAATCAGAATCTGATAGTCAATGCCGTCGATCTGCGCCGGACTATGGTGGTGCCCTACCAGATAGGCCACACGGTCGATCTGTTCTGCTGTCATGCCGGTATCCGCCAAGAACTCCCGCACCAGCGGGGCACTCTCCTGCTCCTGATATTTACCATTGGTGTTGCCGTACTTTTTGCGGCAGAGCGGGCAGGCGATATCGTGGGTGATGGCCGCCACCTCCAGAATAAACTGCGTGTCTGCGTCCAGCCCCTCCAGCTCACCAATGGTTTTGGCATAGGTCCACACGCAGCTCAGGTGCGTGATGTCATGGATATTCCCTTCGGAAAAGGCGATCATCTTTTCCATGATCTGTGCAATGGTCATCATTTGTTTCACTCCCGTTTTTAATACTTAAATGTTCACCTTGATAAACGCGAACTTATTCTTCAAATTTTTTATGACACTTTGGACATTCTTTAGGGATCGGCCTATAACCAACAAGCGAGCAACCGCAATAAGGACATTTCATCATGGTGAGATGATATACAATACCACCAACAACAACCATTGCACCGATTAGCAGGCATAGGTTTACTCTGTACTCCTTTGCCGTCATTGCTCCTATTACTGCGAGCAATATTCCTATCATCAAAATGATCCAAGAAATGGCAGCCTGCTTTTGTGGGCTATTGTTTTTCATATAATCACACCCCCTCTACAAATTCCGATTCATAAAATCCCCGTCAGCGCCACTGCAACCAGAAGGGACGGCAGCAGGTTTGCCACCTTGATGGTTCTTGGCCATACCAGATTGATGCCCACACAAAAAATCAGAATATTTCCTACCAGCGAGAGATTGTTCAGCACAGCGTCCGTCATAAAGCCGGACAGCACTACCGCAAGAGCCGTCATGGCACCTTGCAGCACTGCCACCGGAATAAATGAAAACACGCAGCCCTTGCCCATGGAGGACGCCATGATGAGCACAATGATAAAGTCCAGAATCGCTTTTGCTACCAGCGTGGAATGGTCGCCGTAGATGCCATCCTGAATGGAGCCGATGACGGCCATGGCCCCGATGCTCACCGTCAGGGATGCCGACACGAAGCCGTTGACGAACTGGTTGTCGCCGTCACTGCCAGTCTTGTGTTTGAGCCACTCGCCAAAGCGTTCAAACTGTGCATCCAGATCAATAAGTTCACCCAGCAGCGCACCCAACGCCAGCGATAGAATCATGACCATAGAGCCACCGGTGCTCAAAGTTCCGTCTGGCCTAACCGTCAGTATCTTGGAGAGCGTTCCCGCCGCTCCCAGAAACACCACGGAAAAGCCCGTGGCTTTGATGATTGTATCCTGATAGCGCTCTTTCAGAAAGCGTTTGAACAGAATACCCAGCACACCGCCTATCACAATGGCCAGCGCATTGATGATCGTTCCCAATCCCCGCATTTTCGTTTTTCCTTTGCTTACTGATTCCTGTATTTGTTTAAGACTTCATCCGGGATATGACAGTAGCTGCAGTCTTCCGGGTACCGCTCCAGATGGTGCTGATGCTCCTCTGCACTCCGGACGTAATTCGTCAGCGGCAGCACTTCCACAACGATTTTATCCCGGTCCTTCCGGCTGTCAATAAAGGCTCTTGCTTCTTCCAGATGTCCGGGATTTGTGCTGTAAAGCCCCGTGCGATACTTTTTTCCAACATCAACGCCCTGTTTGTTCAGGCTGTACGGGTCGATGATTTCAAACAGATGCTCCATAAGCTCTGTAACACTGGTACATTTCTCATCAAAGACCACTTTAACGCACTCTGCGTATCCATCATACGGGCCGTCCAGCGTGTTTGTTGTTCCGTTGGCTCTCCCGGCTTCGGTCGTCCGTACACCGGGCACCGTGTCAAAAAAATGCTGGACGCCCCAAAGGCACCCGCCTGCAATGTATACCGTTTCCATACTCTTGACTTTCCTTCTTTTACTGGTACAGTTTGCATCCATGCTTTGTACTCCTTACGGTTTCCTTGCTAGCTGCAAATCGATCCATCATACCAACTCACAAAAAGTGCTTCCGCACCATTGCAGAGTAATTATCATATTGTTGAAAGCCATATCGCTCATAAAATGGGATCGTTTTAGGATCAGACGGCATAACTTTCACATACAGAAGATTTTGATAGAAACTCATGATCCGTTTCATCCGCTCATCTCCAATGTACTGTCCCTGATAAGCAGGGTCCACCAAAAGATAATGCAAAAATGCGACTGTTTCTCCATCATCAAGCGCGCGAACCAGCCCGACCAGCTTATCACCATCCCACGCAGAAATAACTCGTGTGGAATTGTGCATCGCATGGACAAGTTTTTCTGGATAATTGCCGGATTCCCAGTGAACGGATAAAAACAGTTTCTGCAATTCATCGGCCGTGAAATCTTTTGTTTATTTATACTCGATTTCCATGATGCACCCCTTTATAACTTCCACAAATGCGAAGTTGTCTTACTTCTTGTCATTGAAGTAGATGATAAAAGCACCCATTACTGCAATAGCAATGAGCAATCCAAACTCAACCCAATTACCTAAAAGTTCAAGTCCTACGACCGTACCTAAATAACCAACAATCAATGTAACGATTGCTGCCAAAATCGCTTTACCCATATAATCACACTCCTTTGTCAAATTCCGATTTATCAAATAAGAATTTCCGTCAATTTTTCTCTTGATGCGGCTCGTTTCTAAGAGTAGGAACGAACTGTTCTGTTGCCGGAGACGGACCATTCGGGTCGGTCTCCGGCAGTATTTTTGTTATCGCCTATTAAAAAACAGCCGGAACGACTTTCTGCTGCGCTACATCGATGATGCCGTATGTATTCAGTCTGAGTTTGGGAATGACCGGAAGGCTGACGAAGGCGAGGGTCATAAAAATGCCGATGTCTTCCGCCACGCCATGTGCCTTGAGGGCATCGTTCAGCGCCTGCATTTTCGCCGCAACGCTCTCTGCGCTTTCGGTGCTCATCAATCCGGCCACCGGAAGCGCAAGTTCTGCCACGACCTGTCCATCTGCCACAAACGCAAGTCCGCCTTTGTTTTTCCGCACAGTGTTGCCGGCCAGCATCATATCGGTATCGTTGTCCCCTGCCACGATCAGGTTATGGGAATCATGTGCGATGCTCGATGCAACGGCTCCGCATTTCAGGCTGAAGTTTCCTAAAAAGCCAATGCCCACATGGCCGGAGTGATGATGCCGCTCAAAAACGGCCAGTTTTACGATGTTGTGTTCCGGGTCCACACCGGGAGCTTTGCCCGGATGCCGTTGGAACGGGATGATTTTTTCCTCCGTAAGCAGCTCGCCCCGGTTCAGGCAGATGACACGCTCCTGCTCCCCGCTTTCCCGAAGTTCCAGGTCCTGCAGTGTGATCTCATCCAGATCAAAGGAATCCATAACGTGGGAAAATCTCACACGGTCGATGTCAAGCGGTGCGGGTTTCAGCGTTTTTCCGTGCTCGGCCACCAGCGTGCCATTCTTGTAAACCTGTTCGACCGTAAAGGATTCAAAATCCGATACTACAATGAGGTCGGCAGCATACCCCGGTGCTACGGCACCGTGCTGCTTGAACCCAAAATACTGTGCCGGAACCAGCGTTGCCATTTTGACGGCCACTGCTGGGTCTGCGCCCAGCCGGATCGCTTTACGGATGTTGGAATCGATGTGGCCGCTGTCCAGCAGGTCACCGGGGTGCTTATCATCCGTCACCAGCATACAGCGGCTGCAATAAGGCTCCCGGAACAGCGGCATCAGGGCCTCCATATTTTTGGCAGCCGTTCCTTCCCGGATCATGATATATTGTCCGAGCCGGAATTTTTCCATGGCTTCCTCAATGTTGGAGCACTCGTGATCAGACTGAACGCCTGCCGCAATATAAGCATTCAGGTCCTTATCGCTCAAGAGCGGTGCATGGCCATCCACGATCTTTCCCGCTTCGGTGCAGTCGCGGATCTTCTGCAGGATCTTCGGGTCACAGCGCACCGTTCCATAGGCGTTCATCAGTTCCGCAAGCCCCAGCACGCGGGGATCGCCGTAGTAAGGCCGGAGCTGTTCTGCGTTCAGCACCGCACCGGATTCATCCAGATCCGTGGCCGGAACACAGGAGGGCAGCATGAAATAAACCGAAAGGGTCAGATTTTTTGTCGTTTCCAGCATAAAATCCAAGCCTTCCAGCCCCGCAACGTTCGAGATCTCGTGTGGGTCTGTGACCACCGCAGTGGTACCGTGGGGCAGCACTGCCTGCTCGAAAGCCGGACCACAGAGCATGGAGCTTTCGATGTGGATATGCCCATCGATCAGGCCCGGGCAGACATATTTGCCGTGCAGATCAACTTCTTTCCGGCCATGATACGTGCCCACGCCCACGATCGAATTTCCGCTGATGGCAATGTCAGCGGTGTCGATCTCATCGGTAAACACATTGACAATTCTGGCATTTTTCAAAACCAGATCAGCCAAAGCATCTCCTCTGCCTGCCGAGATCCGGCGTTTCAGCTCATCAGACTGCATAGAAACATCTCCTCTCTCTGAAGTTCGATTTTCTCACCTGTGGATTGGTTCTGCCCTTATTCTACCACGCCTTGCCGCTGCGGAAAAGATGTCGGGAAACAAAAATGGCCCCGGAGGGCTTGTTACAGCTCTCCGGGGCCACTTTATGTGCGTTGTGCCTTGGCGCAGACCGTCAGCACTCCACTGCCACCTTGATCACGCCGTCCCGTTTCTTTTCAAACAGCTCGTAGCCCTCTGCGATCCGGCGCAGGGGGTAGGTGTGGGTGATGAGCGGTTCGGTATCGATCTTGCCTTCTGCGATGAGACGCAGCGTTTCTTCACAATCGCAGCCGTCCACGCCGCCGGTCTTAAAGGTGAGGTTTTTGCCGTACATTTCCGGCAGCGGCAGGGTCTGTGCCTTATCGTACAGCGCCACCACCGTCACAACGGCGTTGGGCCGTGCACACTCCCATGCCAGCCGGAAGGTGGAGTCTGCCCCTGCCACCTCCAGCACCACATCGGCCCCGCCGTGGTCGCTGTGGGCACGCACAAAGGCGGCGCAGTCCTCCGGCTGCACGGTGAGCACCTGCGGGTAGTGCCGACGGATGAACTGCAGGCGGCTTGCGTCCTTTTCACAGACGATGATGCGCTTGGGGCTGTGCAGCATGACGCACAGCAGCGTGCAGATGCCAGTCGGCCCTGCACCGAGGATCAGCACGGTATCCTCGGGGGTGATCTCCGAGATGCGTGCCGCCCAAAAGCCGGTGGCCAGCACATCGCCCACCAGCAGCGCCTGCCGATCGGTAACGCCGTCCGGGATCTTGTTCAGTCCCTGATCCGCAAAGGGCACCCGGACATACTCGGCCTGCCCGCCGTCGATGCGGCAGCCCAGCGCCCAGCCGCCGTTTTGATCGGTGCAGTTGTTCACAAAGCCTTTTTTGCAGAAAAAGCACTCTCCGCAGAAGGTCTCCACGTTCACCGTCACCCGGTCGCCGGGTTTCACATTGGTCACCGCACTGCCCACTTCTTCTACGATGCCCACCATCTCGTGCCCTACCGTGATGCCGGGCACCGCCCGGGGCACGCTGCCGTGCTTGATGTGCAGATCGCTGGAGCAGATGCTGGCAAGGGTCACCTTTACAATGGCGTCCCGCTCGTGCTGCAGCACCGGCTTTGGTTTTTCCATCAGGGCAAACGTCCCCTCTGAAACATAGGTATAGGTCAGCATGCTTTTTACCTCCATGCGCTTTGATCTTTCCGAACGGAGTATACCGCAAAAGTCAGCCGCTCTCCCGGCTCACAGGATAGTGAAGTACCTCCATAAATTCTGAGTTGCTGTTCTCAGTATACCATGGTTTTCCCTTGCGGAAAAGATAGCGAAACAAAAATGCCCCCGGAGAGCTTGTTGCGGCTCTCCGGGGGCATCTTATGTGCGTTGTGCCTTGGCGCACACGACCGGCGTTTTACTCGATTGCAATCAGATTCGGGTTCTCAGGCAAAGCCTTCGTCTGCTGAGGAGCAGGCAGCTC
>OHYD01000801.1_pt1 | contig 15177 bp, 8 predicted proteins | sample 1580191 | NCBI WGS metagenome assembly OHYD01 (sample SAMEA3882510, study PRJEB24775) | human gut metagenome | biome: human-associated habitat; feature: intestine environment; material: feces | place: Netherlands | collected 2009/2010 | reverse complement strand
ACCATGAAACAGGTATCCCATATCCATATTTGATCTTCATAGCAATTCTCATCCATGTAGGGAGACGCTGGAAGGCCTTCCGGCCCTTTTCTGACGCGGCCTGCCGCAATTTCCCATGTCTTATGATAAAGATCCACCATTTCCCGGTTTGGATACACCGGAAGGGGAATCTCTTTTTTCCAATCCCGGTTCATGCAGGAATCCGGATGGGTTGTCGCGGAAAATCCCTGCAACGGGGCTGACAGCAGGAGAATCGAACCTGTAATTACCGATAGTTTAGCGCTCATCATTATTTTTTTGTTTATTGAATTAAAGGTTGTTTTTTCAGAAGTTCCCTGAATGCAATGTCAGCCATAATCACCTGCCCATCGGCATTGGGATGAACGCCATCGGGGAAAAGTTCCGGTTTATTCTGAAAAGGGGAGAAAAAGTCGATGGTTTCACACTTATTGTCCCTCGCAACCTGCTTCACAAGAGGAATGATCTTAGTTTCCACCGTTTCCTTGTCAATTTGGCTGGAAGATTGCCACGAGGGAAGAGGAATTGCGCAATAGATTTGAATGCCGGGCATATTTTCCCGCAGTTCGGCGATGATGGCGGCATAATTCTGCTTAAACTCGGACAGGAATTTCCTGTTCTGCGGTTTGGCGTCATTGGTGCCTAAAGCGATAATGGCAATCTGTGCATGGGAATTGAGAGCATTCCGGTACTCGCCTGTTTTAATATAGGGAAGGTCTCCCTTGGCCAGAAGGGTACGCCCGTTAACGCCGCAGTTCAGCACTTCTATTTCTTTCCGTTTGAATTTTTTCCTCAATTCTTGACCAAGAAGATGGCTCCAGCGCAAAACATCCTTATTGGCTCCGGCTACTCCTGCTCCAAAAGTATTACTGTCTCCCAGGCACGCAACGCGCAAAGGGACGGGCTGTCCGGTAACGGAAAGAACAAAATCTACGATATGGGCAGGATTGTCAAAACCGTGCGGATGGTGCCCGCCGGGGCGGCGAATAACTTTTACAGGGCCTCCCAGCTTGGCGTAACGTTTGGCGAAAACATCCGTATTCTCTTCAATAGGGACTACATCATCTTCCGTCCGGGAAATAAACAACAAAGGAATTCCGGCTTTAGCCATGCCGCGCATATTGTCCACGGGATTGCCCTTATAGGATAAAGCCTGCTGTTCATTAAAGCCATAGGCGCGCAGGCATTTGTTCCAGTCATCCGGCGAACCTTTGCCCTTGCCTCTGTCGGCCGGCCAGCTTTTGAAATCACAGACGGGGGCATCCACATAAACGCCAGCCACGCACAAAGGATTCTTCTCCGCCCAGTTCAGAGCATAAAGTCCTCCACGACTCAGTCCAAACAACACCGGTTTTCCGGAAAATTTGCGTTCATCCACCAGATACCTGTAAAATTGATCCATCACCTCCATGGCCTTGGGAGAACCGTAAAGGTCTTCCATGCTGATAAATACCGCCGCATAGCCGCGCTTTACCAGTTCGAGATCAGCTATAGGCTTATAATCAAAAAATTGTGGCCGCCATATCCATAACTGTTCTTTTCCAGAAACAACAGCCTTGTCGGGAAAGACGATGAATGCCCTGCGGCCGCCCACGGTAAACTCCTCCCGTAAAAAACCATTCCAGACAGAAACCGTCCTAGGAAACTGACGCTTGGCCATTTCCGGATCATACCCCGGAATTTCCGGCCGTGCATGTCCTGTTTTTACCAGCCATTCATTGCGGACTTTCTCATGTTTTTTCATCGTATCCGGCGTCGGCCGATGGTCTTTTTCCGCAACCTCAGGAGCAAGGCCTATTTCCGGGACCAGCCCGGCAAGAACTTCCCGGGCTATCATATGATGCCCTTCCGGACCGGGGTGCACGCCGTCACCGGAATACCTGAAACCGGGATTCCCGGCCTTCTCTCTGGCAATGAGCTTCCGAAGCCCGGGACGGATATCTATGACTTTCCAGCCGTCTTTTCTTTTAGAAACCAGCCATTCCGCGTACTTGTCCAATACAGCGTCATACTCAGCCTGCTCAGCGGAATCCCCCCGGAACAATGGAGGAGTAATGAAGACAATCTCCGCTTTTGCCGCATCGGCAGCCTTTTTAAGGCGGATATTCCCTTCCTGGTACGCTTGAAAACGCGCTTTGTCAAACGCCTGCATAAGGCCGTCATTCATCCCGTAGCATGCCAGAATCAATTGGGGCCGGTACATTTGGAGAACCCGGTCAAGGCACTCATGCAGGCATGGACGGGGGAATCTGCCACCCGCATGGCCATACTCGCTCAACCCGGCTACCGTCTCGCTGGGAACGGCAAAGTTGACAATCTCGCAGGCCTCAAACTTTTTATCGGCTTTCAAGGCGTTTTCCACCTCATTTGCCCATGGTCCCGCATAAGCAATACTGTCCCCAAGAATGGCAATCCGGCCCTTATTCAAAGGCTGGGCATGAAGCCGCATCCCCACTCCCGCACAACACAGCAGCATCAACAATAAACATCTTGCTATTAACAATAAACGCATTTCACAATAATATGGTTGTACTTATTACTACTGAAAACGAAATAGATTTCTTGCAAGATACGGAAAAATACCGCTCGGCAGGTTCCTGTGCCGTTTCATGAAACAAAAACCCGGCACTTCACCAATTCCCGTCCAGTCCTCTTCCCGACAATCACGGCCTATCCCTTCCTTTACAGCGTCCCCCTCCTTCCCCAATTTCTCCATTGCCGCCGGAGAACCATAGAAACCGGAAAACCGTTTACGCTTCTTCCCGAAAACGGATGGGGGCGGAAGAAGTCCTTTTCCTGAAGAAATAGGGCAGGATTCGGCTTGCCAAAAAGTCTCTTTTAAGGTTTGGTATGTTCCGAGCCTTTTGGCGCGTTCCCTATCAAGATGCATACAAACCCACCTTCCGATGTTGGCAACGCCGCAACCTTTATTGCGGAAATTTACGGTCAGGATGTCTTCAACATGGAGACCATGCGCAATTACCTGCCCCGCCCCGTTTACAAAAAACTGCTGGCTACCATCCGCAAGGACGAAAAACTGGACCCCGACATCGCCAATGAAGTGGCTCAGGCCATGATGACGTGGGCTCTGGAAAAGGGGGCCAGCCACTACACGCACTGGTTCCAGCCTCTCAATGGGAGCACGGCGGAAAAGCACGACTCCTTTGTGGACGTGGACCCGGAGGGAAATCTGGAACTCAAATTTTCCGGCAAGAGCCTGGTGCAGGGCGAGCCGGACGCCTCCAGCTTCCCTTCCGGAGGTCTCCGCGCCACCTTTGAAGCGCGCGGCTACACCGCATGGGACCCCACCAGCCCCGCCTTTATCAAGAGGCACGGGAACGGAGCCACGCTCTGCATCCCTACCGCCTACTGTTCTTATACGGGAGACGCTCTGGATAAGAAGACTCCGCTGCTGCGCTCCCGCCAGGCATTGGGCAATGCCGTCAAGAAGCTGATGGAGAGTTTCGGCCTTCCGGATGAACACGTGACCATTACGCTGGGGCCTGAACAGGAATACTTCCTCATTGACAAGAACTTCTACCTGAACCGCCCGGACCTGGTCCAGACGGGGCGCACCCTTTTCGGCGCCCCTCCCGCCAAGCACCAGCAGCTGGAAGACCATTATTTCGGCTCCATCAAGCCCCGTATCCTTAATTTCATGAGCGACGTGGAACAGGAACTCTGGAGACTGGGAATCCCGGCCAAGACCCGCCACAACGAAGTGGCGCCCGCGCAGTTTGAACTGGCTCCTTTGTTTGAGGACGTGAACCTGGCGATCGACCACAACATGCTGGTGATGGAAGTTCTGCGCCAGCAGGCCAGCAAGCACGGCCTGGTATGCCTGCTTCATGAAAAGCCCTTCTCCGGCATGAACGGCTCCGGCAAGCATAACAACTGGTCCATTTCCTACGGGAACAAAAACCTGCTGGACCCCGGTTCGGACCCGCAGCAGAACGCCATTTTCCTGACCGTCCTGACCGCCATCATTGAGGCCGTTGACAAGCACAGCGACCTGCTGCGCAATTCCGTGGCCAGCGCCGGGAACGACCACCGCCTGGGAGCAAACGAAGCGCCTCCCGCCATTATCTCCATCTTCCTGGGCGCCCAGCTCAATGAAGTGATTGAGAATATGATCAACGGCTCTTCCGGCTGCGGCAAGCGCAACGATACGCTCAAGATCGGCGTAGACACGCTTCCCGTTCTTCCCCGGGATGCAACGGACCGCAACCGCACCAGCCCGTTTGCCTTTACCGGCAACAAGTTTGAATTCCGTGCTCCGGGCTCCGCCCAATCCTGCGCGGGCCCCATGATGACCCTGAACACCATTGTGGCGGAATCCCTTGATTCCCTGGCGGAAGAACTTTCCTCCTTCGCTCCGGAAACATTCCTGCCGCAGCTCCAGGAAACGCTCAAGCGCAGGATTTCCGAACACAAGAGAATCATCTTCAACGGGGACAATTATTCGGAAGAATGGGTGAAAGAAGCGGAACGCCGCGGCCTCCCCAACCTGAAAAATACGATGACGGCCCTTCACACCCTGGTGAATGAAAAGAATGTGGCCCTGTTTGAAAAATACGGCGTCTTTTCCAGGCGGGAGCTGGAATCCAGGTTTGAGATTTTCCTGGAAGAATACCACAGACGCATCCGCATTGAAGGGCGCCTGTCCTGGGAAATGGCGGCCACCATCATCCTCCCCGCCCTGCGCAACGAATACGGGCAAACCGTTGCCGCGCTCTCCAGGGCGCTGGAAGCCAAGCGGACCAGCGGCGCCGCCGCCCTGCAGAAGCTGGCGGACAAGCTGGGCGACGCCCTGGATTCCATCGTATCCGACCTGGACACCCTGGAGACGGCGCTTACGAGCTGCCATGAGGACATCCTCGCCGCGATGTCCCGATTGAGAACCAGCGTCGATGCCGCAGAAACCCTGGTGAACGACCGGTCCTGGCCTCTCCCCAAGTACCGGGAAATGCTGTTCATCTATTAGTGGGTGCACCGACGGGCTCCGGAGTTATGCCCCCCTCGCGGGTCAAGCCTCTGCCCGCAGGGAAGGCACGGCTCCGGAGCCTTGGCGCGCCTTGTTCCGGCCTCCTTTCCCCGCCATGTTCAACTGATCCCCACACCCTGAAAATCCGCGTCATTGACCGTAAAAAAACTTTCCTCCGGAGCCCCGCGGGCACTTAATTCCCCCGGCGGAAATCCGCGGTCCAGGACTACAGGATTCTTCCATCGCCATTATGCCTAAAGACACCTCCATTAAAAAGATTCTCGTGATCGGGTCCGGCCCGATCGTCATCGGCCAGGGCTGCGAATTCGACTACTCCGGCACCCAGGCCTGCAAAGCCCTCCGGGAAGAAGGTTATGAAGTAGTGCTGGTCAACTCCAATCCCGCCACCATCATGACGGATCCGGAGACCTCCCCGCGCACTTATATTGAACCAATCACCCCGGAGTTCGTGGAGAAAATCATCATCCGGGAAAAACCGGATGCCCTTCTCCCGACCTTGGGCGGGCAGACAGCCCTGAACTGCGCCATGGAACTGCATCGCAGCGGCGTGCTGGAGAGGGAAAAGGTGCGTATGATCGGCGCCAACGCGGACGCCATTGACCGTGGGGAGGACCGCAACCTGTTCAAGGAAGCCATGCTCCGCATTGGCCTGGACGTGCCGCGTTCCGGCATTGCGCACACCATGGAGGAAGCGCGCCGGGTAGCCGGGGACATCGGCTCCTTTCCCCTGATTGTCCGCCCTGCCTTCACGCTGGGCGGCATGGGAGGCGGCGTGGCGTACAATAAAACGGAATTTGAGGAGATATGCGCCCGGGGGCTGGATCTTTCCCCCGTTTCCGAAATCCTGATTGAAGAGTCCCTGATCGGCTGGAAAGAATTTGAAATGGAGGTAATGAGGGACCGCGCGGACAATTGCGTGGTCATTTGCTCCATTGAGAACATCGACCCCATGGGCGTGCATACCGGGGATTCCATCACCGTAGCCCCCATCCAAACCCTCACGGACCGTGAATACCAGGCCATGCGGGACGCTTCCTTCGCCGTCATCCGGGAAATCGGCGTGGAGACGGGCGGTTCCAACATCCAGTTCGCCATTAATCCGGCCAACGGCCGCATGATTGTCATTGAAATGAACCCCCGCGTTTCCCGTTCCTCCGCGCTGGCTTCCAAGGCCACGGGGTTCCCCATTGCCAAACTAGCCGCCAAACTGGCCGTGGGCTACACGCTGGACGAACTGCGGAATGACATCACGCGGGAAACGCCCGCCTGCTTTGAGCCAACCATCGACTATGTGGTTACCAAGGTCCCCCGCTTCACGTTTGAAAAGTTCAAGCAGGCGGACGAACACCTGACCACGTCCATGAAGTCCGTAGGAGAGGCCATGGCCATCGGCCGCACTTTCAAGGAATCCCTGCAAAAGGCCCTGCGTTCCCTGGAAACGGGACGCTGGGGCTGGGGATTTGACGCGAAGGCTCCGCAGGCGCCTTCCGCAGAAGAGATCACGCGGAAACTGGCTGTTCCCACGGCAGAACGCATTTTCTGGATTCAAACGGCGTTCAGCAACGGATTTTCCCTGGATGAAGTGCAGCAGCTTACCCAGATTGATCCCTGGTTCCTGGCGCAAATGCAGGACCTGGCCAGAGCGGGCGACAGCCTGGACAAGCTGGATCTGCGGGAAGCCAAGAAGCTGGGCTTTTCCGACCGGCAAATCGCCCTGGCCCGGGGAACCACGGAAGAAAACATCCGGAAGGAACGTCTGGAACAGGGCATTGTGCCCGGATACCGGCTGGTGGATACCTGTGCCGCGGAGTTCGAAGCCTACACCCCCTACTTTTATTCCACCTATGGAGATGAAAATGAAGCCCGCGAAACAGGCAGAAAAAAAATCCTCATCCTGGGCGGCGGCCCGAACCGCATTGGCCAGGGGATTGAATTCGACTACTGCTGCGTGCACGCCTCCATGGCTCTGCGGGAAATGGGTTATGAAACCATCATCGTAAACTCCAACCCGGAAACCGTCTCCACGGACTACGATTCCTCCGACAAGCTTTTCTTTGAACCCCTGACGCTGGAAGACGTGCTTCATATCTGCGAGCAGGAGAAGCCGGACGGAGTCATCGTCCAGTTCGGAGGCCAGACTCCGCTGAACCTGGCCAACGCTCTGGAAGCCCACGGCGTGCCCATCATCGGCACCAGCCCCAAGGCCATTGACCTGGCGGAAGACCGCGAACATTTCTCCGCCCTGTTGAAGGAACTGGGGCTGAAACAGGCGGATGCAGGAACGGCCACCAATGTGGAGGACGCCGCCGCCATTGCCGCGCGCATCGGTTACCCGGTGCTGCTGCGCCCCTCCTTCGTGCTGGGCGGACGCGGCATGATCATTGTATATGAGGAAAAAGAACTGCGCCGGTACATGAATGAAGCCGTGGAAGCTTCCGAAGAACGCCCCGTGCTGATTGACCGCTTCCTGGAAAACGCCGTGGAGATTGACGTGGATGTCATCGCGGACAGGGAGCGCGCCGTCATCGGAGCCATCATGCAGCATGTGGAACCGGCGGGCATCCATTCCGGGGACTCCGCCAGCATGATTCCCGCCATGGGCATTTCCATGAAAATGCACAAGGAAATCACGCGGGCTTCCAAGGAGCTGGCGCGCAAACTGAACGTCTGCGGGCTGATGAACATCCAGTTTGCCGTAAAAGATGAACAGCTTTACGTCATTGAGGTGAATCCGCGCGCTTCCCGCACCGTGCCGTTCGTCTCCAAATCCATCGGAAGGCCCCTCGCCAAGCTGGCCGCACAGGTCATGGCCGGCAAAACGCTGGCGGAACTGGGCTTTACCCGGGAAATCACTCCGGAATACTATTGCGTGAAGGAAGCCGTTTTCCCATGGGGCCGCTTCCCGGGCATCGACGTGGTGCTGGGGCCGGAGATGAAATCCACCGGAGAGGTAATGGGCATTGATCCCGACCCGGACATCGCCTTCGCAAAATCCCAGGTCAGCGCATTCAATCCCCTGCCGACGGAAGGCAAAGTCTTCATTTCCGTGAATGACCGAGACAAGGACCGGGTGCTTCACATGGCCCGGCAGCTGGCGGACATGGGATTCACGCTGTGCGCCACGCGCGGCACGATGATTCACCTGCTCCAGCACGACATTGAATGCGAACGCGCCTACAAAGTCAACGAGGCGCGCCGCCCCAACATCGTGGACCATATTAAAAACGGGGATATTGATTTCATCATCAACACGCCCGGCTCCCACGACGCGCGAGCGGACGACATCATCATCCGTTCCTCCGCCATTGCCGCCAAAACCTCCTATTGCACCAACCTGGCTTCCGCGCAGGCCTGCGTGAACGCCATTGAGGCGCTGAAGAACAAAAATCTTCAGGTGTGCACCATTCAGGAATACCACGCCCAAAACCTTTAATCCCGCACCACCTACAGCATACTTACATCACCATGAGAGCCATTCTCGCACTGGAAGACGGAAGCGTCTTCATCGGTTCGCACTTCGGGGCCACGGGCACGGAAGTGGGGGAAGCCTGCTTCAACACGTCCATGACCGGCTATCAGGAAGTATTGACGGATCCGTCCTACAGCGGCCAGATCGTCACCATGACCTATCCCCTCATCGGCAATTACGGCGTCAATCCGGAAGACGGGGAATCAGGCAAAGCGCAGGTCAGCGGTTTTGTGGTGGCGGAGCTGGCGAAAGTCCACTCCAACTGGCGGGCCACGGAATCCCTGGGCCCGTGGCTGGAAAAACAGGGCGTCATCGGCATTGAAGGGGTGGATACCCGCAAAATCGCCAAACATCTGCGCTCCGCCGGTGCGATGCGAGCCTGCCTCACCACGGAGCTGACTCCGGAAGAAGCCGTGGAAGCGGCCAGAAACGCCCCCTCCATGGCAGGCTGCAACATCGTGGACAAAATCGGTTCCCATCCCATGACACCGGAGGAAGTGGACGCGCTGGTTACGGGAAAAACTCTGCCCCCTGCGGAATACGACATCGTCGTCTTTGACTTCGGCATTAAATACAACATCCTGCGCCAGTTGAGGGAAAATGGCTTCCGCGTAACCGTAGTTCCCGCCCACACGACGGCGGAGGAAGTGCTCTCCATGAACCCGGACGGCGTCTTTCTTTCCAATGGTCCGGGAGATCCCGCTACGCTGACGGACATTCACCGGGAAGTAGCTGCATTGATTGGGAAAGTGCCCATGTTCGGCATCTGCCTGGGCCACCAGATTATTTCCCACGCGCTGGGAGCGAAAACCTTCAAGCTGAAGTTCGGGCACCGTGGAGCGAACCATCCGGTCAAAGATTTGAAAACGGGTAAAATCAGCATTACGTCCCAGAACCACGGTTTTGCCGTGGATCCGGACACCGTGCCGGACGACGTGAAAATAACGCTGATCAATCTGAATGACAATACCGTGGAAGGCATCGCCCACAGGACGCTTCCCGTATTCAGCGTACAATACCACCCGGAAGCGGCTCCCGGCCCCAGGGACCCCCAGTATCTGTTCCGGGATTTCAGGAAAATGATTGTGGCCAGCAAGCGGCAACATGCCCGCTGACGGCTCCGCCCCCTTCCTACGGACCAGAGCTTTTTCCTCGCCTCGCTGGGAAAAATGCATTATCTATGCCCGGAGCCCATGAATTGCGGCTCCGGGAGCAAACAACCTGACACACCATATGAGCAAAATCGCATTAATCTCCGGCATTACGGGACAGGACGGTTCCTTTCTCGCAGAGTTCCTGATTGACAAAGGGTATGAAGTACACGGCATCCTGCGCCGGTCCTCCTCCTTCAACACGGGCCGCATCGAACACCTTTACCTGGACGAATGGGTGCGGGACATGAAGAAAAACCGCCTGATTAACCTCCACTACGGGGACATGACGGATTCCAGTTCACTCATCCGCATCATCCAGACCGTGCAGCCGGATGAAATCTACAATCTGGCAGCCCAGAGCCATGTGAAAGTCAGCTTTGACGTACCGGAATACACGGCGGAAACGGATGCCGTGGGAACCCTCCGCATGCTGGAAGCCGTCCGCATTCTGGGCATGGAAAAGAAATGCCGCATCTACCAGGCTTCCACGTCCGAGCTTTTCGGGCTGGTGCAGGAAGTCCCCCAGAAGGAAACCACGCCGTTTTACCCCCGTTCACCCTACGGCGTAGCCAAGCAATACGGATTCTGGATTACCAAGAATTACCGGGAATCTTACAATATGTTTGCCGTTAACGGCATCCTGTTCAACCACGAAAGCGAACGCCGCGGAGAAAACTTCGTTACCCGCAAAATCACGCTGGCGGCGGCACGCATTGCCCAGGGCATGCAGGACAAGCTTTACCTGGGCAACCTGAACGCCCTGCGCGACTGGGGTTATGCCAAGGATTACGTGGAATGCATGTGGCTGATTCTCCAGCATGACACACCGGAGGATTTCGTCATCGCCACCGGGGAAATGCACACGGTCAGGGAATTCTGCACGCTGGCCTTCCGTGAGGCCGGAATAGAGCTGGAATGGGAGGGAGAAGGCGTGGAAGAACGCGGACGCGACAGGAAGACGGGCAATATTCTGGTGGAAGTGGACCCCAAATATTTCCGCCCTGCCGAAGTTGAACAACTGTTGGGAGACCCAACCAAGGCCAAAACCCTTCTTGGCTGGAACCCCACCTCCACTCCGTTTGAGGAACTCGTGCGCATCATGGTGCGCCACGACATGAAATACGTAAAAACTCCCGTTCATTTCTGAGATGAAAAAAAACAGCAGAATCTTTGTGGCCGGACACCGCGGCCTCGTCGGTTCCGCCATCTGGAAATCCCTGGAAGACAAAGGCTATTCCCACCTGATTGGCCGGACGCACAAAGAACTGGATCTGGAAGACCCTGCGGCCGTCCGGGAATTTTTTGACCGGGAAAAGCCGGAATACGTCTTTCTGGCAGCGGCGTTTGTGGGCGGCATCATCGCCAACTCCCGCTACCGGGCGGACTTCATCTTCCGCAACCTTCAGATTCAGCAGAACGTCATCGGGGAAAGCTTCCGGCATGGCGTATCCAAGCTCCTCTTCCTGGGGAGCACCTGCATCTACCCGCGCGAAGCTCCCCAGCCCATGAAGGAAAACGCCCTGCTCACCTCCCCGCTGGAATACACCAACGAACCCTATGCCATTGCCAAAATAGCAGGGCTGAAAATGTGCGAAAGCTTCAACCTGCAATACGGTACCAACTACATCGCCGTCATGCCTACAAATCTGTACGGCCCCAATGACAATTTCCACTTGGAAAACAGCCACGTGCTGCCCGCCATGGTACGCAAGATACACCTGGCCAAGTGCCTGATGGAGGGAGACTGGAACGCCGTGCGGAAAGATCTGAACGCGCGCCCAGTGGAACAGGTGGACGGCACGGCTGAAGAAAAGGAAATCCTGGCCGTGCTGGCCAAATACGGCATTACCCCCGGTTCCGTGGAACTGTGGGGTACGGGAACTCCCCTGCGAGAGTTCCTGTGGAGCGAAGACATGGCGGACGCCTGCGTCCATGTGATGGAGCAAGTGGATTTCAGCCAGCTGCAAGAAGGAGGAAGGGAAGTGCGGAACTGCCACATCAATATCGGCACCGGGAAAGAAATCTCCATCGGCGGACTGGCCCGCCTGATTGCCGCTACGGCAGGGTACCGGGGAAATCTGGCGTTCAACGCAGACAAGCCGGACGGCACCATGCGCAAGCTGACGGACGTCTCCAAGCTGCATTCCCTGGGCTGGAAACACCGGGTGGAGCTGGAAGAGGGAGTGGAACGCATTTACCGGTGGTATCTGAGCCGGATGGAAGCCGTCGGCAACTGACTTTTCGGCCAGATCCCCTCAACTCCATGACCAGCCCCCCGGACAACCAGGACACGCCCCCCGCCAAAGCCAGCCTGTGGGCGCTGAGCCCCCTGCTGGTTTTCTTCTTGCTTTACCTGGTCATCTTCATAGCCGTACAGGATTTTTACGCTGTGCCGGTCACGGTAGCCTTTATGGCGGCAGCTGTCTGGGCCGTTTTCATCACCCGCGGAAAAAGCATGGCGGAACGGGTGGATCTGTTTTCCTCCGGAGTAGCCAACCGGAACATCCTGATGATGGTCTGGATTTTCGTGCTGGCAGGAGCCTTCGCCCAGTCTGCCAGGGATATGGGAGCCATTGACGCCACCGTGCAGCTTACGCTGCGGCTTCTTCCGGACAATCTGCTGTTTGCCAGCGTGTTCATCGCCTCCTGTTTCATCTCCCTCTCCGTAGGAACATCCGTAGGCACCATTGTCGCTCTGGCTCCCGTAGCCACAGGGCTGGCACAGGCCACGCAGGTCAGCGCCGGCATGATGACGGCCATTGTGGTGGGGGGAGCATTCTTCGGAGACAATCTTTCCTTCATTTCAGACACCACGATCGCCGCCACCCGTACGCAGGGCTGCGCCATGCGGGACAAATTCCGAGCCAACATAAAGGTGGCGCTCCCCGCCGCCCTGCTGGCCCTGGCCTGCTACATCCTGCTCGGATGGAACGTGCAGTCCCCCTCCACAGCGGATATCTCCATTGAATGGATGAAGGTATTCCCCTATCTGCTCGTACTGGTGACGGCCCTGGCCGGAATCCACGTCATGGTCGTTCTGACCATGGGGCTCCTTGCAACGGGACTGATTGGCATCGGCATGGGGTATTTCTCTTTCATGGCCTGGTTCCAAGCCATGGGCAGCGGCATGACCGGCATGGGAGAACTGATCATCGTCACTCTGCTGGCCGGCGGCGTGCTGTCCATCATCCGTTTCAACGGAGGTATCGCGTATATTATCGGAAAAATTACGGCCCATATCCACAGCAGGCGCGGCGCGGAATTCAGCATTGCCGGGCTGGTTTCCCTGGCCAACCTCTGCACGGCCAACAATACGATCGCCATCATCACGGCTGGCCCCATCGCCAAGGAAATAAGCGACAAATTCCATATCCCACCCAAACGCAGCGCCAGCATTCTGGACACCTTTTCCTGCCTGGTTCAGGGAGTCATCCCCTACGGCGCTCAAATGCTCATGGCCGCCGGAATCTCCCAGGTTTCTCCCCTGCTGGTCATGAAATACCTGTATTATCCCCTGATTCTGGGCATCTGCTCCACCCTTGCCATTGCGCTGGCACCGGGAGGGACGGAAAGACGGGGGAAACGCTGAAAAGCCCATACGGAGAAAGGACGGCAAGGGCGCCTTTTTTGTTACCGACATGTTATCCCTGTTATCTTCATGTTACTCAACATATGGGATTCTTGTGCTATCATACATGCATGAGCCTTCATATAGAACCCACGGAAGACGCAGTGGAAACCCTGCGCAAGGAAAGGCGGAAAAATTATATTGCCGCATTAGCGACATCCATTCTCTCCGTCGTTTTGGCAGGAGCCATTCTCTACTCCCTGACCATCATCATCGCCCCTCCGGAAGAACCCAAAGTCGTCGGCTACATCACGCCGGACGATGCGCCGCCGTCGGATACGCCCCCGCCGCCGGAAGTACAGAGGGAAACTTCCTCTTCCTCCCATGCGGAGACGCCCGTCAAGGTCGTGGTGGCAGCGGCCGCCGCTCCGGTGAGCCTCCCCAAGATCGACATTGACCCGCCCGATGAACCTGTCATGCTGGAGGAGGGAACCGCCCTCGGCATGGGGGACGGCTTCGGCCCCGACCTGGGAGACGCTACCTCCGCCTTCGGTACGTCCAAACCCTCCGGAAGCACGCTGGTAGGTACCTTTTACGACACCAAGCAGACTCCTGGCGGACGTCCTACCAACATGAACATGAACCAGTACAGGGAGTTCCTTTCTCGCTTCGTGAACAAAGGCTGGAACGAATCGGAACTGAACCGTTTTTACAAGGCTCCGCAACAATTATACGCAGCCCAGTTCTACATACCCAGAACTCCCGCCAAAGACGCTCCCAAGGCCTACGGTTGCGATGACAAAGTAAAGCCTAGCCAGTGGCTCGCCATTTACCGGGGAAAAGTACGCGCCCCCAAGTCCGGCACGTTCCGATTCGTGGGACTGGGAGACGACTACTTAGTAGTACGGTTCAATAAACAGAATGTCTTCGACTACGGCTGGGAATCCGCTTCTCTGGGAAAAATGACGGCAAACAATGCCAAATGGCTTGATGCCATGGAAGGCAAACCCGGCAATGACGACTTGAAAAAGGAACTCCGGGAAGTGGGCATCAATGTCCCCCCCGTTACGTTCTACAAATACAGTTCTTCCGGGCACTGGAACAACACTATGCGCGGTGTGGCAGCCGGCAAGCAGTTCACGGTGGAACAGGGCAAGGTTTACCCCATTGAAATCCTGGTTAGTGAAGGTCCTGGTGGTGAATTCGGCATGACTCTTCTGCTTGAAGAAGTTGGAATGGCCCCCATGAGCAAGGATCCTAAAACGGGAGCTCCCATCCTGCCCCTGTTCCGGACCAACTACGGCGTTCCGAAACCGGACAAGAACAAGGAACATGTGCCATTTGACGAAATCGGCATTGTCTGGGAATCCATCAAATAACAGGCAATTCTCCGTCTTCCTCTCTCCATGCCCACAGGAAACCCTGTGGGCATTTTGCTTGCCCGTCCATAAAAGATATCCTACGCTTCCGCTACAACCATGCAGCCTTTTCGATTCCATTCCATCTACCAGCCGCGCATCTGGGGCGGACAAAGTATGAGAACCATGCTGGGACGGGAACTGCCCGACCGGGAAACAGCTTATGGAGAAGCGTGGGAAATCAGCGACCGTCCTGAAGCCATGAGTATAGTCAAGGACGGCGAATGGGAAGGAATGTCCCTGCATCGGCTGTGGGAAGAACATCGGCAGGAAATTTTCGGTCCCGGCTACGAGCGTTTCCCCCGCTTTCCCCTGCTCTGCAAAATTCTGGATGCCCGCGAAAATCTTTCCGTTCAGGTGCATCCCCCGGAACGCACGGCGGCAGCCCGGCAGGGAGAAGTAAAAAATGAAATCTGGTATGTTCTGCATGCATCCCCAGACGCCCTGATTTACGGGGGAATGAAGGAAAACGCCACACTCCCGGACATCCGTCATGCGGCGGAAACAGGACAGATGGAGCAACTGATACGCTCCACCCATCTGGA
>OHYD01000785.1_pt1 | contig 15433 bp, 10 predicted proteins | sample 1580191 | NCBI WGS metagenome assembly OHYD01 (sample SAMEA3882510, study PRJEB24775) | human gut metagenome | biome: human-associated habitat; feature: intestine environment; material: feces | place: Netherlands | collected 2009/2010 | reverse complement strand
GTGTGATCACTTTTGCATCATTCTTCATATTAATGCTTGCGGCAAATTCCTTTGCATCCTGGATCTCACTGTATTTTCCTTCATCAAATCCTACTGTAAAAGTACGATCCACCTGTCCCAGATAAGTCAGATAACTGGAATCTACTCCGCTCGACAGATAGGAGGCAACCTCTACATCACTGATCTTATGCATGGCAACCGATTCTTTCATAACCGCTTCCACATCATCCACGATCTCTTCAAAAGATTTTTCTGTATCCCCTGTAAAATTCGGTTCAAAATAACGGGTAATGTTCAGTTCACCATTCTCATAAGTAAAATAATGTCCCGGCTGTAGACAGAACACCCCTTTGAAAAAAGTCTCATTTGTAGGGACAAACTGGAAAGAAAGATAATTTCCAAGTGCATCCTCATTAAATACCTTGTCAAATTTCGGATGCTCCATAAATGCCTTGATCTCTGATGCAAACATCAGCGTTCCATTCATCTGTGCATAATACAGCGGTTTGATTCCGAAAATATCCCTTGCCACAAATAATTTCTTTTTCCTGGTATCCCAAATGGCAAAGGCATACATCCCACGCAGTCTTTCCACCAGACTTTCGCCCCACTCTTCATAGCCGTGGATCAATGTCTCAGAATCTGTATTGGATACAAAAGTATGTCCCGCATCCTGAAGCTCTTTCTTCAGCTCCTGATAATTATAAATCTCTCCATTAAATACAAGAACCATGCTTTTGTCTTCATTATAAAGAGGCTGATCTCCTACTGAGGAAAGATCGATGATACTCAGACGTCTGAATCCAAGTGCAGCATCCTCATCCACATATTTTCCCTCGCTGTCCGGCCCACGGTGTATGATGGTATTCATCATATTAACAAGTACCTGTTCTCTGTCATCAACACTTCCGACAAATCCTGCAAATCCACACATATACTATCCGCTCCTTTTATAATTTCTCTTTTTACTAGGTTCGGGGAAATTCCTTTTTAATTGAAAAATACTGTGAGCGTTCAAGTTTCACAGTATCCCCATTGATAACTCTATTAAATTCCAGTCTTTCAGGCAAAACACTCCGGCTTTCCCGGACCGTCCTGTCCTGTTCGTTGCACTCGGGGTGACAGGATTCGAACCTGCGACCTCACGGCCCCCAGCCGTGCACTCTAACCAAACTGAGCCACACCCCGCCAACTCGTACATTATAAATGATTTATATTCAAATGTAAAGAGGACACTTTCTCACATTTCGTTTAAAATTCCATACAATAATTCTGTAGATACCAGGAAAGGAGTTTTTTCATTGCCAATTTATCAGAATCAAATAAACCAGCACCGTTCCTGTCAGTCCGGACATAGCTGCAACTGCCGCCGTCCTGTCCCGGAACCCTGCAGCCATCCTGTCAGTCAGAAAATCCAGCCTGTACCGGCAAAACCTGACTGTGGCTGCGGTATAAAAGATCCTCTGGAAGATCTTCCGATTGCAATGGCTTATGTTCCATGGCAGCGTTGGAGAGATCTTTACGATTCCAACAAAGGATTCCACCGTGGCACGATTTTCCGGGACCTTGATAAGTCATTTTGTGGAAAAGGAGGCGTATGTCAGTGACCTGTCAGAAAATGAATCGCAGAGAACTTTTAAATTATATCAATGAGATCAGCTTTGCCGTAGATGACACAAAATTATTTCTGGATACACATCCATGGGATCAGAATGCACTCCTCTTTTTTAATGAATGCAGCCGAAAGCGGAATGAAGCATTACGGGAATATGCTTCTGCCTATGGTCCGCTTACGATCGATACTGCAACTGCCTGTGAGTCTGATTACTGGTCCTGGATCAATGAGCCATGGCCATGGCAGGAAGGAGGCTGCTGAATATGTGGAATTATGAAAAAAGATTACAGTACCCTGTCAGGATTACACAGACTAATCCCCGTCTTGCACAGGTTATTATCAGCCAGTTTGGCGGTCCTGACGGGGAACTGGGTGCATCTATGCGGTATTTATCCCAAAGGTATACCATGCCATATAAAGAAGTTACCGGAATACTGACCGATATTGGAACAGAAGAGCTTGCCCACCTTGAGATCGTCTGTGCGATTGTCCACCAGTTGACCCGCAATCTTTCCCCTGAGGAGATCGAACATTCCGGATTTGCTCCCTATTATGTGGATCACACTCTTGCTCTCTGGCCACAGTCTGCAGGAGGTGTCCCCTGGAGTGCAACAACATTTCAGTCAAAAGGGGATCCGATCACCGATCTCCATGAAGATCTCAGTGCTGAACAGAAAGCACGCACTACCTATGATAATATTCTCCGGCTGATCAAAGATCCTGAAGTCTGTGATCCGATCCGTTTCTTAAGGGAACGGGAGATCGTACATTACCAGAGATTCGGTGAAAGTCTCCGCATTGTTCAGGAAAAACTGGACAGTAAGAATTTTTATGCTGTCAATCCTGAATTTGACCGGTAATTCTGTCCGGCACTGATGAGAAAAAAGGCTGACACTCTGCGATTCTTGCTCGTAAAAGTGTCAGCCTCTTTGCATATTATAACACAAACTCAGCTTTTATGCTTTTTATTTACTTGTCTGCTTTGCTCCTAAAGTAACATTCACACTCTGCTCCTGATACTCTCCATTGCTCTGTGGTACCTGGATCGTAAGCTCTACTTCATCACCTTTTGCATAATACTGCAGTTGTTCCTGAAGATCATCCTTGCTTGAAACCGTTGTTCCGTTGATTCCTGTAATGATGCATCCCCTTGTCATGCCTGCTTTTTCTGCTCCGCCACCTTTAGTAACTTCTGATACATATACACCTTCTGGCATATTCAACTGCTGGGAATACTCTGTAGAAACGCTCATTCCCTTAATTCCGATTGCTCCCTGATCTGCTTCGGCAACTTTGGTCTTTGTCTCCTGATTCATCAGGTTCTCGATCAGATCTGATACATCACTGATCGGGATCGCATATCCAACACCCTCAACAGAATCTCCTACCAGCTTGGATGAATTAATTCCAATTACTTCACCACTGGCATTGACAAGAGCTCCGCCACTATTTCCAGGATTGATCGCTGCATCTGTCTGAATCAGTTTCACACTGCTCTCTGTCGTTTCTCCGGTTGTCTGGTCTGTCTCTGATACAGAACGGTTCAAAGCACTGATGACTCCTGTTGTAACTGACTGTCCATATCCAAGTGCATTTCCGATCGCGATCGCCGGTTCTCCCACTTTCAGCTCTGTAGAATCACCAAGCGTTGCAACTGAGATAGCCTTCTTCGTATCTTCAGAAATAGAATCCAGCGGAACTGCAACCACAGCAACATCATATTCTGAATCCGTTCCTTTAATATTTGCTTCAACACTGTTGCCATCTGCAAAGGTAACTGTCAGTGTATCACTTCCGGCAACCACATGGTTATTTGTCACAACCAGAAGTTCTGAATCATTCTGTGAAATGATGATTCCTGTACCGGCACTTTCACTTTCCTGCTTGGAAGTTCCTCCGAAATAGTTCTGAACCTCCTGCACACTCATATTCGTAATAGAAACGATGGATGGCATTACATTTTCCACCACACTGGATACATCTGATGTGACCACACTGGATGTCTTCGTCAGTGATGCATTACTGGTAACTGCACTGGTCGATGTAGTACTGGTACTTTTCTGCGTTGTTCCGAGCTTCAGTACTTTCGTTCCCACATAATTAGTAGTAAGGAATGTAGCACTTGATACAACTCCGAACATCAGTGCCAGTCCTGTTACCGCAACAGCCTTCGGCATTTTTTTATGCTCTTTTTTCTTTTTTGGTGTCTTTCCATCATCACCCTGTCCATTATTATAAAATGTCGTACCGTTTGATGTATTTCCTTCTGTCTCATTTGGATTATAATAACTATACTGATTATCCATGATTCATACCCGCTTTCTCTTATATTTATTTTGTATTTCTTTTATGGTTATATAGTAATAAAGGATTGTGATGAAAGTGTGTTCATTTGATTAACAAATGTTGAAAGCAGGCACATTATGATCAATTTCATAATATGCCTGCCTCTCTTTTCCTTACAGATCTACAAAATCCACATCATATTCCGGGTTTTTTCTGCCTCTTCGTGGTCTCTTAAAATTTCTTGTATCTCCTTTTAAAGGATCTGCCTTCTCATCTTCTTCTATCTCGCTGTCATCATATTCGTCGTATTCATCGTCATACTCGTCTTCATACTCATCGTCCGGCTCTTTCTCTGCCTTGCGGTTTTTTTTCTTCTTTGCCGGCTTTTCTTCTTCCTCTTCAAACGGGATATCGTACTCATCATAAAGATCATCCAGTTCCTGATTTCTGTGAACAAGCTTGATTGCAAAAATGATCATGAGGATCAGAAGAATCAGAACAAATGCTCCTGCTGCGATCAGGACAAATAAAGTATGATCTGCGATAAAATTTCCTATTTTAGAAAGAGCTGACTCATTCGTCTTCTCTTTTACCTGCTCTGTCGGTGTCTCAACCGCCTGATAAGTTCCATCTGATGAATCATACTGATAAAATCCTTTTTCTCCGGTTCTTGTATTTAAAGCATACATCAGATCATACCGGTCATTCTCCGGATCAGCCCAGTAAGGATAACTCTGGTCTCCAACTGTCAGTTCTCCCTGCTGATAAGAAGACGGAAGCGATACATCTCCTGTATCACTCAGAAGAATGATCGAGGTACTGTCTGAAATCTGAATCTCCGTATACGGTAAAAATGTAGCATCCTCTTCATTATAAAGGAAAAACTTTCCTGTTCCCGCAGAATCTACAAGATATCCGATACATACACCTGCACCATTCTTCGCAAATTTTCTTTCTTCACCATTGAATGTAAGCTTTGTTTCTGTATATCCCTCCGGAAGATCTGCTGCAGTAAATGCCTCTGAGAAGAGATAATCTGTCCCGTTTACTGAAACTGTGATATTGGTTGTCTCTCCGGCAACGGGAGTCCCTCCCTCTGCCGCAGTTGTCGTAATCTCTGTACTGCCATCATCGCCTGCTGCTACTTTTACTGCGGAAGAACCTTCTGCCAGTGTCAGTGTCTCGTCATTGTAAAGATACGCTTTGGAGCTTTGAACACTGATCGTTGTATCTCCGGCTTTCAGTGCTTTAAACTGAAGTGTCGTACGCAGTTCATTCTCAGAACCTGTTCCACTGCCTGAGTAAGTCAGATTCCCTGAGCCATCTGCCTGAACACCATCACCACTGACAAATTCAAGAGCAGATGTATCATAGCTCATTGTGATATCTGCATCTCCGATCGCATCTCCTCCGGTCTTTACAACCAGACTTACATCTACCGTTTCTCCTACCTTTGTCTCCGGGTCTGAGAACATCAGTTGTCCCTGTGCAGCACTGACAATTGTGCCAAACATTGGTACTGTAAGGCAGACCGATAAAATCATCGCTGCTGCTTTTTTCATCATCTTCATGTAACTACCCCTTTGTTCATATTAGATTTAAGTCATTATCTCTTATCATACACGGTTTTTCTATAATTGTCCACCATTTTCACCAGTTCCACTGCTGTCTCCTGGATCGGTTTCACCGGCATCTGCTCCCGGATTTCCATCACCGGTTCCACTGTCTGTTCCGGGATCAGTTCCACTATTTCCATTATCTGACGGCTGATCCGGTACTGTCGGCTCATAGTCATCAGGAGCCGATGGCTGTGGTTCATTATAGGTCCGATCCTGCGTCTCTCCCGTGGATGATGAATCACTTTTTCCCGATGAATTTCCTGAATCCTGTGCATTTCCACCTGTGCCGACCCTCGCAGCAATTTTTTCACTGATACTGTTCACTTTAGAAGACGGACTGTAATCATTTACCCCATATAGAAATTGATGAAGTGCAGATACATTCGATGTCAGATCTTCCGGGATTACAATACTTCCAAGTCCTGATATCGTATCAGTCGATTTATCCTGTGGGAATCCCATATTACCGGATAATTGATACTCCGTATAAGCCTGGGCATAATAAAGGATATCAGAAAGTGTAAAATTGGTTGCAACCTGTGGAAATACCTTGTCGATGATCGCATTCAAAGTCATAAGATCCGCATTTTTTGCCTTTTCTACGATTTTTTCAATAACCAGACGCTGTCGCTCTGTTCTTGTAAAGTCACCACCGGCTGTCGACCGGATTCTTGCATAAGTCGTTGCCTGAACTCCGTCTAATAACTGAAGTCCTGCAGTTTCTACCCGGTGTGCCTCTTTTCCTGCAGAGTCTGCAGTTTCCTGAACAAACTTGTTGAGATACTGGATCTCTTCCTCTTTGATCTCGATCTCCACTCCGCCCAGCAGATCAATCGCATCTGCAATGGCACCGAAATCTACGGTCACATATTTCTGGATATCAAGATCTAGATTCAAATTCAGCATATTGACAGCCTGCGTTGGTCCTCCATAACTGTAAGCAGCATTACATTTCTGAAGAGTTCCGTCAGAAAGATCCAGCAGTGTATCCCGGTAAACTGATATCATCTTTACTTCCTTCGTCTCATTATTCAGACTGGCTACAATAATACAGTCCGTGCGGTTTCCCTTTCCAAGATTTCCATCACGGGAATCCACACCAAAGAGGGCGATATTGGTATAACCTTTTCCCAGATTGATCTCCCCGTTCTTCTCCTGAACTTCCTCATTGATAATCAGATCCTTTGCCTCAATATCCTGCGTCTGGATCTTTCCCCACTTTGCTGCGACATAAATTGCTGCCGCAGAAAAAGTACAGATCAGCACCCCTACGGTGCAGAGCAGGACCCGCTGCCACATTTTCAACTTCATAAACCAGTTCTTATTTTTTTCTTTTGCTGCCGCTGCACGCCTTCTACCGCGTCTTCTCACTTCTCTGCCCATAAGAAGCACCTCTCTTTATTCCTCTTTAGTTGATCTCTGAAATAAACTGATCTAATGACTGACTTCCTAACATTCGTACTCTCGTCAGAGCATAGGGATCATCTCCCGGATAACATTTGCCCGGTTCTGTCGTAACTGCACATAAAAATCCAGCCTCTTCCACCGTCTGTTCACACTCTGCCGTATAATCCCCGAACGGATATGCAAGTGCATCTCCATTTCCACAATACTCAATGGATTTCTTCAGATCTGCCAGGGCTTCTTCTTTCGATAAAGCCGGGAAAATACCTCCGTGTCCGTAAGTTCCACCACCACGGTGCATATTATCTGTATGCGACTCCAGTGTCAGATACTGATTATTTCGGTAAGGATCCAACATGCTTTTATCATTATAATAACTGGTGATCACGAAAGAAGTTGCAGGTGTCTGATACTTTTCAAATAAAGGGATTGCCAGTTCTATATACAGCGGACCATCATCAAAAGAAAGTACAATGCTTTTATCCGGAAGGATTCTCTCTCCGTCCAGATATTCCCTCACTTCTTTCCAGGTCGGAAAATAATAGTCATTCTCATGCAGATATTTCAATTCTTCTTCCAGTGTTCCCACTTCTATATAATTGGAGTTCAGATTCTCCGGGACACTGTTGGCATCATATACATAATGATACATACAAATCGGAAGACCTTTTGCTCCATATTCTTTATTCGGAGTCACCGTAACGGTTCTCTGTGCTGAGATTTCTTTTCCTTTGGGATCGGTGGCTTTATAAACCAACTGGTGTTCTCCTGCCGTATTCAGATCATATTCCTCCAGACTGACGCTGATATCTGTTCTATTCCCCTGCCGGTCTTTCACAACTGCACCGGCATCCTCATACGGATCTCCAAGCCTGACAGTCACTTCACTGTCACCCTGAAGTTCTATCGTATAATCGGATGTCCCGCTCTGAGCATCTTTCTTTTTTGTATCCTTTGATCCCCCCTTATTTTCAGATGTCGGGGGACTTCCCGCAGTATGACTTCTTTTCCACAGAAAAATTCCTGCCATCCCCGCTGCCAGGATCAGTACCACAACAATTCCAAAAAGCCTTCTTCTCCGCCGAAGTCTTCTGGATCTTCTTCGATGTCTCTGCCTTCTGCCTGAAGTCTGCATATGCGGCTGTCTACTTACCGGTTCCCGTCTGCTTCTTCGCAGTGCTTCATTTCTTCTATGATTGCTTTTGCCTTTTCTTCCCATGTATTCTCCAATGCTTCCCTGTCTAACAGTTCTATATACGCTTTATCTGACCTTTTTCCCAATGCCTCGTCCAGTTTTGCTTCAAATTCCTTATGGTCATGCCCGATCAGGACTGACTGATACTTTCTGCACTCATCCATGTCAGTCGTGACGATCGGCTTATTCAATGCCATATATTCAAACAATTTGACCGGAGAGGTTGCTTTTGTGATCTCATTGATCAAAAACGGGATGGTCAGTACATCCATCTTTGCAGCATAATTCTGCAATACATGATAATCCCTTGAACCCAGGAAATGGACATTCTCCTGTCTGTCAAGCCCCGCCTTTTCATAAGAATCATCATATTTAATTCCAAACAGTACGATCTGATACTTTCCCGTCTCTGCAAGTTCTTTAACAAGCTGATAATCAAACCACTTTGCCAATGCCCCGTAATATCCGATCATCGGCTGTCCCTTTTCAAGAATCTCTGCAAATTCTTTTTCAAACTTAAAGTCCGGATCAATTTCATTATGGAAATGGTTATAATCCACACCGTTACAAGAAAACACCAGATGAGAATCCCCTCTTTTTGACAGGACATCCCTTTGCAGTGCATCTGCTGTTACAACCACGATCGAGTCTTTCTCCTTCATGGTCTTCTCGTACTTTTCCCTGACATTGACCGGCAATTCATCCGTTCCGGCAAGGTGAGGATTCAGATCATCAATATATTCATATACAACCTTATATCCACGTCGCTCATACTCCTCGATCTGCCCTTTGGTCAGTGTCCAGTCTGTTGAATAGAACTGAACATATCTTGGTTTTTCCTGCTGCTCAATGGCTTCAAAAATATAGTTAGCAAATGCCTTATTCATAAAATTGACAAGGTAAAGATTTTCTGACTGTCTTTTGATCCTTTTTACATCATCTGTAAATCTTGTCACTTCATACAGCACCAGGGTTCTCTGCTTTGCAAAGTTAGTAAAAATATGCTGCGGTCTCTGATACAGAGGCACATCCCATCCAAAAGAACTTCTCCATACCACAATGCGGTCGTAGTCTTCTCTCTCCAGCATCCGCTTCAATCGCTTTCGGATCTCCTTTTTATTCAATGCCACATAGATTTTCTCTTTCATCGAAATCCGCACAATATAATTGGAATAAATATATCCGGTCATTTTTTTTATTGTTCCGGTCAGTCCATATTTTTTTACAAGATTTTTCACTTTGCTCAGCTTATCTTTCATTTTTCAGCTCCTTTTTCACACTGTCCGGCATTCCGCCTTCTTTAATAAAATCCTTCAGCTCTGCCGCTTTTGCTTTCCAGTCGTTCGCTCTGGCACACTCCATCAACCTGCTTTGGAACTCTTCTGACTTTCCTTTTTCTGCCAGCTTAAGAACATCCTCCACAAAATCTTCTTTTGTATCAGCGATCTTTACCAGTTCATACTTTTTGCACTCCGGCAGTGATGTTGCAACAACCGGTTTTCCCATAGCCATATACTCAAATAACTTCACCGGAGAGGTAGATTCCGTAATATCATTCACAACAAACGGGATCATACATACATCAAAAAAATGTGCATAACCGGCAAGTTCTTCATATGGTCTCTTTCCGAGAAATCTGACATTTTTATATTCTAAAATGCCACTTTCCTGCAGACTTGCATCATGCTCGATCCCGATCAGGATGATCTGTATCTCCGGATGGTCTGCCAGTGCCTTCAGCAGATCATAGTCCACCCAGCTTGCCATTGCCCCGTAATAACCTGCTTTCACAGAATCCGGCCTGAGCCAGGACAGGTACTCTTTCTCTCCTGTCTTCTGATCCGGTGGAAATTTTTCACACTCTGCACCATTCGAGATCAATGCAGCCTTCGCAGCCGGATTAATCTTCCTGACATTTTCATATAAGCGGGTTGCCGTTGCAATAACATAAGTCGCAGGATCTTTTATAAGAGACTCATGTCTTTCAAGGATCATATCCAGTCTGCCCGGTGCGATCAGGTCAGGATTTATATCATCCACATACTCATATAAAATTTTGAATCCTTCTTGCTGATACTGACGAATCCGGCTCATTGGAACTGTATCGGTAGAATAGACCATCAGATACCTGTCCGCCCTTTTCTGACGTAACTGTCTGAGAATCTCATTCCTGTAATAATACAGATCCAGTACAAAACAATTTCCGGCTACCCGGGTGATCCTGGATGGATTTTTATAGTCCACATCATAATAAGAATTGTATAAGACCAGCGTTCTCTCATCTGCCAGCTTTTTTGTCAGATGCTGGGGACGCTGAAGCATGATATTGTAAAACCCAAAATGGTTCTCAAAAATAATTACTGTATCAAATTCCCGGCTCAGTAATTTATCTATCGCATTCTTTCTTTTCCCACGAAGATTTTTTACGTCCCACTTCTCCTGCTTTTTCATCTTGACAGAAATCATGCGCACACTCTGCCTGATACCTTTTTCTTTAATTTTTCCGATCAGTTCACTCATGGCTTTCCTTTCTCAGAACAAACAAAAATTTTATATTATTATTCCAGAACCGTTTCAGCCGCTTTGGTTCTGTTACGATCCTGTATAACCATTCCAGATTACATTTTACGAAGAATTGCGGAGCTCTCTTTTTCATTCCACTCAGTACATCAAAACTTCCGCCGACGCCGATCAGTACGCCTTTTTTAAAAGACGCCATATGCCTGCGGATCAGGAGTTCCTGCATTGGGGCTCCCAGTGCAATCAGTGAAATATCCGGCTCTTTTTCTGCGATCCGTTCAAGAACCGCATCCTTATCTTTCACATATCCATTTTCATATCCGCATAAATAAATCCCCGGATATTCTCTTTCGATCTTTTTAGCCAGCGTCTCTACCACCTCAGGCTTTGCTCCAAAAAGGAACAGGCTTTTTCGGTTTTTATCCGCCCATTCAAAAAGATCACTGCAGATTTCAACACCCGGAATCCTTTCCTTTATATGAAATCCCAGCTTTTTCCCGCCTATGAGGATTCCAATCCCGTCTGCAACGATCGTCGTATCCTCCGCCATCAGCAGTCCTCTTTCATCCGGTCGGCAAGCATAAAGATTTCAGGATTGGCAGTCACCACGCACTGCTTTTTCCCTGCCTCAATCTCCCCTTCCAGCTTTTTCATAAACTCCGCTTTTGAACCCTTATAGATCTTCTTATAATACTCTTTCACATCAAACTCCTGTATCCTGTTCTTTATGATCAGAGACAAGAAAGCCTCCTCTCCGATCTCTCAGTCTTTTTTCTCTGAAGGCTTTATCTCCTCAAACCCTTCTGTACTGTCCTTGATAAACATGATCTTTACCGTCATCAGGATCAGCCGCAGATCCAGCAGGATTGAATAATTCTGAATATACATCAGATCCAGCTTCAGCTTGTCATAAGCTGAAGTATTGTATTTTCCATAAATCTGTGCATACCCTGTCAGTCCACCTTTCACTTTCATTCTGTAGGTAAATTCCGGTACTTCCTCCACGTATTTTTCTACATGTTCCACACGTTCCGGTCTTGGACCGACCACGCTCATATTTCCAATCAGAATATCAAAGAACTGAGGAAGTTCATCCAGCCTCGTCTTGCGGATTATCTTTCCAACCGGAGTAATCCTTGCATCATCATCTGTCGCCGGGATTACTTCTCCGTCCTTTTCTGCATTTTCGATCATACTTCTGAACTTATGGATCTTAAATACCTTTCCGTTGATCGTACAACGATCCTGGACAAAAAATACTGGGCCGCCATCATATGCCTTAATGGCAATCGCGATCACCAGCATGACCGGTGAAGTAATGACCAGTGCAATAATCGATACAACCAGATCCAGTACTCTCTTTGCCAGCCGCTGGTCAAACGTCAGTCCTTCATTTTTTGCCAACAATAACGGTGTATCAAACATATGGTTATTTTCCGAACTTCTGATAATGATATCGGAAATCTTTGGTGTGATATACGTTCTGATTCCATGTGCGTAACAATATTTTAAAAGCCGGTTGCGAAGTGGTGCATGAATATCGCAGAGAAAGACGGTATCATAATCATCAATCTTCTTTACGACCATGTCCCACTCCTCATCCACATTAAATGATTCTTTAATGATATAACGGTCACTTCTCATCCGCACTTTCCTGCGGAACGGCATCGGGTCATACTCCTGATACAGCAAAAGTACAATTCTCGCCGGGAACAGACGCCGGAACAGCTTTGCCGAAAAGATCACCCACAGCAGGATCACCAGCATATCCACACACGTCAGACATGTCAATGGCAGGACACTTACAAATCTTGCCGAAAGAAGCACTGTCTCCAGATAAATACATACATTGGCCGCCGCTGCTGCCAGTCCATGGGAAAGGCACAGATTACTCATCCGCAGGGACCCCACATTCATTCCTCCCATAAGATACATAAAGATAAAGTAGAAGAAAGCGTAAAATGCTCCCATCAGCCAATATCCTTTATGATAAAATGGAAATACAATTCCCCAGTTATGATATCTTTTCCAGACAACGATGAACATCCCTGTCAGCACAAGTACAAGAACCATCACAGTCAGGAATCGGATCAGACGTTTATACGGATCCAGTTTATTTTGTTGCTTCATCTATCTTTGCTCCAATCAATTCATAATCATACAATTTTGATTATAGTATATAATTCCCTTTTTTTCAACAATTCAACCCCTGCAAACCTGCTCTGTACAGCAAAATAAGAATTTTTTAAGAAAATTTGACGAATTATGACAAATATATTAAACTGAAAGGCAGATTAATCAAAGGAGATCTCTATATGAAACCACAAACCAAAAATAAAATATCATTCCTTCTATATAGTTACTTTTTTCTGATCGCATTATTTTATCCAATGCAGTATGTCAGCTTTGACAGTGCTTACTATACAGAATTTACCTTTGCAGGTCTTTTTGCCGGCTTGCTGATCCTTTGGACCGTTTTCGCCTATCATCGTCCGGTCCGTCTGACTGATCCGTCTGACCGACGATTCTGCTGCTGGATCCTGGTGCTTTTAGTCCTGTATAACCTTTTTTCTCTGTATATAAACTTCACACATTCACGGTGGTTATGGGAACAGTTCAACTTTTCACTGGCGGTCTTGTTTTTTATAGTACTTCTGATCCATGGGGCAGCTTTCTTCCGGCAAGAACCTCTGGCTGTTTCGGTACTGCTGGTTTTTCAGGTTGTAACAACAATTCTTGGTATTATCGTATACTATCTGGGATACACCTCCGTTTCTTTCATAAACGGCATGGTCATACCGGTCGCAAAAGATCCGAAGTATTACGAGACCCGTTTCAGTTGGATCTATTACCATAAGAGCCAGTACTGCTTTGTTCTTCTCCTCTTTATTGCTTTCAGTGTGATCTGCCGGAAGCAGTTTAAGAATAAATGGTTTTTCCCGGTTTCCAATCTTGTTTTCCTTTTTGGAATCGTGATTTCCCATACATATACTGCACTTTTTGCTGCCGTGCTGATCTATGCAGGACTTGCACTTGATGCTCTCCGGTCAAAACTCCGGACGCTCAATAAGAAGTATTTTCTTCTCCTGATTCCACCGGTCATCCTCCTGGCATTTGTTATCTGGCGTATGAGCCGTGAACGTAATATCTGGACACTTGGCAGCCGTACTTATATCTGGGCAGAAGGAATCCGACAGATACTGAAAAATCCTCTGGGGATTGGAACCGGCTTTGGACCTGCCAAATTCTCTGTTCCGGGAATTTCTTTTCAGGTCTATAACTGCCACAATGTATTTCTGAATGAAATGTGGAGATTTTCTCTGCCGGTAGGATTATTATTCACACTGATTTTTGTCAGCATCCTGATCTACTCCCTGAAAAAGAAGTTCTTTTTCCTTCATATCGGGATCTGGATTGCTTTCCTTATCTCTCTCGGAATGGATTATTCTCTTTTAGGGCGGGAATTTACTCTGACTTTCTTTTACTTTTATATGATCTTTTTCCTTCCGAATACAAAGGAACAGATTTCTGACTGAATATCACAAAAAGGCATCGGATTTTTATCTCCAATGCCTTTTTCTTTTTTCTCCGCCTATCTTGAATAATAGGAAGAAGGAAGCTGCTCTGTCTTTACAACCTGCCCGTTTTTAATATACTTACGATATGCCACAGCACTTCTGCTTCCGGTCTTCCATGACACAATGTCTACTGAATCAAACCAGTCCGGCTGGATGCCCCATACTTCAGCATAAAGTGTATTTCCGCTCACGTATGTTACAAGTTTCACTGCATAATTGTAATCATTTCTGATCTTCAGATCAGACGATCCATAATTCACCATCGCATCCTGTCCGATCGGCACATAGGTAGATGGTACAGAATGATTCCTTCTCTGCACGATCGTAAGCCCTGCTCTCAATGCCGCACCGTACAGCGTCGTACTTGCCTGACAGATTCCTCCGCCATAACCGACTCCGCCTACAACGCCTCCCGGAAGAAAGCCTTGAGCCTTTCCACATGGACCTGCTATTCCAAAGAAAGAAAGCGTCTGTCCCGGCTGGATCGTAACCTGGTTAAAGTAAAGCAATGCTTTCGTCATATTGTATGTACCATTATAATTATTGGTAGATACGGTAGAAAATACAGAAATACGTCTTGGACTGTTCATCAGCCGGCCATACGCATCAAATCTGTATGTCACACCATTGATCGTGATCGTGCCATTCATTACCAGATGACCATAACTATTATAATAATAACGATAACCGTCCTTATTTCTCCAGCCTGTATGCATCTTTCCGCTGTCGGTGAGATAATACCAGTTTCCGCCAATCTTTAATCCTTTATTCCTTGCAAGCGTTCCATCTGCCTGATAATAGTATTTTCCACCATCTTTCGTCCGCCAGTAATCTTTCTTCATATTACCCGCAGCATCAAAATAGTACCAGTCATTTCCATCTTTTACACCATCATCAAATGCCTGTCGGCCCAACGGGGTAAAACCGATCACTTTTCCATTCTCGGTCTTCAGTCCCCGGTATGCTGCTCCGTTATTCTGGAAAATATAACGATATTTTCCAATCTTCATATCCCGGTTCAGTACCAGATGACCTTCCTCATCATAATAATACCAGTCAGCACCTTTCTGACGGAACTGGGATTCATATCGTCTGCCATTTCCATCCAGATAATACCAGTAGCCATCAATCTTCATCCCTGCATTCAGGATCAGATGTCCCTGAGCATCATAATATGTAAACTCTTTACCATTAATAGTGACTTTATCACCTGCTT
>OHYD01000755.1_pt1 | contig 15884 bp, 14 predicted proteins | sample 1580191 | NCBI WGS metagenome assembly OHYD01 (sample SAMEA3882510, study PRJEB24775) | human gut metagenome | biome: human-associated habitat; feature: intestine environment; material: feces | place: Netherlands | collected 2009/2010 | reverse complement strand
CCAGCAGGAAGCTCTTCGGGTTTGCAATCAGCGGACCGAAGTCTGTCATCGCACCGACACCCATGAAGATCAGGGACGGCAGAATTGCCCATTCATCCAGTTTGTAGAAATAATACAGCAGGCCGCCTACGCCGTTTGAGGAATCCTCAAAGCTCAGCATGATATCCGGGTAGATATTTACAAGCAGCATGCCAAATGCAATCGGGACAAGCAGCAGCGGCTCGAATTCCTTGGCGATTGCCAGGTAAAGGAACACGCATGCCACAAGAATCATCACTACATTTCCCCATGTCATATTGAAAAATGCAGTCTGATGAATCAGGTTGTCCATCGTAGTCGTAATATAAGACATTTCGTTGACCTCCTGTGTCAGTAATCAGGGCCGGACAATCCGGATCAGTTTAAGGTTGCCAGTAATGCACCTGCTTCGATCGCGTCGCCGACTGCTACATTGATGCTTGCCACAGTACCGTCCTTAGGAGCTACAACGGGGATTTCCATCTTCATTGCTTCCAGGATGATCACTGGATCACCGGCTTTTACAGCCTGTCCAACGCTTGCTGCGATTTTCAGAACCTTTCCAGGTACGGAAGCTGCAACCTTAACTGCGCCTGCTCCGGCTGCTGCCTTAGGAGCTGCCTTCGGTGCCGGTGCTGCTTTCGGAGCTGCTGCAGGAGCTGCAGCTGCTGGTGCGGAAACGCTTCCTGTCTCTTCAACAGTTACTTCATATGCTGTTCCGTTAACGGTAATTGTATAACTTTTCATTTTAGGATCCTCCTGTATTTATCTCTTTTTACGATTGATTTTGCGGATGGAACGTACAACGAATCCATCTGTAGTGGTTCCCTCAGCTGCTGCAATTGCTGCTGCGATAACCGCGATCAGTTCTGTATCGTCTGCTTCTGCAACTTCTACTGGTGCTGCCACCGGAGCAGGTGCAGGGGCTGCTGCCTGAGCTTTTTTCTTTGCTTCCGGATTCGGGATGAATCTGAACAGATAGATCAGGAAGCTCAGGAAAATAAGAACGATGAATACGATTGCAATACCCATGATAGTATTCATAACAGCTCTTCTTAAGGTCTCAGCCATGGAGTACTGTACATCAACAGTAAGGGATGTAGGTGCTCCTGTAGAAGCATCGAAAATATAAACGAAATTTGCATCTGCTTTCTCAAAGGAGACCGGTACAGTAACGGTATATCCGTCGTCAGAAGCCTTCACCTCTGTCTCTCCGGTTCTCTCCTTTAAAGCCCCAACTTCATCCTTGGAGCCTGCCCATGCAGTCATTGCACCAACAGTAAACTCATCAGATGACTTGGTATAATTCTCAATATCTTCATCACTGAGAGCAATGATGGTATCGGTAAGTCCCTCAGCGGTAGTGACCAGGGTCTGCTTTACCGTGTCATCTACCTCATCAGCTGCCCATACGGAGGATACTCCGGTAAGAGTGAGAACTGCCATCATGAGAAGTACTGTGCAAAGGGAGGATACTTTCTTAAAAATCTGTTTCATATGCTCCACCTCGCTTAGACCGTGCCGTGTTTCTTGGACGGACGTTCTTCCCTTTTTGTGAACAGCATTTCAAATGCACCGATCACATATTTTCTTGTATCAGCCGGGCTGATAATGGTGTCAACATATCCTCTTGCTGCTGCAGAGGAAACAGAGTTCTGAAGTTCTCTGTACTCAGCTGCTTTCTCAGTAAGAGCTGCTGCGTCATCGCCTGCATACATGATCTTGGCTGCAAGGTCTGCATCCATCATACCGATCTCTGCGTTCTCCCATGCGTATACCATGTCTGCACCGATTGCTTTGCTGTTCATAGCTGTGTAAGCGGTTCCAAATGCTTTGCCGATCACAACGTTAACCTTCGGAACAGTAGCGTCTGCAAATGCATGAACCAGTGCTCCGACAGATTTCGCCATCATCTTCTCGCCACATACAGTAGCCTTAAAGCCGTTTACATTTGTAAGAGTAAGTACCGGGATCTCGAAAGCGTCACAGAATTTTACGAACTCTGCTGCTTTTCTTGCACCGCGTGCACTAAGGGTACCATCAGACTCCCATACCTTTTTGCCTTCTGCATCATAGCACTCGCTTCTGTTTGCAACAGCACCAACGGTAGCGCCGTTCAGTCTGATAAATCCAACAGCAACACTCTTGCCGTAGTCAGCTTTTACCTCGAAGAACTGTCCGTTATCAGCGATTCTGGAAAGTGCAATGGCTGTGTCGCCTGTGCAGTTCTCAATATCCTCGCATACACGGTTCAGGTCGTCTGTGCACTCCATGTAAGAATCAGTGTCTTCGCAGTTAGATGGCAGATATGTTACGAGTTCACGGATTTTACCAAGGATCTCGTCCTCAGTACCGATTCCGTCTACAAGACCTGTCTCTTCGCTCTGGAATCTGGCAGAGGATGTGTCACATTTGGAAACGTGATTGCCTTCAAGGGCGTTCGGGGTGTTTACAAACAGTTTGCCTTTCTTCTCTTCAACAAATGTGAAGTCTGTCAGTGCCGGTACAAGTGCCATACCACCACCGCAGGTACCGAAGATACCTGTGATCTGTGGAATCAGTCCGGATGCCAGAGTCTGTTTCATATAAATTTCACCGAATGCTTCCAATGCGTCAGTTGCCTCCTGAAGACGGAGACCTGCACAATCGATCAGGCCGATCACCGGAGCACCGGTCTTCATAGCCATATCATAAAGTCTGGTAATCTTCTTGGCATGCATTTCACCAACGGTTCCGTTCAGTACGGAAACATCCTGGCTGTACACATACACCAGATTTCCATCGATTACACCATATCCGGTAATAACACCGTCTGAAGGTGCTTTTTTTTCAGTCATGTTGAAATCTGTATTTCTGGCTGTTACACTTTGGCCGATCTCAACAAAACTGTTCGCGTCAAGCAAAGAAGTGATTCTTGTGCCCGCTAAACTTTGTGTTGCGTTACTCATTCTTTCTTGCCCTCCATTTTATAATAATTTAAAAGTATAACCAAAAATTCTGCCGATTCTAATTGTACATTTTTTCACACAATTTTTCAATAGTTTTCCGTGTTTTTATGCAAAAAAATCCCTCGATTTTCGGGGGATTTTTTTATATATCATACATATTCCGTCAGGCTTTTTAGTGAAAAAAGTCATGAAACACCTTGTTTGCGCACCATAAATAGGTGATTTTGACAATATTGCGATCTGCTGTCACAAAATAGTTATCCAGGACAAGTTCTCCAAGACAAAAAGTGACCTGACCAATTTTCTGCCCCTTTTTCACAGGCGCCGTCAAATTTTTCTCAATACGCAGACGACAGGTAATCTTTTCCCCTTCTTTCAGAAGGATCTGTTTCTTTTTGTCAGAATCAGATGCCTGAATCCGGCCATTTATATATACATCTGCGAAACCTGTCCCAGTTTCTGTGAAAATTCTCCCGGAATTTTCCTGGTTTTCCTTACCAGATTCTTTCCCGCTGCTTTCGTCAGTCCCATCCTTTACTGGTATAGCCGGAATCTCCGGCTCCTGCCAATAGGTTTCCTTGTGAAAATTTGCTTTGCCATATTCCAGCAGTTTCATGGCATCTTTCCATTTATATGTCTTATTATTCGGCCAGCCGCAGCCAAGAAGGGAAATAATAAATTTTCTTTCCTCATTTTCACAGGCTGCCACATAACAATAACCCGCATTTCCTGTAAAACCTGTTTTTCCTGAAATGGCATCCGGAGTCATATCAAGAAATGCATTTGCATTATGGACAGAAAACTGACGTTTTCCTGAAATATCAGAAAAAGAATAATCCTTGGTCTGCGTAATATGAAGAAATGCTTTATTTTTCACCGCATAGCTCATGATCAAAGCCAGATCTCTCGCGGTAGTCTGATGAATACCTCCTGCATCTGCACTGTCAAGACCGTTTGGCGTAACAAAATGAGTGTTCGTGCAGCCAATCTCCTTTGCTTTTGCATTCATCATTTTTGCAAACCCTTCCACAGAACCGCCAATGTGTTCAGCAATTGCCACAGCCGTATCATTATGGCTTTTCAACATTAAAGAATAAAGAAGATCTTCCAGGTAATACTGCTCCCCTTCCTTTAAATTCAGCTTTACTTCTGGTTGAGAGGCCGCATTTTCTGACACCATTACATAATCATCACCGGAGCCCTTTTCCAAGGCAAGGATACAGGTCATTACCTTTGTGGTACTGGCATTCGGGCGAGCTGTATAGCCCTCTTTTTCGTACAGTACCCGGCCAGAATCCCCATCCATAAGAACTGCTGATAAGGCATAGAGATTTCCAGTTCCGTCTGTTTCTTTCATATCAACAGCTGCCGGTATCATTTGCACAATGGAACTGACAGCCTTTTTTTCATCTGTGCCAGTGCTTCCTGACACCTGGGCAGCAGTGCATAAAACAAGTACAAAAGTCAGTGTAAAACAAAAGAATCTGTATCTGCTTTTCATAGTCCACCCCACATTCCGTTTATAGTATTTTACGCGGACCTGTCCCAAACTATGCAAAGCTCACTCTACAAGTTTTGCCTGATAAAAAGAACAGGTATCTTACAAAATACCTGTCCCTGAAATTGGTTCAATTTTCAGTTTGTATATCACAGCTAACCATTGTAAGTCAGATTCCATCGCTCAGACAACAGCATGTCCTCCTGGGAAAGCTGATACAGCTCCAGCAATTCTGCCGGTGCCTCTTTCACCTCTTTTTCAAACAATGTATTCAGCTGTTCCACAGGTTCCCTGCTGCCACCTGCCGGCTGAGCCATCATATAGTGATCGATCAAAGCAGACTGTGCTCTTCTTCCTCCAAGGCTGGAAAGCTTCGACAGACGCGCCCGTCTCGTCCCGCCATCGTCACATACCAGCAGATTTGTCATAAATTTCATCAGTTTAAGGCTCAGAAGAATATCTCCTGTTTTTACAAGAGGAAAAACCTTGTGGATTTCCTCCGCATTTTTGCGTTTTGCTTTGATACAATCAGAAGGATAAAAGGCATATGGATTTTTCCCATTTTCTCCCATAAGGAAGCGGTCAAATTCAATTTCCAGAAGGCCGTGGGAAATTCTGCCCTTATCATTCATTTCATTGACAAAAGGATGACAGGAAGAGTCCAGAAGATAATGACAGCCAAAGCCAAGAAGATAGGCAAGAAGCGCCTCATCACCAGTCTCTCTGACCTGCGCCATTCCCTGGGCGAAAAATGCCCGGGCTTTTTCTTTGTGCATACGGTATCCTACACTGCTTACGTGATTCTTAAAAATAAAATAATAGAAGAAAATATCCGGTCCGTGAAGACCGATCCGATACAGTTCACCGTTTTTCCGAATAATTTCTTTCACTTGATCGGGCAATTGCCTGTATACTTTCTGACCAAACAAATCATGTGCATATGTTGTGGGCATTTTTTCTCTCCTGTCTTATCGCCAGCAGTTTATCTGCGGCTTACTTGTCCTGTTTCATTGTCTGCAGTTTATCCGCGGCTTACTTATCCTGTTTCATTGTCTGCAGTTTATCCGCAGCTTACTTGTCCTGTCATATCGTCTGCAGTTTATCCGTAGCTTACTTGTCCTGTCTTATATATCCAGCTTCAGCTGTACTTCCTCTTCTGCCTCAGCCTTAAAATCCGCCATTTTTACCGGATCCACAGCCGGCAGTTCTTCCAGACCCTGCACACCAAATGTGCGAAGAAATTCTTCTGTAGTGCCGAAAAGGATCGGCCGTCCAGGTGCATCAAGACGTCCAAGCTCCTTTACCAGATTATACTCAACCAGCTTATTTACTGCATGATCGCTTTTTACTCCCCGGATCTTTTCAATCTCAGCTTTTGTCACAGGCTGCTTATAGGCTATAATAGACAGCGTTTCCAGCATAACATCTGTAAGGGCAGGTTTCTTAGGCTGCATGGCAATCCGAATCAGACAGCCATAGTAATCCCGTTTGGTGCACAGCTGATAAGAGCCCTCCAGCTCAATGATCTGGATTCCCCTTCCCTCATCCTTATATTTATCCATCAGATTATGGAGTAGTTTTTCTGTAGTTGGCTTATCCTGCTGGATTGCTTTCGCAATCTGACCTAATTCCACAGATTCACCCATCGCAAACAGGATTGCCTCAACGGCACCTTCTAATCGTTTAATTTCCATACACTATCCTTCTTCCTCTGCAAATTCTGTCAGATTCTTCCAGGTTTCCGGCTCTGTCACAACATTGATCTGAATGTCATCAAAAATCTCTTCCTGAACCACATGAATGTGTCCCATTTTTATCAGTTCCAGCACGGAAAGGAAGGTAACGATTACCTGTACTTTGGAACACTGCTTTTTCAACAGGTCTCGAAAGCTGAATTTCCTGTGAGTCTTTGCAAATTCTTTCATCTCCAGCATTTTATCAGAAAGACTGACTTCTTCCTTCTCGATTTTTCCAAACTGACTTCGGATAGGGTCCCGTCTGTCGTCCTGCCGCCTGATGATCGACTGGTAAATGGCGTTTAATTTCTCAAGAGTAAGACCAGCCAGAAGTTCTGAGGGATCCACTGGCTCCCGATACTGAAGCACCTCCCTTGGCACATCCGGCTCACGGAAATAAACGCCGCTGGCATCGTCCATTTTGTCCTTCAGCTCATAAGACATATATTTATACATCTTATATTCCAGAAGTTTCTGAACCAGCTCCGCTCTGGGGTCCTCCTCTTCTCCTTCTTCATTGATTTCTTTTGGAAGAAGCATCCGGCACTTGATATCCAGAAGTGTGGCTGCCATGACCATAAACTCACTCATAACTCCAAGATCTTCTTTTTCCATAGCGTGAATGTATTCCATATACTGATCCGTAATCTCCACAATCGGTATATCATAAATATCAATTTTATTTTTATCAATAAGGTGAAGGAGCAGATCAAGCGGTCCTTCAAAAACATTCAGTTTTACGGGAATTGCCATGCGCTTTCCTCTCTCCCTTACGGTTTCATTTCTATAAAAATCAGCTCTCTTGGATTATGGATCCGAAGAGGCACTGTGTGTTCCCCAAGGCCTGCACTTACGATCATACATTTGCCATTTTTGTAAAAATCGCCGCAACAGTATTTTGGAAAAGGTATAAACTGGGAACTGATGGCTCCCACATGTCTGGAAAAACGGAGCACACCGCCATGGTAATGTCCAGACAGAATCAGGTCTGCACCCCAGTGGAAATAGGTTCTGCCATATTTTGGGTTATGGGCAAGAAGAATATTTATGGCTTCCGGATCTGGCTTTCCCATAAGCTCTTCCATTTTTTCAGAAGTTAGCTTCGGGGAAAAAGGCTTGTGATAGTATTCCAGTGGAAGTTCCAGTCCATTTACCACAAAGGAATTGCCAGCCAGAACAACTTTGCTCTTCTCATTTGCCAGAAAACAGATTCCTTTTTGTTTCAACTCTGCCTGATATTCCAGGTACTCATTCCGATAAAGATGCCCTTCGGCCTTCATTTTGGTTTCGTGGTTTCCCATGGCGTAAAAGATGGGGAAGTTCTTCGCTAGTGTACAAAACAGTTTTCTGGCATTTCCCAGGGTGGAAGGATCCATCCGGACCACCATGTCTCCGGCAAGAAGAATGGCATCTGGGGCATTTTCCTGGATTTTTTTCAGCAAAGCACTGTTCTCTTCGCCGAAAATGCTTCCGTGAAGGTCTGCAAGAACAGCAAAGCGCACGCTTTTTTTTATTTTCGGGTTATGGACTTCATAGGTTACAGTTCGAAATTTCTCCATAAATCTCCTTAAATACTTTGTAATTTCCAGAGCGTGTTTGAAAAAGGCTTTCTGCAATCTGCACGCCCCAGGCCCTGCTTACTTTCCAAATCCACAGTTGGGGAAGGTACAGACTTTGCAGTTCAGGCAGAGACCGCCTTCTCCGTATGCAGCAACTTCTTCCGGGAAAATTTCATCGTCTGCCATGATTCTTGGCAGAACCAGGTCAAATACAGTACGCTTCGCATACATGACACATCCAGGAAGCCCAAGGATCGGGATGCATTTGCCCTCTTTCTCATAGTAAGCGATAAGAAGCATGGCTCCCGGCAGTACCGGTGCACCGTAAGTAACAACTCTGGCTCCTGTATCACGGATTCCTCCAGGTGTACGGTCATCTGGATCTACACTCATGCCGCCGCTGCAGACTACCATATCTGCACCATGGTTAATAAATTCCATAATGTCGGCTGTGATCTGTGCCTTGTCATCTCCCGGAGTCGTCTGACCAATCACCTCAGTGGGGTATTCGGAAAGCTTTTCTTTTAATACAGGGGTAAAGGTATCCTGAATCAGCCCTTTTTTTACCTCACTTCCGGTTGTGACGATTCCAACCTTTTTGAAATGATAGGGAAGAATGGAAAAAATCGGTTCCGGTCCAGCAGCTTCCACAGCTTTGTCCATTTTTTCTTTTTCGATTACAAGAGGGATGATCCTGGTGCCAGCCAGTTTATCTCCTTTTTTTACCGGTAAGTCCCCGTGGCGGGATTTTCAGAACTCCGTCCTCGTCTGCTACCAGCTCGATCTTGCCTTCTTTCACATCAGTTCCATGCATGGAATCTCCTGCACAGATTTTATACAAGATATCAGCGCCCTCATTTTCATGAAGAATGCCCTCTTTCTTTTCCCACACAAAAAGATGTTCTTTTCCAACTGAAAGGAGCAACGGAATGTCCTCTTCTTTCACAATATGTCCTTTGTAAAACAGAACGCCTTTCTTCTCATCCTTTATAATCTGTGTAATATCATGGCAGAGGATCTGGCCTACTGCGTCTTCGGTTTTTATTTCTTTCATTCTGCAATTCATCCTTTCGCATATAATTGCTGTTTACGATCACAATCCGGCTTTGCAAAGTTTCGCATATACGCCGTCCTTCTCCATCAACTCCTGATGTGTTCCTTCTTCTGCAATTCCCTCTTCGGTCAGCACCAGGATTCTTCTGGCATTGCGGATTGTGGAAAGACGATGGGCGATCACGAAGGTGGTTCGGTCTTTGGCAAGACGTTCCAGAGATTGCTGCACCACCTTCTCACTTTCGTTATCCAGGGCGGATGTTGCCTCATCAAAGATCAGGATCGGCGGATTCTTCAGAAAAGCTCTCGCAATGGAAAGACGCTGTTTCTGTCCTCCGGAAAGCTTCACGCCACGCTGTCCAATGTCTGTGCCATAGTTATCCGGCATTTCCATAATAAAATCATGAGCATTGGCAAGCTTGGCTGCGCGGATGACTTCCTCGTCGGTAGCGTCCGGACGGCCATACCGGATATTTTCCATAATGTTTCCTGCAAACAGGTATACATCCTGCTGCACAATGCCAATCTGATTACGAAGATCCTTCAGTTTGATCTTTCGGATATCTTTTCCATCCAGATAAATGGCACCGGATGAAACATCATAAAATCTGGGGATCAGGCTGCAAAGGGTAGTCTTTCCAGCTCCGGAAGTACCTACAAGGGCAACATAGTCACCGGGCTTCACCTCCAGATTTACGTTGGAAAGCACTTTCTCATTGTGGTCCTCATAGTGGAAAGAAACATTTTCGAAGCGGATATCTCCTTTTACATGATCCATAGAAACTGCATCCGGCGCATCTTCAATATCAGGCGCAATGGACATCATTTCCAGGAAGCGGTCATAACCACTGTAGCCGTTCTGGAACTGCTCGGTAAAGTTTACCAGCTTGGTAACCGGCTCTGTAAAATTGTTAATATACAAAAGGAAGGTCACAAGATCTGTGGCGCTTAAATCCCCTGCTGCCAGAAACATGGCTCCGGAAACCAGTGCAGTAACTGTGATCAGCGTGGTAAACGCATCCATGCCTGCATGGTAACCTGCCATATAGCGGTAAGTCACACGCTTGGAATCCACAAAACGCTCATTTCCTTTACGGAATTTCTCAATCTCACGCTTCTCATTTCCAAAAGATTTTACCACACGGATTCCGGAAAGACTGTCCTCGATCTGGCTGTTGATCTCGCCCATGCGCACACGGTTTTCCTTAAATGCACTTTTCATCTTTTTATTATAAATCAGTGCATAGATCAGCATAATAATTACAACTGCAAAACACAGCAGCGCCATCTGCGGCTTTACATTCATAAGAATGATCAGTGCTCCGAACAGCTTGATCACTGAGATCAGAATATCCTCCGGTCCATGGTGGAGAAGCTCTGTAATATCAAAAAGATCACTTGTGATCCTGGAAAGAAGCTGGCCGACCTTCTGATTATCATAAAATGCAAAAGAGAGCTTCTGGTAATGGCTGAATATCTCGTTTCGCATATCATGCTCAATATAAGCACCCATCATATGTCCATAATAGGTGATAAAATAACGGCTTCCAAGCTGCACCAGGATCAATACCAGCATTCCCACCCCGATTTTCAAAATCATGGTCTTCGCTTCATCCGCTGACATTTCACTTATGGAATTCATAATATAACGAACCATCAGTGGAATGACAAGTGTCACTGCTGCCCCAAGGAATGCAAAAAAAAGATCGGCAAAAAACAGTCCCTTATATGGTTTATAATAGCCTGCAAGCATCTTTAATCTGCCAGGCTGTTTTTTCTCTTGTTTCATATGATTCTCCTCCGCTTTTGCTGCTATATTTTTGTAAGACATCAGCAAAAATTTTCATACAGAGTTTATTATAAACCGACGAGGACTGTTTTGTCAAAATGCTTCTGTAATTTGTATAACTATTTTTAGAGGCAAAGGCGAAAATCAGGTTTTCCTGCCATACTACGTTCTTTACAATAGCTTTAATAGCTTTTTCAGACAGTTTTTATAGGTTGCTTTTTCTATAGTTTCAGAAAAAAGAATGTTCACCTCTCCAAGCTTTTGTCCATTCTGGTAATACTCCAGAGTCCCGGCAACATCACCTTCTTTTACAGGCGCCTGGACCTGAGTTTCCAGATTCAGTTTTCGTTCCACTTCGCCTATGGTTTTGCCGTCGGTGCTCAGATACTGGAAGTTTTTTTCATATTTTACTTCTGTGGTAGGTTTGGTTCCTTTTCGGACCTCTATCTGGGGAAGCTTTTCGGGATTTTCATCCGTGTAAAAGCTACATTTGGAAAAACCGTAGTTCAGCATGGCAGCGGCGTCCTTGAAACGAACTTTGTAATCGGGTGCTGCCATAACTACAGAAATCAAGGTAATGTTATTTCGGGACGCCACAGCAGATACGCAATACTTTGCCAGACTGGTACTTCCGGTTTTCAGACCGATGCATCCGTCGTAGCTGCGAAGGAGCTTGTTAGTATTCGTTAAGCAAAACTCTTTGGAGCCTTGTCTGGTCACATGAGTAATATTTTCCATCCATATAGAAGAGTACTCCAGGATCTTCGGATATTTGGTGATCAGCTCCCGGCTCATAATGGCAATGTCCCGGACAGTTGTGTAGTGATCTGTGGATTCTGTCAATCCACAGCAGTCTACAAAATGGGTATTCTCCATTCCAAGCCCTGCTGCCCGCTCATTCATCTGCCGCACAAATTCCTGCTCGCTGCCTCCAATATGCTCTGCCATTGCTACACTGGCGTCATTTCCAGAGGCGATCACAATGCACTTGATCATAGTCTCCACGTCCTGGGTTTCTCCTTCCTCCAGAAATACCTGGGAGCCACCCATAGATTTCGCATAGGCACTAGTGGTTACCAGATCATCCATTTTCAGTGTACCATTCTCCAACGCATCGAAAATCAGGATTAATGTCATAATCTTTGTAATACTCGCTGGACTTCGCCTGGTATCCGAATCTTTTTCGTAAATTACAGTGCCTGTACTGGCCTCCATTAAAAGAGCAGAAGGTGCCTGCACAAGCGCATCATCAGGTGCTGCTGGCTCCGTGGTTTTTTCTTGTTCTTTCGGGGATGCAGCGGTATTATCACTTGTAAAATTTTCTGCCCTTTCATTCAACGGTATATCCGCTTTCCCATATGCAATCCGACAACCAGTTCCCACCATGAGACTGGCCAGCAAAATAGGTAAAACCGCCTTTCTTATTGCCTTTCCAAGCATAGGATGTCTCCTCAAAAATAAGTTCTATTCTATTGTAAAGCGGTCACCATAATTTTATTACTATAATCTCAGAATGCAAAAGCATCACCAATCTGCAAATATTTCCATGACTTCTCCACGTAAAAAAGTGGAGTTTACGAATTTTCTTCCTCATCTTCCAGGATCCGCAGCCCGGCTGTACTGGTTACGGGGAGGGAGAATACAATGGTTCCGGCTTTGGAGGTGAGACCGGCTTTTTCCATGATAGCACTCATAATGGCATTTTTCTGTTCTGATTTTGCCACAATGAAGATCACCTCTTTTTCGGAAACCAGGGAAACGCCAAGAAACTGTTCAGCGCGCTTCATTCCTACCCCTTTTCCATGAAGAACGGTACCGCCGGTTGCGCCACTCTCCTCTGCTGCTTTCATCACCTGGGTGTTATATCCGTAATTGGCAATTGCCACGATCAGTTCATGCTTTGTCTCTTTCAATGTACCTTCCTCCTCTCTTACAAACTCCTGTCCCTGAATGAGAAATCCCAATTCCCGTTTGCCGCCAATGCTGCTCATGGGAATGGTAAATGCAATCCCAGTTCCGGGCACGTCGATCCGCAGCTGGTTCTGCAAGCCCTTTTTCACCTTTTTCCAGGTAGCTTCTGTCACAAAGTGAAAACAGATGCTTTTATCATCATCTTCTAATCCCATATAGTCAAGGATGGAGCTTGAGGCAGTTCCCATACCAAGGGAAACCGTTCCTACTTCTATCTGATTTTCCCGGTAAAGTGCTGCAAATTTCGACATGTATTTTCGGTTGGTGATGGTAACCATCATGTATAATTCGCTCATAGATGATTCCTTTCTTTATAAAGTTCGTTGCTGTTCATAATCTTCCCTGAGTGTACCCAATCATCATTCCTATAATCTGTACTTCCACTTTGTGCCACACAAAAATGGCATCTATTAGGTCTTCCTAACTATAATTGTTCATTTATAATGTGTTTGAGTCAACACTCAATCCCTATTTTCTTAATTTTCTATAACTCTATAATTTCTGTGTCTTCCAGTTCTTCAAACAGTTCCGCCACTGGTATAGCTTCCACTGGTATTTTGTCCGCAGGCAAATTCTTCCCCTTGCCTCCAAGCTCGCCGCCTTTTACCCGATAAACCAAGCCTAGCACCTGCAAAGTAATAAGCGGCGTCATAGCAACCATTGCCACTACGCCAAAAGCATCTGTCACAATATTTCCACCCACAGCTTCACAGGCTCCCTGCGCCAGCGGAAGGAGAAAGGTGGCTGTCATAGGTCCAGAGGCAACACCACCAGAGTCAAATGCAATAGCCGTAAAAATTTTGGGAACAAACAGGCTGAGGATTAAGGCAATGGCATAACCTGGCACCAGAAAACAGAAAATGGAGATTCCAGTCAGCACCCGGAGCATAGAAATCCCAACAGAGACTGCCACACCCACAGACAGACCAATCTGTATGGATTTCCCGGAAATCGCACCGTCAGTCAGTTCCTCTACCTGCTTCATCAGCACATATACCGCAGGCTCGGCTTTTACAATAAAGTAACCGATCACCATTCCAAGAGGCACAAGAATCCAGTTATAAGGCAGATTTCCCAATACCATCCCCAGGTAATTTCCCGCTGGGATAAAGCCTACATTTGCCCCGGTAAGAAACAGAACAAGTCCTATATATGTATAAAATAAGCCGATACAGATTTTGATCAGCACAATTTTATTCAATTTCAGCGAAACAATCTGGAAAATTCCGAAGAAAGCAATAATTGGGAAAAGGGATACAGCGATCTCTTTAAAATATTTGGGCAGTGCGACTGCAAATAATTTTCCCAGTTCTATCGAGTTTTCCACTTCAGAAACCACTTCCAGCGCAGCACTGCCTTCCGTGTGGTACAAAAGTCCCAGAATCAGGACTGCCAAAATAGGTCCAATGGAGCACAGAGCCACAAGCCCGAAACTATCATCTCCAGCATGTTTATCATTACGGATGGATGCAATACCAACACCCAATGCCATAATAAAGGGTACCGTCATAGGTCCAGTGGTCACTCCACCGGAATCAAATGCCACTGCCAAAAAATTCTCAGGAACAAACATGGCTAATATAAATACCAAAATATAGAAACTGAATAACAATGGCGGCAGCGCAATTCCAAAAAGGATACGCAATAAGGCCACAACAAGAAACGCACCAACACCAAGTGCCACGGATAAGATCAGCACCAGATTGGGCACAGAAGAAACCTGTTCTGCAAGAACCTGCAGATCTGGTTCAGATATTGTGATAATAAAGCCCAGAATAAAACCGATAATTATAATAAAGCCTAACTTTTTCGTGCGAAGCATGCTGCCTCCCACATGCTCTCCCATGGGCGTCATGGATAATTCTGCTCCCATGGAAAAAAAGATCATTCCCAGGATCACAAGCACAGATCCTACCAGAAATTCCACCAGGATGCCTGGGGATAACGCGGCAACGGTAAAACCAAGTATAAAAACGATCAGTACAATGGGAATCACTGCGCTGATGGATTCTCTGGCTTTCTCCCTGGCTTTTTCCTTTAAGACGGACTGATGGGACTGAAGTTCTCTGATTAATTTTCTTTTTTCCACATATACCTCCATTTCTAAATATTTCACTGTAGTTGCCTGGAGCGTGTTTGAAAAAGCATTCTATCATCTATACGCCCCACTTCGATGCCTGATATGGATTATTGTAACATTTTCCCATGGGGTTCGTCATCTATAAAACAAATACATATTCTTAATTTTTTGTAAACTGCCTGCATAAACAAAAAACAACCAGAATTTAATATAGACTTAGCTATATTTCTTCCGGTTGTTTTACATCAATGTATTTTCAACAGATATCATGCAATTTCGGATTTTATCAGCCTGTGATCACACCACCGCCAATGACTACGTCTCCATCATAAAGCACAGCTGCCTGCCCTTTGGTGATAGCTCGCTGGGGCTCATCAAAAATGATGTGTACACTATGTTCTCCAGTAACTTTTACAGTTGCCCACTGCTCCTTCTGGCGGTAACGAACCTTGGCTTTGGCGCGGAATTCTGCCGGCGGGGTATCAAAGGAGATGAAATTAAAGTCTTCCGCATCCAGTTCGCGATGGAACAAATCTTCATTATCTCCCAGAATCACGCGGTTCTCTGCCGGACAGATTTTGGTAACGTAAACCGGCTTCCCGGCCGCAATACCAAGCCCCTTTCGCTGACCTACCGTGTAGCCAATAATTCCTTTATGATGCCCAAGCACATTTCCGTCTTTATCTGTAAAATCGCCTGCCGGATAGTCTTTTCCTGTAAACCGGCGGATAAATCCAGCATAATCCCCATCTGGGACAAAACAGATATCCTGGCTATCCGGCTTATCTGCATTATAGAAGTTCTGCTGATCTGCAATCATACGAGTCTGATGTTTATTCATGTCTCCAAGTGGAAACATGGTGTGTGCCAGCTGCTCCTGAGTAAGAGAGTAAAGAACATAACTCTGGTCTTTTGCAGGGTCAGCTGCTTTTTTCAGAAGATATCTGCCATCTTCCCGCTTTTCAATTCTGGCATAGTGTCCGGTTACTACATAGTGACAGCCTAATTCTTCTGCACGATGGTAAAGGCTGTTGAATTTCAGGTAGCGGTTGCAGTCAATGCAGGGGTTGGGAGTTGCACCGTTTTCATAGGCTGCTACGAAGCGGTCCATAACTTGTTTTTTAAAATCTGCGGTGAAATTAAACACGTAATACGGGATTCCAAGATTATGCGCTACGCTCCTTGCATCCTCCACATCATCCAGAGAACAGCAGCTTTTTTTGCGGCTCACA
>OHYD01000731.1_pt1 | contig 16344 bp, 13 predicted proteins | sample 1580191 | NCBI WGS metagenome assembly OHYD01 (sample SAMEA3882510, study PRJEB24775) | human gut metagenome | biome: human-associated habitat; feature: intestine environment; material: feces | place: Netherlands | collected 2009/2010 | reverse complement strand
AAGGCGGAAACGGAAATATGCATTACGCAACCGCTACCATGCAGGTTCCGAAATACGCCCAGCCAGGCCAGCCGGCACAGGAGCTGGAAGTAAGAATGGAACTGAAAGTCATCGCGGACGTCGGACTCGTCGGTTTCCCGAACGTTGGAAAATCGACCCTGCTTTCCCGCGTGACAAATGCAGAACCGAAAATTGCAAATTATCACTTTACCACACTTTCCCCGAACCTCGGTGTCGTAGACCTTGAGGGCTGCAGCGGATTTGTTATCGCAGATATCCCGGGACTGATCGAGGGTGCATCGGAAGGAGTCGGCCTCGGCCATGAATTCCTGCGCCACATCGAGAGAACCCGCGTGATGATCCATGTAGTAGACGTTGCATCGACCGAGGGAAGAGATCCGGTGGATGATATCAACAAGATCAACAAAGAGCTCGAAGCCTATAACCCGGAGATCGCAAAACGCCCGCAGATCATCGCGGCCAATAAGACCGATGCGATCTATGTAGAAGAGGGCGAAGAGGATCCGGTGGAACGTCTGAAAAAAGAGTTCGAGCCGAAAGGCATCCCGGTTTATCCGATTTCTGCCGTCAGCGGAAAAGGCTTAAAAGAGCTTTTATATGCCGTACAGAAAAAACTCGATGAGCTTCCGAAAGAGCGTATGGTCTTCGAGCAGGAATTCTTCCCGGAGGATATGCTTCTTGCCGAGAACCTGCCGTACACCGTCGAGCAGGACCCGGAGGACGAGCACCGCTTCATCATCGAGGGACCGAAGATCGAGAAAATGCTCGGCTACACCAATCTGGATTCCGAGAAAGGTTTTGCTTTCTTCCAGCGGTTCTTAAAAGATACCGGTATCTTAGACGAACTCGAGCAGGCCGGCATCCAGGAAGGCGATACCGTCAAGATGTATGGATTTGAATTTGATTATTATAAATAGAACGAATAAATAACGAAGGAGGAGACGTATGACCAGCAAGCAGAGAGCATACCTGAAAGGCCTTGCCATGACCATGGAACCGATCCTGCAGGTAGGAAAAAGCAGCATCACGCCGGAGCATACCGCTGCTGTAGCAGAGGCACTTGAGGCGAGAGAACTAATTAAAATCAATGTACTGCAGAACTGCCTCGATGATCCAAGAGAGATCGCAGAAGTTCTGGCAGAACGCACCAATTCCCAGGTCGTACAGGTGATCGGCAAAAAGATCGTGCTGTACAAAGAGGGCAAAAAAGAGAAAAAGAAAATTCAGCTTCCGAAATAATCCGCAGGAAAGAACCGCCGGGACCGGAGCATACCGCTGCAGTTCCGGCGCTTTTTGAGGAAAACGTATGGAAAAGAAAAACAGAAAAATTGGCATTATGGGAGGCACATTCGATCCCATTCATATCGGTCATCTGATCCTTGGCGAGGCGGCGTACGAGCAGTTCGGGCTTGATGAAGTCTGGTTCCTTCCGGCCGGAAATCCGCCACATAAGCGGAACCGGGCGGGACGGGCAAAGGATGCACAGCGTGTCGAGATGGTGCGCCGTGCCATCGCATCCAATCCGCATTTTGTGCTCTGCACCAAAGAGATGAAAGATGAGGGCTATACCTACAGTTATCGGACGCTTGAGGCGATGCGGAAGGAACATCCGTGCACGGAGTTTTACTTTATCATTGGAGCGGATTCCCTGTTCTATTTTGATGAGTGGAAAAATCCAGAGCGGATCTGCGCCGCGGCAAAGATCCTTGTGGCGACCAGGGATCGGGCAAAAGAGAAAGAGCTTCTGGCCTGTATGGAACGAAATGCAAAAAAACTTCACGGTACCTTTCTGAAACTCGACACACCGAATCTGGATGTTTCTTCCCACGAACTGCGGGAATGGATCCGGGAAGGAAAATCCGTGAAATACTATCTGCCGGATTCTGTGATTTCCTACATTCAGGAGCAGAAAATCTATCAGGAGTAGAGGAAGAGCAGGATGGAACAGTACGATTTATGGAAACTGGACAAAAAACTCCAGAAGGAAGTCGATGAAGACCGCTATCATCACACGCTCGGTGTGATGTTTACCGCAGCATCCATGGCGATGGTATGGGGCGAGGATCTCGAAAAAGCCCGTGTCGCGGGACTGCTTCACGACTGTGCAAAATGCATTCCGAATAAGAAAAAAATCACCATGTGTGAGAAAAATAAGATTGAAATCACTGAGTTTGAGCGGAACAATCCGTTTTTGATCCATGCCAAGCTCGGTGCATTTCTGGCGAAGGACAAGTATAAGGTGGAAGATCCGGAGATCTTAAGTGCCATCACCTGGCATACGACAGGAAAAGAAGATATGACATTGCTGGAGAAGATCATCTATATTGCAGATTATATCGAACCGGCACGAAACAAGGCACCGCACCTTACCCGCCTTCGGAAGCTGGCATTCACCGATATCGACGAATGCATGTATGAAATTTTAAAAGACAGTATGGCGTATCTGTCGGAAAACCCGAAGACGATGGATCCGATGACGGAGCAGGCATATCAGTTCTATGAAGCACTGCACCGGGAACGGACGGCAAAGGAGGAAGCGTAAATGAGCGAAGCAAAACAGACTGCAAAACTTGCACTGGAAGCACTGGAAGATAAAAAAGCAATGGATGTCCGCATTCTGGACATTACCCATGTTTCGACTCTGGCAGATTATTTCATGATCGCCAGCGGAAGCAACCGCAACCAGGTACAGGCGATGGCAGACAACGTGGAGGAGGTACTCGGAAAGGCCGGCGTACATCCAAAACAGATCGAAGGCTATCAGACTGCAAACTGGATTCTGATGGATTACGGCGATGTTGTCATCCACATCTTCGATGAGGAGAACCGCCTGTTCTACGATTTGGAGAGAATCTGGAGAGACGGTAAAGTCGTAGAAAAAGAAGAGATTATGTAAGTTAGGTGGAAAAAGGCGCAGAAAATCCGGAACCGTGCAGAGAAAGGCGGACGGGTTCTCTGCGCCTTTCTGGTGTTTGGAACGCATATGATAAAGAAAAAGGGGAATATCACACGATGAAAAAAATAGAAAGCGGATCGCTTGCTGTGATGCTCGATGAAGAGACGCTGGGACTTAGGATCGAAAAAGACGGCGTTGTCTGGAATACGGATCCGAAAAAGACACCGGAACTGATTTTTGCAGAGGGAACATACCGTTTCCTGGATGCAGAGGAGATTTCCCATGAGGTCTATTCCTTCGGCGTCGGATGCGGCATCCGGAGCCGTTATGCGGGATTTGCGGGAACACCGTATGCCTTCGAGACGATTATCTGGATCGAAGCTGTGGATGAAACATTTTGGATGGAGTGGATTCCGCTCTGCGAGGAGGGACTGCATCCGGTAAAGGTGCTGTGGCCGACGGCAATGGAGTTTACAAACGGGCGCGATGACTGGTATACACTCCTTACCGAGGGACAGGGACTTCTGATTCCGAATACCTGGAAGACGGAACTTGGAAAGCTTTCGTTTGACGGCAGATTTGAGACCTCCGGCGGCTATATGCCGTGGTTTGGCCAGGTGAAGGAAAGATGCGGCTATACAGCGATCTGTACAACACCGTGGAACGCCGGTTATCAGGCAGAGCACCCGGCAGGCGGCCCGTATACCAGCGTGGGGGCATGGCTGGAGCCAAGCCTTGGAACAATGAATTACCGCCGCGTATTCCGTTATACGTTTTTAAATGACTGCGATTATAACGACCTCTGCAAAATATACCGTCAGTATGTACGGGAACAGGGCCATCTGCGCACTTTGAAAGAAAAGGCAGTACAGAATCCGTCCATTCACGATCTTGTGGGAACGTGTTTTGTTCATACGGGAATCAAGACGGTTGTGCAGCCGGAGTCCGGCTTTTTCGATCCGCAGAATCCGGAGAAAAATAACCGCGTAGTGCCGTTTTCCGTGCGCGAACAGCAGATCCGCGAAATTCATGATCTCGGCGTAGAGAAAGTCTATCTTCATCTGGACGGCTGGGCAGAACCGGGGTATGACAACCAGCATCCGGACTACACACCGGCATGCCAAGCGGCCGGCGGATGGGAAGACATGAAATCGCTTGTCGATACGATGCATGATTTCGGCTACAAATTCGGTATTCACGACCAGTACCGCGATTATTACCATGCAGCGCCGAGCTACGATGAAAATTATGCCTGCCGCCTTCCGGATAGAACGATACCGGGACACAGTTACTGGGCGGGCGGACCGCAGAGCTATCTCTGTGCAACGCAGGCACCGTTCTATGTGAAACGGAATTTTGCCGAGCTGAAGAAAAACGGAATCCGGCTTGACGGTGCATACCTCGATGTGTTTACGTGCAACGAGGGCGACGAGTGCGCAAATCCGGAGCATGTGATGACGAGAAGAGACTGCTATACGTACCGCGGAAACTGCTTCTCCTGGCTGCTATCACAGGGGATTCTCTCAAGCTCCGAGGAGGTCAGCGACTGGGCCGTTCCGTATCTGGTATTCTGCCATTATGCGCCGTACGACTTTATGCTGCGCCCGGCAGAGACACCGAAAAAAGGAATCCCGGTGCCGCTCTTTAATCTTGTGTATCATGACTGCGTAATCGAGCCGTGGATGATGGACCATGTTTCAAAAGACGAGGACTATATGCTGTATGCGCTTCTTGCAGGCGGTGCACCGTATCTTGTACGGGACGGCGCATATCCGAATACAGATGGTGCATTTGACGGGGAGAAAATCAGTCTGGAAGAGATGACAGAAAGATGCCGCGTTGTAACGGAGCTGCATGAAAAAACGGCACTCCTGGAACTGGTACGCCACGAGTGTATGACGGCGGACGGAAGCGTACAGAAGAGTGAATTTTCCGATGGAACATATGTTATTTGTGACTTTGCAGAGCAGATATATGAAATCGGATACGGGGAATAAAAGAAAAGCGCCACATGTAGATTTTGTTCTTATAAAAATACAAGATTTTGTGGTTTTCCTTGTATTTTTTCAAGTGCATATCTTGCGCGGAAAGCAGAGATTTGTTATATTATGCATGCGGAGGTGTTCATGCCCGGTGCAAAGAAGATGTCGGAGCGTGACGAAACAAAATAACACCAGAAAGGAACAAAGCAAATGAGAGAATTTGAACAGTGGGATGGCTTTACCGGAAGACTCTGGAAAGAAGGCATCGACGTACGTGACTTTATTCAGAACAACTATACTCCATATGACGGAGATGAGAAATTCCTGGAGGGACCAACAGAGGCTACAGACCGTCTGTGGGGCAAATTACAGGAACTCCAGAAAGAAGAGCGTGCAAAAGGCGGCGTTCTGGATATGGAGACAGACGTTGTAAGCGGAATCACAGCTTACGGCGCAGCATATATCGATGACAGCATGAAAGATCTGGAGCAGGTAGTTGGTCTTCAGACAGACAAACCGCTGAAACGTGCATTTATGCCGTATGGTGGAATTAAAATGGCTGAGCAGTCCTGCGAGACTTACGGCTACAAACCAAGCGAGAAGCTTCATGAAATTTTCACTAAATATCACAAAACACATAACCAGGGTGTATTCGACATCTACACACCAGAGATGATGAAAGCCCGTCACAATAAAATTCTGACAGGTCTGCCGGATACCTATGGCCGTGGCCGTATCGTAGGCGACTACCGTCGTGTTGCTCTGTACGGTATTGATTACCTGATCGAGCGCAAAAAAGCAGACTTCGCTGCAACAAATCGTCAGGGAATGCGTCGTGGTGACTTCCAGTTAAGAGAAGAGATCGCTGACCAGGTCAGAGCACTGCAGGATATGAAAGTTATGGCACAGTCCTATGGCTATGACATTTCCGAGCCGGCTAAGAACGCAAGAGAAGCTGTTCAGTGGCTGTACTTCGGATACCTTGCAGCTATCAAAACTCAGAACGGTGCTGCAATGAGCGTTGGCCGTGTATCTACTTTCCTTGACATCTACATCGAAAGAGATATTGAAAAAGGAATCCTGACTGAGAAAGAAGCTCAGGAGCTGATCGACCATCTGGTAATGAAATTCCGTATGGTTAAATTCGCAAGAATTCCGTCTTACAATCAGCTGTTCTCCGGTGACCCGGTATGGGCTACTCTGGAAGTTGCCGGTATGGGAATCGACGGACGTTCTATTGTTACAAAGAACGATTTCCGTTTCCTGCATACACTGGAAAACATGGGACCGTCCCCAGAGCCGAACCTTACTGTTCTGTACTCTGAGCACCTTCCGGAAGCTTTCAAAAAATATGCAGCTCATATTTCTGTACAGACAAGCTCCATCCAGTATGAGAACGATGATGTAATGCGTCCGGTATGGGGCGATGATTACTCCATCTGCTGCTGTGTATCTGCTACCGAGACCGGTAAGGAGATCCAGTTCTTCGGCGCTCGTGCAAACCTTGCAAAATGCCTTCTGTACGCTATCAACGGCGGTAAAGACGAGAAGACAAAACAGCAGGTTGCTCCGGAATATCAGCCGATCACCGGCGAATACCTGGACTATGATGAGGTTATGAAGAAATACGACGTTATGATGGACTGGCTGGCTCATCTGTACGTTGGAACTCTGAACATGATCCATTACATGCATGACAAATACTACTATGAGGCAGCAGAGATGGCTCTGATTGACACCGATGTAAGACGTACCTTTGCAACCGGTATCGCAGGATTCTCTCACGTAGTAGACTCCTTAAGCGCAATCAAATACGCTAAAGTTAAAGTTATCCGTGACGAAGAAGGAATGGCTGTTGACTTCGAGACAACCGGCGACTTCCCAAGATACGGCAACGACGATGACAGAGCAGACGAGATCGCTGTATGGCTGCTTCGTACCTTCATGGACAAACTGAAATACTGCCATACCTATCGTGATTCTGAGCCGACTACCTCTATCCTTACCATTACTTCCAACGTTGTATATGGTAAAGCAACTGGTTCTCTGCCGGACGGAAGAAAAGCCGGTGAGCCTCTGTCTCCGGGAGCTAACCCGTCTTACGGCGCAGAGAAGAGCGGACTTCTTGCTTCCCTGAACTCTGTAGCAAAACTGCCGTATGAGGACGCTCTGGACGGAATCTCCAACACCCAGACCATCAACCCGGGCGCACTTGGCCACAACGACGAAGAGCGTACCGAGAACCTGGTACACGTTCTGGACGGATACTTCGAGCAGGGTGCACATCACCTGAACGTAAACGTATTCGGAACCGAAAAACTGATCGACGCAATGGAGCACCCGGAGAAACCGGAGTATGCAAACTTCACAATCCGTGTATCCGGCTATGCAGTTAAATTCATCGACCTGACAAAAGAGCAGCAGATGGACGTAATTGCACGTACCTGCCACGATCATATGTAATTTCTGAAAATGTTATTTCTAAAGCCCCCGCGGCCGCAGCAATGCGGCTGTGGGGGCTTTTTGTATATCGCTGCTTGAATTCCAGTAAAATCCACTTGATTTAGAGTACATAAAATGAGAAAATTTATCAGATGCAGAACGCTAATTGAAAAACTTTTATCAAGTAATTCATAGCGTAAGTTACGAGTTAATGTTATAATACCAAAGTTAGGATTTCCTAACATAAGAAAAAATGGAGTTTTATTTATGAAAAAGAAAATTGTTGCAGCATTTTGTCTTGCCATGGTGATGACGGTCGGCGGATGTTCCGGTGCGGGGACAGCAGCGCAGCCGGAGAGCAGTGAAAGTCAGACACAGCCGGCGTCTGTTTCGGAGTCTTCGAGCAGTTCTGACGCTTCGGAAGAGAATTCCACGCAGAAATCCGCATCATCCACAGCTTCTTCCGATGCCGCAGATGCATCGAGCAGCCGAGATATTTTTGCTATGGATACGTACATGACGGTCACTGCCTATGGTCCGAATGCAGAAACGGCGGTGGATCAGGCACAGCAGGAGATTGAGCGGCTGGATGCACTTCTGTCGACCGGAGAGGAGACGAGTGAAGTAGCGCAGATCAATGCAAACGGCGGCGGAACCTTATCGGAGGATACCACCTATCTGCTGGAACGCTCGCTGGATCTGTATGACAGCACAAACGGCGTTTTCGACATCGCAATTTATCCGATCATGGACGCCTGGGGTTTTACAACCGGAAATTATACGATTCCTTCGGATGAGACGATCGAAAGCCTCCTTCCGCTGACCGATGCCAATGATATCCTTTACGACAAGGACAGCGCATCCATCAGCTTTGCCAAGGACGGCATGAAAATCGACTTCGGCGGAATTGCAAAAGGCTATACCTCCGGCAGAATCGCCGATATTTACCGGGAATGCGGTGTGACGAGCGGGCTCATCAACCTCGGTGGAAACGTTCAGGTTGTCGGCACGAAAACGGATGGCAGCAAATGGCGTGTTGCCGTGCAGAGTCCGGAAGCGGAGGATGATTATCTCGGCATTCTCTCGACGGCCGACCGGGCGGTTATTACTTCTGGCGGCTATGAGCGGTATTTCGAACAGGACGGCATGAAATATCATCACATCATCGACCCATCGACCGGTCATCCGGCAAATAACGGTCTGGTGTCGGTGACGATCGTAAGTGCTGACGGAACACTGGCGGATGGCCTTTCTACTTCTCTTTTCATCATGGGAAAGGACAAGGCAGCTGAATACTGGCGTGCACACAGCGATGAATTTGACACCATTCTGGAGGATGAGGACGGAGTTCTGTATGTAACCGAAGGAATTGCCGATGATTTCGCATCCGATCACGAGACAAACATTATCAGGAAAGACGGTGATACATAACCATGGGAAAATGGAAAAAACTGACAGCATTTGCACCGGCTCTCGCGGCAGTTATCGTAGCAGCCTGCGCCGGTATTTCGCTGAATGGCTACACTGCACCGGTTTACGCCGTAGAGCAGCCGGAGGCACTGGTGACACCGGAGCCGGAACAGGATACCGATGCAGCGGAAAAGAAAGATGATACAAAAAAGAAGGACGATACCAAAAAGACAACCGATACCGAAGCAGAACTTGTCGCAGCCGTCGGTTCCGGCAGCTTTGAGCTGGCGGACGGAACGTACGAAGGAAGCGGAACAGGTTTTGGCGGTACGATTACAGTCTCTGTCGTATTGAAAGACAAAACGATTCAGTCGATTTCGATTGTAAGCGCTCCCGGCGAGGACGCAGCTTTCCTGAACCGTGCAAAGGGAGTTATCGACCGTATCATCGCATCCCAGAGTGTGGATGTGGACACGGTTTCCGGTGCAACTTTCAGTTCAAAAGGTATCCTTGCAGCCGTGAAAAATGCACTGACCGGTCAGGAGGACACTTCAGAACCGGCATCCGCATCAGGAGCGGCAGGCGGCGGAACAGTTACGGTATCTAAAATTGAAGAGCCGGCTGCCGGGATGGAACGTATTACGGAACTGGAACGGGATTTGGCGGCACAATGAAAGTCTGTGTTGTTGTCAGCGGCGGAAAAATTGCTTCGATTGATATTGTGGAAAACAGCGATACGCCAAGCTACCTTTCCAGCGCTTCCTCTCTGATTTCGACGATTATCTCAACACAGAGTACGAATGTGGATACGGTCTCCGGCGCGACATACAGCTCCCGCGGTATTATTGAAGCTGTGCGGAGTGCCTTAAGTCAGGCGGCAGTGAACGGGTCTTCCAGTACAAACGGAGGAAGCCAGGGCAATACAAACAACGGAAACAACAGTCAGAATAACGGCCAGAACAATAACAACTCGTCTGCATCCAAGGGAAGTTTTCCTTATCAGGACGGAATTTATTACGGAACGGCCGCCGGTTTCCAGGGAGACATCAAAGTGGCGGTAGCCCTGCAGGATCAGACGATCAAAGCGGTACTGATTCTGGAAAACGAAGATGACGAGACATTCTTCAACCGTGCCAAAGTCGTAGCGGACCGCATCGTAGACGGACAGAAAACCGATGTGGATCTCGTATCCGGCGCAACGTACAGCTCCCGCGGCATCCAGAACGCAGTAAAACAGGCGCTGGAAAATGCGAAGAAAGCAACAAACGGCGAGACCGTTCCGGATAACGGAACGAGCAGCGGCGGAACCACAACGATTCCGGAAGGAAAATTCCCATACGAGGAAGGCATTTACTACGGAACCGGCGAGGGCTATCTGGGAGACATTACAACGGCAGTTGTCATTCAGGATGAGACGATCAAGGCAATTCTCGTGACCGAGAGTGAAGATGACGAAGCATTCTTAAAACGCGCAAAACAGACAGCAAAGGACGTTGTGAAAAACCAGACACTGGAAGTCGACACCGTTTCCGGCGCAACCTACAGCTCCAGGGGAATTCTTGCGGCAATCGAGGAAGCTTTAAAAGAGGCAGAACGCGTAACTGAGGAAAAGAAAAATCCAACCCCGACGCCAACGGTAACTCCGACACCGACGGAAACACCAACCCCGACCGAAACCCCGGAGCCAACTGAGACGCCAACACCAACACCGACGGAAACTCCGGAACAAAAGATCTATCAGGACGGCGAATACACAGCGATTGCCGTCTGCGAGCCGGATGAAGATGAAGATTTTACCGCTTATCAGCTTTCCGTGACGGTAACAATTGAAAACGATAAAATCGTAGCGTTAAGCAACATCACCGGTGACGGAGACAGTCAGAATGCCTCCTACATCCGCCGCGCATCCGAAGGAACCTCCAAAATCAAAGGCGTTTCCGCTCAGATTCTGGAAACCGGAACGCTTGAAAACATCGACACCGTTTCCCGTGCAACCTGCTCCTCAAAAGCCATTCTTGAGGCATGCCGGAATGCGCTGGATGCTGCGAAAGTAACGCAATAAAGGGGAAAACAGATGAGACAATTGATTGTTCGTTTTTTGAATGTCGCTGTCATTGCTGCTGTTCTGATCGGCTACAATACCGTACTCGACAAAAGAGACAAAGAGGATCAGATCGCGCGGCTCTCGGCAGAGCTTGAGACGACCCAGCTTCAGAAGGAAAACCTGCAGGCCGCAGCAGCTGCATCCAACACGGCGGATACGGCCGCAAGTGAAGCAGCAGAAGCAGAAGGGCAGTACGTGGACGGTACGTATGACGGTGAAGCTGACGGCTTCGGCGGCACCATTGCAGTTGAAGTAACCGTAGAGGGCGGCCAGATTACCGATCTTGCCATCACATCCGCCGACGGCGAGGACAGTGCGTATCTGTCAAACGCGGAGGCGATCATTCCAAAGATTATTGAGGCACAGTCCGCCGATGTTGATACGATCAGCGGAGCAACATTCAGCTCCACCGGTATCAGAAATGCGGCGCAGGAAGCAATAGAAAAGGCGGAGAAATAACATGAAAAATTTAGATCTATCCACATTACCGGCAAAGAAGAGAAAACAGATCGTTTCCTGCCTGCGTGCCGGAATCCAGCTTTTATATTTCCTGTTTCTTCCGTCAGTATTTACCGCTGCATTTAACGGAGTGAAATACATTTTTACGCAGATTGGACAGGGTGAAAAAATTGAGATGACCGCGTTTGTGTCGGCTCTGCTCCTTGTCTGTGCATTTACGATCGTATTCGGAAGATTTTTCTGCGGTTTTGCATGCGCTTTTGGAAGTCTGGGGGATGCAATGCATGCAATTTATGGTATAATCTGTAAGAAACGTAAAAAAAAGCCCAGACGCATCAAACCGGAACTGGCAAAAAAACTGGCGCTGGTCAAATACGGCATTCTGCTTCTGATTGCTCTTTGCTGCTTTGCAGGAGTTTATCAGAAAGCAAGAGGAACAAGCCCGTGGGATGTCTTTTCCATGCTGCATGCGGGAAATTTCCGACTTTCCTCTTATATTCCAGGCATTGTTCTTCTGGTGCTGATCCTGGTCGGCATGTTCTTTGAGGAGCGCTTTTTCTGCCGTTTCCTGTGCCCAATGGGAGCTGTCTTTTCTCTGCTTCCGATCCTGCCGTTCTTTACTCTGCACCGGAAACGCGAAAACTGCATCCGCGGCTGCAGCGCCTGCACGAGACAGTGCCCGTCAGCGGTGGAACTGCCATCCAATGGATCCGTGGAGATCTCCGGCGACTGTTTCCAGTGCCAGAAATGTATTGATACGTGTCCAAAAGGCAATATCCGCTGCGGGGTAAAGGAACTTTACGGAAATGAAATCCTCTTTACGCTGTTCCGTGCTGTATTCCTGCTGACACTGCTGTTATGGGCTGGCATCTGATTCAGAATAAGGAAAAATATATGAAGAAAAAAGATCTGATTCTGGCAGGCGCCGTTCTGCTCCTGGCTGGAATCCTTGCCCTGGCGCTTCGGCTGCCGAAAACGGAAAATGGAAATACCATGAAAGTCACGGTGGACGGCGAGGTCTACGGAACGTATTCACTCGCAGAAAATCAGACCGTGAAAATTCAGACGGGTCACGGAACGAATGTCCTGGTGATTGAAAACGGAAGTGCCCATATGGAAGAAGCTGACTGCCCGGACGGCTACTGCAAAAGACAGGGTACGATTTCCCGGGTAAATGAGACGATCGTGTGCCTGCCGCATAAGCTGGTTGCGGAGGTAGAAAGTGACGGATCCACAACGGACGACGACGACGATGCGCCGGATGTGATTGTAAAATAATACCAGCTTAGAAGAAAGGAATTGGAATTTATGAGAGACAGCCGCACTGCAAGCAGAAAAATTGCCTTATGCGCCATGTTGATGGCACTTGCCATGATTTTCAGTTACGTGGAGGTACTGATCCCGATCAACCTCGGCGTTCCCGGCATTAAACTTGGTATTGCCAATCTGGTTGTCGTTGTCGGTCTCTTTTTCCTTCCGGCCGGGGAAGTCCTGATGATTTCCGTTGCCCGCATTCTTCTGATGGGCTATCTGTTTGGAAATGGAATGTCCATTCTTTACAGTCTTGCCGGCGGACTCCTGAGTTTTCTTGTGATGTTCTTACTGAAACATATCAAAGGATTCAGTATCACCGGCGTAAGTATTGCAGGCGGCGTGACGCACAATGTCGCGCAGATCTGCGTGGCGGCTCTCGTTGTACAGAACCGCAAACTGTTCTATTATTTACCGGCACTTCTCGTAGCCGGTGTCATTACCGGAATGCTGATCGGAATCCTTTCTGACCGCATTCTTTCGGCAGTAAAACGCGAAGGACGGAAGAGTTCTTCTCGGTAGGTACTGCACATCTAGTACCATTTATCTGTGCGGCGACAAAAATCGTTCCGCAAATTTCAAAGAAACATACAAATTAATAATAAAAAATCTCAATAAACAGTATCTGTGCGCTTTCGAGAAAAAATACTCAGTTAAGAGTTAGACAAAGCGATCTAAAATTAGTAAAATGTTTTATAGTTAGTTAAAACGATTATTAATTAGTATAAGCTAATATAATAATAAATAACAGTTTTGCCCCTGTTTTTCCTGCAAAACTGTGGAAAAGGAAAAAGGAGGAAGTTATGATCAAAAGAAAAGAACTTCAGAAAAAATCATTAGCAGCCGTAATGGCAGCTTCCATGACCATGAGCCTGCTCCCGGGAACCGTACTGGCGGATTCCGCAAGCAGCGTGTTGGCAGATGGTACTTATGAGTCTACCGCTCATGTTACCAGAACAGCAGAAGACGATGAGGATGAGAATGCATGGGATGAATATGACGTTAATGTCAAAATCACAGTTGCAGACGGCAAATTTTCTGACATTGCAGTAACGCCTGGCTCTGGATACAATACAGAGAATGCCACATATTTCAAAAAAGCAGCTACAAACAGCAAAGGATTCAAAACGAAACTTCTTGGAAAAGATGCAACGATTGAAAACATTGAAGGATGGGATATTGTATCGGGTGCAACCAGAACTTCGAATGCAGTAAAAACCGCGGCTCTTGCAGCAACCCAAAAAGCAACCCCGACTCCAGAAGCAGTAGACACCACAGCACTTGAAAAAACAATCGCAGATGCCGAAGCATTAAAGGAAGCTGACTACACCGCAGACTCCTGGAAAGCTGTCCAGACTGCTCTTACCGCAGCAAAATCTGCTCTTTCTGCAAAAGAATCCCAGAGCGCTGTTGATACCGCGAAAGATGCGCTGAATACTGCAGTAAAAGGCCTTGTTAAAGCACCGACTCCGACGGCGACCCCGACAGCAACGCCAACCGCAACCCCAACGGCGACCCCGACCGAGACTCCAACTGAGCAGGTGGCTTACGTTCTGATGAACATTCCATATGATGAATTTTATGCTGCAGATGTAAACAACTCTGTTCCAGTGGATGTATTTTCTTCCGCAACGAAGAGCAAAACAAGAACAGCCACTCTTGCCGGTGGTTCTTATCATACCAATGCAGATGGAAGTGCAATCAATGGAATTACCTTCCCGGTTAAAGTAACAGGAGTGGATCTTTCCAAATTTAAGAAAGTAACAGATTCTGATTCTGTAAGTATTACAGTAACAAACCGTGGTCAGACATCTACACAGACATACACCGGAAAAGACGCCTTATTTGAAAACTCAGACTATGCATATTATGTATTAAGTGAAGCACCTTCTTACTACAAAGAAGCAACGGTAAATGCAGATGGCTCTCTTTCTTTTGGAAAAACAGTTGGAACTGCAATTGAACTGACCAATGTATCTCCGGAATTTATGACTGAATCAAGCTATGGAGATTATCAGCTGGATCTCGACGGACTGGAGAACACGATTGATGTTGGAACCGATCAGATCTATGGTGTTATTGTCAGCACGAAAGAAGGCAATGACTATGGTATGCGTCATGTGGAAAATATCTGGCGCGGAACAGAGCTGGCATGGTCAACTGGATTTACAACACAGGTACATGGATGCCCGACTTCTTCTGCACATTACAAGAGCATGATGGGACAGCATATCAATAAGGTTACTTATTATACCAGCAAAGGAATCTACACGATTCCAGTGAATGATATTTTTGTTCCAACAAAATTTGAGGCAAGTGTATCCGTAGAAGACGCTTCTCTTTCCGCTGGAAAGACAACGATGACCGTAACCGGACTTCCGGCTGATTATGATGCAGAATATTCCGTAGATGGTCTGGATGGATTTGCAGTAGACGGAAATACCATTTCTTATTCCGCAAATGCGAAAAAAGGAATGTATACTCTGACGATTCATGATAAAAAAGGTGTTTATGCAGATCTGACACAGAGCTTTACTCTGTATACAGATGCAATGCCGGCTGCTTACAACGAAAAAGGAAGTGCTCCGGCGCTTGTAAAAGCAGAGAATGCATCAGAAGATGACTTTGCTGATTATATCAAGAACATCACTTCGGTAAAAGTAAATGGAAAAGAATATGCAGCAACTGGAAAACGGAAAACAATTCTGATCAAAGAAGACGGTACGCTTGATCTGACAGCTGCCGCTTTTGCAGAAGGAAATAAATTTGAAATCGAAGTAACTGCAACAGGTTACAAGACGCTTTCCTTTACTTATGAGAAGAAAGAAACAACATATAAATATGTATATGCAGGTCTTACCTGGGCTGAGTATTGGGCAGCAGAAGGAGTTCAGGCGGCAGGAAGCGACGCTGGTTCGGATGAAACTGACAGTCGCGAAGAAAGTGATAAAGGCGCTTTTGATGTGGTAACCCGTGCGACCACAAACCATGGACTGCACAGAGGAAGCTTCCAGTGCGCGGCGACTATCTACATGAAAGATGGCACAACCTATGATGTGGCATATTATACCGCAGCAACCACGGCAGTTCTGACCAACGGCGAGACCGTAACTTACGATAAGAGCCAGATTGATCATTATGAAGTAAAAGGTCTGAAATATGTGCCTGTAAAAGTTTCGGAAGATGATTACGAAGATTTTTGCAAAAAGTATGTTGTGGTAGAAAACGGCGGAACACTTTCCGGTGGATTTTCTGAAAATAAATTGCAGAGCTATACAGGCCTGGTTGCAGATGTAACAGAAAACACAAACGGTCTGAAGATAGCAGTGAAAAATGCAGATGGAAGCTTCTCCTTCTCTGCAAGAACAACAGGAAGTGAATCTGGAATCAAAGATCAGGCGCTGAAGACAGCTCCGGATGCTGAGACCGTAGGACTGACCGTGAAAGAAGCCAATGGTTCTTATGGAGAATTCCTTCGCGTAGATTTAACGGGAGATTACGGCGATCTGGCTGCTAATCTGCAGACCGTAACCTGGACTTATTACGGTGATGATTCCACTTATACGAATGCAAAAGCAACGTATGGAACAAAATTCGCAGCAGATAACTGGATGCATAAAGTAATGGGAATCCAGCTTGGCCTTACCGATTCCCTGCGCTGCACTTTACCGGAGGGAACGGATGGAACCGGTTATTGGAAGATTACGATTCATGCACTT
>OHYD01000730.1_pt1 | contig 16390 bp, 16 predicted proteins | sample 1580191 | NCBI WGS metagenome assembly OHYD01 (sample SAMEA3882510, study PRJEB24775) | human gut metagenome | biome: human-associated habitat; feature: intestine environment; material: feces | place: Netherlands | collected 2009/2010 | reverse complement strand
CCCGCTCTGCGCCGCAAGCACCTTCTCTGTCCTTTCCTTTTCCTGCATTCCTCCGGCATCTGCAATCAGTGTGGTAAGCGCATCGATCTGCGCCGTAAGCTCTGCCACATCCTTTCCGTATGCCGGATCATCAAATCCTTTATAAAGTTCGTCTAACGACCATTCTGTTGTCATTATTCCCCTCCTGTAATGTTTTTGCTTCCCAGGACACCTTTCCTGTGAAGCGAAAAAAGTGTCCCACCGCTTGCATGCGGCAGAACACTTTTTATTATAGCATGAATTCTATTTCTGGTAAATCTGAATAAAATTTTTGACCACTTCCACAAGCTTTTCGTAGCTCATGGACGTCGTGTCCAGACAGAAATTATAATTTCTGGCGTCATTCCAGTCTCTTCCGGTATAATAGCGGTAATATTCCGCGCGGTACTTGTCGATTTTCTCAATCCGTCTCTCCGCTTCCTTCTCCGAGAGGCCGTTCTGGTTCATCACTCGTGCGACACAGTCCTTCTTCGGCGCGCAGAAATACAGTTTGATGACATCCGGATCATCCCGGAGCACATAATCCGCACAGCGGCCGATAATCACGCAGGATTCCTGCGCTGCCAGCTCTTTGATGACCTTCGCCTGATAATTGAACAGGTTATCATCTGATACAAAATCTCTGTCTTCAGGAGTAAGAAGCTCTCCGTCATACGGACGGTTCAGAATCTTAAACCATGGAGCTTTCTTGATCTTTTCATCTGACATCCCGAATAAGCCTTCATTAATTCCGCTTTCCTCTGAAGCCATCTTAAGGATCTCCCTGCTATAACAGTTGATTCCCAGCTCCTTTGCAAGCATTGCACCTATCGTCTTTCCACCACTACCATACTGCCTGGCGATCGTAATTACAATATTCTCACCCATGAGATATCCCTCCTATTCACCTAAGTATGCCTTTTTAACGGCTTCATCCTCCAACAGATCTTTCGCCTTGCCGGACATCGTGATCGTTCCTGTCTCAAGCACATAAGCCCTGTCTGAAATAGAAAGTGCTTTCTTCGCATTCTGCTCTACCAGAAGAACCGTTGTTCCACTCTCACTTACCGCACGGATAATATCAAAGATTTCATTTACAAAGATCGGTGAAAGTCCCATGGACGGTTCATCCATCAGGATGATCTTCGGCTTTGACATCAATGCACGCCCCATTGCAAGCATCTGCTGTTCTCCACCACTCAGAGTTCCTGCCATCTGGTTTTTCCGTTCTTCCAGACGCGGGAATCTTTTGTATACATTTGCAAGACTTTCTTCAATCTCTTTCTTATCTTTCCTTGTATATGCTCCCATTTTCAGGTTCTCATATACACTTAACTCCGCGAAAACACGTCTTCCTTCAGGGACATGTGCCATTCCCATGGATACGATCTTATGAGCAGGTACTTTCGTGATATCTTTTCCTTCAAATAAAACCGATCCTGACTTTGGTGCAAGCAGTCCTGTGATCGTATGCAGAGTTGTCGTCTTTCCTGCACCATTTGCTCCGATCAGAGCAATAACTTCCCCCTGATTTACGTCGAAGGAGATGCCTTTGATCGCATGGATCATTCCATAATATACCTGTAAGTCTCTGACTTCAAGCATTGCCATAGCTTTTTCCTCCTTACTCTCCAAGATATGCCGTAATGACTTTCGGGTCATTGAGTACATCACTCGTCTTTCCCTGTGCAAGAACTTCACCGAAATTAAGAACTGTCAGTTCCTCGCAGATTCCGCTTACAAGTTTCATATCATGCTCGATCAGCAGAATCGTCATATGAAATTCGTCTCTGACGAAACGGATCATATCCATCAGTTCTCCGGTCTCATTCGGGTTCATACCTGCTGCCGGCTCATCCAAAAGCAACAGCTTCGGGTCTGTAGCGAGGGCTCTTGCGATCTCAAGCTTTCTCTGCTGTCCATACGGAAGATTGGCAGCCTGATGATCTGCATATTTTTCAAGATCAAATACTTTCAACAGTTCCATAGCTCTGTCGTCCATCTCTTTTTCCACCTTCCTGTAACTCGGAAGACGTAAGATTCCACTCAGAGTCGAATACGGATGATGATTATGCAGTCCTGCTTTTACATTGTCCAGGACACTCAGTTGCTTGAAAAGACGGATATTCTGAAACGTTCTCGCAATCCCTGCTTTACTGATCTCAATATTCCGTTCACCGGTAATATCTTTTCCGTCAAGTATCACCTTTCCTGCATCCGGCTTATAAACTCCGGTCAGAAGGTTAAATACGGTCGTCTTTCCTGCACCATTTGGTCCGATCAGACCATAAAGCTGTTCTTTCTGAATCGTAAGATCAAATTCATTTACAGCACGGAGACCACCGAAAGAGATTCCCAGATTCTTTACATCCAACAAGATACTCATTCTTATTCAACCTCCTTTGCTTTTTTTCCGAAACTAAAATGCTTCTTTCTCCAGTCATTGAGTTTTTCTCTCCACTCAATCGCTTTTGGAGACCAGTTAAAGAGCATCATGACGATCAGCACGATCGCATAGATCAGCATACGGTAGTCCTTCATTCCACGGAGAAGCTCCGGCAGAAGCGTCAGGATCACTGCCGCAATGATTGAGCCGCGGATATTTCCGATTCCGCCAAGTACTACAAATACCAGGATTGTAATGGACATATTGTATCCAAAGTTGTTCGTATTCGCTGTCAGCGTAGATAAATTATGTGCATACAGGACACCTGCTGCCCCTGCCATTGCCGCAGAGATGGTAAATGCCATCAGCTTATATTTCGTAATGTTGATTCCGATTGATTCTGCCGCAATACGGTTATCACGAATCGCCATGATCGCACGTCCATCTCTTGAATTGATCAGGTTCTGCACGATAAACAATGTCAGCAGGATCAGGATAAAGCCGATCACAAATGTAGAGTTCTTCGGTGTTCCCGTAATTCCCTGTGGTCCGTTCAGGATCACCGTTCCATCAGCATCCATGTTCAATGCCATGATATCCTTTGTCGTCACATGGAAACCCTTGGAATCTTTTCCGATATAAAGTACATTCACCATATTTTTGATAATCTCACCAAATGCCAGCGTTACAATGGCAAGGTAATCACCTTTCAGTCTCAGTACCGGGATTCCGATCAGCATACCGAAAATCGCTGCTGTCACGATTCCGATCAGAAGTGCCAGGAAAAACCGCAGACCATCTGAAGCGATCACATCTCTTGTACATTTTGAAAAGAAGGCACTTGTAAATGCACCAACGCACATAAAACCTGCATGACCAAGACTCAGCTCTCCCAGGATACCAACAACCAGGTTCAGTGAAACTGCAAGAATAATATAGGTGCATAACGGTACCATCAGCCCCTGAAGAAGGCTCGAAATACTTCCTGCACTGATCAATATCTGCATGATCACAAATGCAAGGATCACCATAGCGTACGTGATCAGGTTATTTTTTGTCGTCTTATTCATCTTTTTTAACATCCCATCCACCTACACTTTCTCCTGAATCTGCTTACCTAAAAGTCCGGTAGGTTTCACCAGCAGCACAACGATCAGTACTGCAAACACGATTGCATCTGCCATCTGGGAAGAAATATATGCCTTACTGAAAATTTCGATCAGTCCCAGCAGGATTCCTCCGATAAACGCTCCCGGGATCGATCCGATTCCACCAAATACTGCTGCAACAAACGCTTTGATTCCCGGCATTGCTCCTGTATACGGTGTGAGACTCGGATACGTGGAACAAAGAAGAACCCCGGCAACTGCCGCCAGTCCTGAACCGATTGCAAATGTAAGGGCGATCGTTCCGTTTACATTGATTCCCATTAACTGTGCCGCACCTCTGTCCTCTGATACAGCACGCATCGCCTGTCCCGGCTTTGTCTTCTGCACAAATGCCATCAGCACAACCATAATCACCACGCACACGACGATCGTGACGATCGTCTCTCCTGAAATCTTCAGTTCTCCTCCTGCAACAGAAATGCCTTTCCATTTGATCACTGAAGGAAATGTCTTCGCATTCGCTCCAAAGATCAGAAGTGCCACATTCTGTAACAGATAGCTGACACCGATCGCTGTGATCAGTACTGCCAGGGAAGAGGATGCGTTCCTCAATGGTTTATAAGCAATCCGCTCCATCACAACTCCCAGGACTGTACACGCAACAATCGAGATCACTACTGCAGCCGGAACCGGCATCCCTGCCTGATTCATGCTGACGAGAGCAACATATGCACCGATCATGATCACATCACCATGAGCAAAATTCAGCATCTTGGCAATTCCATATACCATCGTATAACCAAGAGCAATGAGTGCATAAACGCTGCCCAGACTAAGTCCGTTTACCAAATACGATATAAAACTCATATTCCTTTTCCTCTCATCCTATTTTATTGTAGTTTGCTTTTTTCATTATATCACATCACAAAATCAGCCGCAAGAAAAATAGAATGCACTCTGTCTTTGCTTTCATTTTTCCTGCGGCCTTCTTTGGCTTTTGACCCCGACATCTATTTATCTTCCTGTATAAAGATGAAATAATTCCGGATCTGTCACTTTTTCAATCTGGTCATACACCGGAGTACTCGCCTCTTTCATCTGCTCTCTTGTCTCTTCATCAGGCGTTATAATCTTGGTTCCGCTCTCCTCGATCTCACGGATCTTCTCACTGATTCTCTCATCTGACTTCTCTCTTGCATATTCCTTGGCAATCTCTTCTGCCTCACGCAGGATCTTCTGATCCTCTTCTGAAAGCTTTTTATAAAAATCTTCACTCACGATCAATGAAATCAGATGCGGTACATGATTCGTTTCAATAATGTAATCCTGCTGCTCATACAACCGGTTTGAAACGATCACTTCGTATGGATTTTCCTGTGCATCAATCGTATGCTGCTGCAATCCGATATACACCTCACTGAAGCTCATGGGAGTCGGATTTGCTTTCAGCTTTTTCCAGAAGCTCAACTGGTACGGATCTTCCATTGTACGGATCTTCTGTCCTTTAAAATCTGAAAAACTGCTGACCTCCTTATTGCTGGACATGACGCGGAATCCCTGATCTGCATATCCCAGCAGTTCATATCCCGCATCCCGGTATGACTCCTGCATCCGGCTTAGAAACTCCGGCTGATCTACCTTATCCCTCAGCTCTTCAATATCATCAAACACACACGGTGCATCAAAGATTGCTGTATCATCAATAAAATTAACCTGTGGTGCTGTATTCTGTACTACAAATGGGATATCTCCGTCATAGCAGCTCTCCAGCAGTTCTCTGTCCCCGCCAAGTACACTGTTCGGATATACTGTGATCTTGATCCTTCCGTCACTGAGTCTGTCCGCTTCTTCTGCGAATTTTTCCGCATAGATCTGCGTCACTGTATCCTCAGGGCTGGCTGTTCCGAGTGGATATGCATACCGCTGTTCTGTACTTTCTTTTCCGGCACACCCCGTAAGCAGCCCCAGGAAGGCAACGCTCACCATCACGCCTGTCAGTCTTCTATATTTCATATCTGTATCTGTCTCCTTCCATGTCATTTCCTGTAACAGCATTTCTACAATAACGCAAGACTTACTGCCGGCACAAAGGTAACGATCAGCAATGCAGCAAAGAAATAGAGGATCATCGGCATCGCTTTCTTTGCGATCTCCATCACCGGTACATCTGTCAGTGAACTTGCCACAAATAAATTCACTCCGATCGGCGGTGTTACAAATCCGATTGCCAGATTGACAACCATGACAATACCAAAGTGGATCGGATGGATCCCCACTGCCTCAACGATCGGAAGCAGGATCGGTGTCAGGATCAGGATTGCCGGAGTTGTATCCATCACCATTCCAACGATCAGTAAAAATACGTTGAGTACAAGAAGTAAGACAATCTTATTCGTAAAATGTGCAAGGATCCATGCACTGATTTCCTGCGGCACCTGCATCAGTGTCAGTACTCTTGAAAATGCAATGGATGCAGCAAGAATAAAAAGGATCGGTGCATACGTCCTGATTGCTTCTACCATAATGGTCCAGATATCTCTGATCTTAATACTTTTATAGACAAATAAACTGATGATCAGTGCGTAAAAAACCGAAATAACTGCTGCCTCTGTCGGAGATGCCACACCGGTATAAATACATCCAAGAATGATCACCGGACTGAGCAGTGCAAAAGCACTGTCCTTTAACACCCTTAAAAGCCCCTTATCATGCAGCTTTCCGACCATTGCCAGCTTCTTTTCCTGATCTTCCCCATGCTTTTTACAATAGTAGATCGCGTACACCATCAGAAGACCGCCGATCATTACCCCCGGAATGATCCCTGCAATGAAGAGGTCACTGACTGATGCACCGGATGCCATTCCATACATGATAAACGGAATACTTGGCGGAATAATAACACCCAGGCCGCCTGCAACCGCCACAAGAGCTGTCGAAAACTTCTTATCATATCCCATCTCCATAAGGATCGGGATCGTCATACTTCCTACTGCGGCTACCGTAGCCGGTGCTGATCCCGAAATCGCTCCGTAAAACAGACAGGTCACAACCACTGCACATGGCATCCCGGCGGTTCTCTTTCCCATAAAATAAGCAAATACATCAAATAATTTTCTTGAAATCCCACCCCGTGCCATGATAATTCCTGAAAGTACGAACATCGGAACTGCAAGCAAAGGGAAACTGTCGATTCCTCCAAGCATAGAACGGATGACATAAGTTCCGCTTGCTGTAAAGGACGGATCTACCGCTCCCGGAAGTACCGATGCAATCCCGAGAGATATGGATACCGGAATCGCAAGGATCAGACAGATCACAAAAATCAAAAATACAACCACTGCCGGCATATCATTCTCCTCCCTTCCTGAATACTCTCTTCCACTCAACGATCCATCTTTGGAATACCCGGATCGCTGACAGGATAAACCCCACCAACGGTGCTGCCTGCACATAGTACATCGGGATTCCCATTGCCGGGCTTGTCTGTCCATTTGCGATTGCAGACAACAGATATTTCCATGCAAACGGGATCAGATAAAGAAATAAGATCAGTTCAAATGTATGATTCACTCCTTTGAAAATGGCTTTTCCCCTCTTTGGGAACATCGCCACAAACTGCTCGATCTTGATAGAAATACATTTTTTCGTACAATAACTCACACTCAGGAATCCTGCCCAGATAAATATATACCGGGTCAGTTCTTCCGACCAGGAAAGTGAAGCTCCGAATATATATCTTGCAATGACCTGTATTCCCATGATCACTGCCATGGCTGCAAGTGCAATGACCAGTAATACTTCTTCCAGGTTCTCATCTAACCATTGTAATGCTTTTTTCATCTCATCACCTTTTCCTTAATTTTCATCATATCTTTTTCGTTAAAAAAAGACTATATCAAAAAATATATCATTTTTTATTTTTTCTGTCCATCCTCTCAATTTCTTCTGCCACCATAACTAAAAAGGATTCCCCGGATCTTTTTGTCGTATACTTCACACAAAAAAACTGATACCTCAGACTCCATCGATAACTCCCCCGAATTGATCCAAACTATCAGTTTTCTTTTTATTTTTCTAAATTCACTTATAAAGATGTCGGGGTCAAAAGCCCCCAACTTTGATGCCTACGGATTGCTCTCCGTGCTACGCACTCCCACAACCCTGGCATCTTATAAATCCATTAATAGATGATCATAGCTACAATTACTGCTGCCAGTGAACCGATCATTGGAGCAAGTACGGATGTCATAAATACATACCAGTAACTTTCTGCCAGTGACAGTTTCATCCAGCGGAGCTGTGCAACCATTCCACCTGCATTTGGCAGTGTATTCATACCGGTTGCACATGCCGGTGCCAGTCTGTGAAGTGCTCCTGCACTTGCACCCTTTGCAAGCAGACCGTCTGACAAATGTTCAAAGAACATGGCGATGGAAGAGGTTCCGCTTCCAAGGATACCGGCAAGGATATTCAGTCCGAAGAACTCTGTCAGATACGGGTTCATCTTCAGACCCATTACAAAGTTGATAATGGACTGGAATCCCGGACAGGACTGAAGTACGCCTGAAAATCCAAGAATCGCTGCTGCCATTACAGTTGCTCCGATTCCATTATTTACACCCTTTTCAAGAATCTTTGCCACACTTCCGACCTGTTTATGACAGAACAGAACAATCACAACAGAACCAACAAACATACTCAGTACAACGATTGCATTTGTATTCATTTCAGTCAGGTTAGAAAGAGCAAGTACCAGTACTACAACCAGGATAAACGGGATCAGTGCTACCCAGAAAGACGGAAGATCATCTCTTGTCGGCTGGATCTTAACCGGCTGGGATTCATCGATTGCTGTTCCCTCTTTGATCGCTGCTTTTTTTGCTGCATGAACCATGTAAAAATATCCCACTGCAAAAGATACCACGAAAGCGACCCATCCAAGGATCGGTGCTGATCCCATGGAAGTTCCGAGATACTGTGCCGGCATGATGTTTGTAATATTGATGGCATACGGGATCATTGCTGAGCAGGTTGCTCCGATAAAGATGATTCCCGGAATCATACGGTATGGGTATCCTGCCTGCTTCATCATGATCGTTGCGATCGGTGCCAGTACGAAAAGTACTACAAATCCTGATACTCCCACATATACGAATACCGTTGTGATCAGTGCGATAGACAGGATAACTCGTTTTGCACCCATTTTTTCTGTAACTACATTTGCAATGGATTCAGCACAACCTGATGCTGCCATCAGTTCCCCAAACACTGCTCCGATTACAAGTACAAATACATTGTTCTGAATAAATCCTACATACCCCTCTGCATAAGAACTCAGTGATGTCCACCAGTCCATCCAGCTTGTCAGGATAATGATAAATGAAACCAGAATCGTAGATGTAAATACATCAAGTCCCTTCCAGATTGCTACTACAAAGATGATTGCTGCCAGCAATAATCCGATGACTGATATTGTTGTTGCCATAATTATTTGTCCTCATTCTCACCCACGATCCGAATCTTGCCAAGCGGCTTCCGGTATGGGTTCTTTCCTTCGTAAAAATGTTTATCAAGAAAGTCGATACACTTCTCAATATTCTGATCTGCCTTGATTACCTGAGAACCATGCGGTTCATTTTCAAAGAGATCCAGCTCCACGCGGTCTTCTCCGCAGACAGCTTTTACCTTTTCTGCCATGTAGACAGACTGATGATAGTCGATGACCAGGTCATTTGTTCCATGCTGAATCAGCATTGGCGGACAACTTTCCTTTACATGACTGATCGGGCTTACCTTACTTGTACGTTCCGGATAATACAGTGGATTATATCCCAGCAGCATCGTAAACATTGAGTCATTTGATTCTCCGTCACCCGGCATCATTCCCTTGCCTGCACCGGTCTGCTTACGCACTTCATAAATGTCTGTTCCGAACTGCTCTGCAGAACAAAGCTCACTGATCGTATACCATGCAATGGCACAGTCGATCTTTGAAGATGCTTTTACTCCGACATTCAGATCATCCATGTCTTCCTCGTCTGCTGTCACTGCCAGAAGCTGCGTCACTGTACCGCCTGCTGAATTTCCCCATACTGCAAACCGATCCGGGTCTAAATTCAGTTTCTCTGCATTGGCACGCAGATAGCGGATTGCTGCTTTTCCGTCGATTAGCTGTGCCGGCCATTTTGCTTCGTGGTAGAGTCTGTACTCTACTGTTGCAACTGCGTATCCCTGTGTCACAGGCAGACACATTGACTTAATGTAATGTGTCCTCTTGTGTCCCGCCGCAAAAGCTCCACCATGGAATACGATCACCAGCGGATATGGGCCTTCTCCGTCTTCCGGATAAAAAACATCCAGAATCTGGTTCGGTGACTCATCTGCATAGACAAGATCCAGTTCGGTCTTTGCAAACTGCGTGATATCCATCTCCGGCTCTGTCTTCAGAAATGTCTCTCTGTTGTTCATCCCTGTCATTTTCTCTCCTCCCAGTAATAATTCGAATGCTGTTTTATAAATCCTGATCCTTACAGACTCTTATGAAGCAGGCCAAGAACTGTTGTCAAATCTTCAATTCCCATCTGTCCCGGAGCGGATACTTTTCCAACTGCTCCAAATGTCAGTGCTGAACCGAATACTTCACCGCAAAGACGACTGATCACACCGGTTCCTGACATGGACATTGTAATGATCGGACGGTCTGCATATTCTGATGCCATTTCCTCTGTAGCAGAAAGAAGTGTCAGAACATCTTTCTTATTCTGAGGCATTACAGCGATCTTTGGAATATCTGCTCCTAATTCCTGCATTTTTCTTAAACGGGATACGATTTCGTCCTTTGCAGGAGTCTTATGGAAATCGTGATTAGAAGCAATGACTTTTACACCATTTGCATGTGCTGTCTCAACAACTGCTTTCACCGCATCATCTCCTGTAAACGCTTCTACGTCTACAAGGTCAACCAGTCCTGTTTTTGCCGCATTCTGATTCAGTTCTACATAAGTTTCTGTCTCAATGGATTTCTCTCCGCCTTCTTTGGATGTACGGAATGTGAACAGGATCGGAGTCTCACCAAGTACCTCACGAAGAGCTTTCATTGTCTCTTCTGTCTTTGCAAAATCGAAAATATCTTCATACCAGTCTACACGCCACTCAACAACATCGGCCTTTGTAGATTTGATAGTTTCTGCTGCTGCAAGGATTTCTTCTCTTGTTACCCCAACGATCGGTACACAGATTTTCGGGATTCCTGCACCAATTTCAATATTTCTTACTTTTACAGTATTCATAATACTATTCCTTTCTATGACTTCTTTGGAGGGGAACCCGCACCGGTCGTTCTGCTCCGGTACAGGTTTCATTTTTACAATTTTCTTATTTATGCTTCCTCTGCATTTTTCAGAAGTACACCATATCTTACATTTACAAAAAGTCCCAGTGCCACGCCTACTGCTGTAAGAACAATGTTCATTACCATAACCTGGGATGGCTGCATCTTTGCTGCTGCTGTAAGGATCGTGTAGTTACAAAGTGAGGATGCGATCATAATCAGAGCTGTGATCGTTCCCTTGATCTTCGGGAAAAGCATATTGCATACAGAAGTTGCGATCTGAAGCAGTCCGCCTGCTCCTGCCCATCCGATGATAAATGCTCCTGCGATCATCAGCGGCTTGCTCTGTCCTACCAGTACAACGATCAGTGTTGCCAGGCAGATCACCGGATATGCCACGATAAAACGTACATCTTTGATCTTTCTTGTCAGCAGTGCTGTCACAACCAGTGCGATCAGTGTTCCTGCTGAATAATATGTCTGCATGATGGACGGATCAGCCCAGCCTACATTCTCTTTTGCAAAGTTCTGTGCACAGTTAAGCCATAACTGGAATGTTCCCGTGCAGGTAAATCCGATCAGGATCATAGCTACAGACTCGATAGAGAAATGAGTATGTTTTAAGCTGTCGATCAGACCTTCCTTCTTTCCTGCTGCTTTCTGATCTGCATCAGGAAGTGGGAAAAGCATAACCAGTACAAGCAGTACTACATAAATAACACCGCAGATATAAAACAGCATATTATAGGAAACCAGTCCTGTAGCTGTTGTAGCAACAGTTGCTCCCAATACAAACGGAAGGATCATCTGTGCGATGGCAATGAAAAATTTAATTCCCATTGTAGCAACACCCGGTGCTTTGTAGATGATCTCTGCAACTGCCGGATAAATTCCTGTATCCAGGAAGGAGTTTGCAATACCTCCGATGATCGCACATACATAAGCGATCGTATATCCACCATTTGTTCCTGCATTAAATGCAAGTGCAAGACCGATCAGGTAGATTGCATAAGAACCACTTCCGATTGCAGTAGAAATGCGGCGTCCCAGTTTGTCAGATAACGGACCTGCAAACGGCAGGGCGATCAGACGTCCGAGTCCTAATGCCGCTGAGATTGCAGTGATCGCCATTGCCTCTACACCCCAGGATGCGGCAAGAGCTTCTTTTATAACAGCCTGTCCCAGAATGGAACAGCCAATACCATGGATAAAATAATTTAAATACAAAATCAATGCACTTGGCATATATTTCTTATTCATAATGATGATTCCCTCTCAATTCTCTTTCTGATCCTTAGTCATCATATCTGATGTTCAGGACTTCCTTCATGTGGTCGATCGGCATCTCTTTTCCTGTCCAGAGCTTGAATGCAGCAGCTCCCTGGAACAGCATCATTCCAAGTCCGTTCATTGTCTTGCATCCAGCTTCTTTTGCCATCTTACGCATCTTTGTCTCAAGTGGAGAATATGGTACATCAACAACGATCAGTTCCGGACGGAAGAATGACTTGTCAGGAACAACTGACAGATCCTCTAACGGCTTCATTCCAACACCTGTTCCGTTTACAAACAGGTAAGAAGAATCCATCTCTTCTTTTAATTTCTCTTTATCATCTAAATCATATAATGTAGCTTTGCACTCTGTCTTTTCATTGATCTTCTTTACAGTCTCTACTGCATTATCCCAGAACTTATCATGGATATTGAAGATGGAGATTTCTTTTACTCCGTCAAGTGCTGCCTGGATTTCGATTGCTGTTGCAGCTCCGCCTGCTCCGCAGATCGTCATTTTCTTTCCGATCACATCAATATCATTATCCTTTAATGCCTGCATAAATCCGATTCCGTCTGTGATATGTCCGATCAGTTTTCCGTTATCATTTACGATTGTATTAACTGCTCCACACATCTCTGCTGCCGGTGACAGTTCGTCCAGATACTGTCCAACTACTGTCTTATTTGGCATAGAAACGTTAGATCCTACCATCTTTAAAGCACGAAGTCCTTTGATCGCATCTTCCAGTGTGCTGTTGTCAACTTCAAATGCAAGGTAAGCATAATCAAGACCAAGTGTTGCAAATGCTTCATTATGCATTGCCGGTGAACTTGAATGTCTGATCGGGTAAGCCATAAGTCCGATTAATTCTGTGTGTCCTGTGATTCTCTCTGCCATGATTTTTCTCTCCTTTTAAATCTGATAGCCCTCTGCCATCTTTTAATATTAATATGAATGATAATTTTTTCACCGCTTCCTGCGGTATGTAGTTTGTTAATTATCAAACAACCTCTCTGCCTCCTATTATACGAGCATTTTTCCAATACTTCTAATATATCTTTTTTTTATTTTTAATAGCTTTTTGCTATCAGTTATAGTATACTTCTACTAACAGACCACTACTGTATGAAAAGAAAGGAGACTCCCTATGACACTCAATCAGATTCTCTATTTTCAGACCGTTGCCCGCCACCAGCACTTCCGCCTGGCTGCAGCCGAGCTGTCTATTTCACAGCCCAGCTTAAGCCGTTCCATCGCAGTACTGGAAGAGGAGCTTGGTATCATCCTCTTTGAACGAAAGGGGCGTACCGTCACCCTTACCAAATATGGGAAACTTTTTTTAGAGCATGCCGACCGGATTCTTGATGAAGTCCGGCTTGCCCAGAAGCATATGAAGAAACTGTCCGGGAATGCCGGTCATGTGGATATCGGTTATGTCTTTCCGCTTGCCGCACACTATATTCCCCATACAGTACGCAGATTTCTCAGTACACAGAAAAATAAAGACGTAACCTTTAATTTCCATCAGAGCCATACCGGAGAGATGATCCGTGGATTAAAAAATGAAAAGTATGATGTCATTTTCGGATCTTATGTAGAAGATGAACCAGACATCCAGTTCGTCCCTATCCTGAACCAGGAAATGATCATCATCACCCCTGTTGGCCACCCGCTTTCAAAAAAAGAGCAGGTTTCCATCCATGATCTGGAACATTACCCGCTCATCGGTTATGATCGTACTTCCGGTCTTGGACGCTTTACCAGCCGGACTTATACTTCCTATACACTCCATCCGAATATCATCTGTGAATCCCCGGATGAAAACGCCATTGCCTCTCTTGTTGCAGAAGATTTTGGGATTGCCCTTGTTGCGGATGTTGCGATCCTGGATCACTTCAAATTAGAAAAGCTGCATTTAAGTGATGTCACACTCCATCATACTGTATATCTCGCCTACCTGCGGGGGCATTATCAGATCCCTGCTGTCCGCAATTTTATTTCCTTTATAAAAAAAGAAGGAACTTCTCTGTGAGGTTCCTTCCCTTCTTCCAACGATCTATTCTCTGATATTTTTCCAGGATGCCCTGGGATTTTCTTACATTCCCCGCCTTTTTACATACTCTGCAAACTTTTGTACCAGCGGTGGATGGTACTTTTCCTTCCCCTGTGCCATATAAATATAGCGTTGCTGATCCTGGTTACGCAAAGGAACAACATCCACGTCCAACTGGGATAAGATGGGGATCTCCGGCATAATGGCAATCCCGAAATTCTCTGCCACAAGTCCTGCCATAGAACCGTCTTCTTCAATTTCATAAGCAATCTTGGGATTCAGCTTTGCCTGCTCAAACATCCGGTCCACCACTGGTCTCAATCCGCTGTTCGGTGTATAAAAAATCTGTGGATATGTGGCAGCCTGCTCCAGATCTACAGCTCTTTCATAAGAAAGAGGATGCCCCTTTGGTACAACAACCACTAATTTTTCTCTCCCCACCGGAGTAAAACCAATCTCCCCTTCCCGCTCTGCCATGGAACAGAAACCAATATCAAACCGGTCTTCTTTTAATCCCTGGATGATCTCTGAAGTATTTCCTACTGTAAACCGGAATTTTACTTTCAGCTCCTCATGAGTTCGCAGGAAATCTCCTACCAGCCTCGGTACAAATCCACTGCCAAGGGTATAAATATAAGCCAGCTCCACCACACCTTCTGTCTGTCCGGTCATGCTCTGTACTTTTTTCACCCCGGTATCCAGCGAATGGATTGCCTCATCTACATATTCTTTAAAGATCTTCCCATACTTTGTCAGAACCACACCACGTCCCTGCTTTTCAAATAGCTTTGTTCCGATCTCTTTCTCAAGAGAACTGACCGCATGACTCAGACTCGGCTGTGAAATAGACAGTTCTTCTGCTGCCTTTGTATAATGTTCTACTTCTGCAAGTTTGGCAAAATAATGCAACTGATTCAGATTCATTTCCGTATTTCCTCCGTCTTCCTGATTTTCCCTCTTTGTATAAAATATCACAATTCATAGATAATATCTATTAATTTTGCCGAAAATATGTATTTGTTTTATATTTTATTTTTTTCTATAATACAGGTTGTAAAACAGATTGTTAAGCAAATGTCAAGCAACCTCTCATGGCAGTTTACAATCAACATTTATAACAAGATTTATTCATTCACTATTTTAATTCAGGAGATTACTAATTATGAAAAAAGAGTATCAGCATATCTTTGAACCTTTTACAGTTCGCCGTATGACAATGAAGAACCGTATCATGATGACTCCAATGGGAACGAACTACGGAGAATCCAGTGGAGAAATGAGTTTCCTCCATATTAATTATTATGAACAGAGAGCCAAAGGCGGTGTAGGACTTATTATGGTAGAAAATGCCAGCGTCGATTCTCCGGAAGGTTCTAACGGAACCACTCAGCTCCGTATCGACCACGATAATTACCTGCCTCGTCTTTTCAAACTGACAGAGACGGTTCACAAGCATGGTGCATGTATCGGTATCCAGATCAATCACGCAGGAGCTTCCGCACAGTCTGCAAGAACAAATATGCAGCCGGTATCCGCTTCTGATATTCCGTCCAAAGCCGGTGGAGAGATTCCTCGTCCACTTTCTAAAGATGAGATCATGCGAATCGTAAAGAAATATGGGGAAGCAGCAAAGCGGGCTCAGATCGCCGGATTTGATACTGTAGAGATCCACGGAGGACATTCTTATCTGTTAAGCCAGTTCCTCTCACCGATCACAAATAAGAGAACAGACGAATTTGGCGGTTCTCTTGAAAACCGTGCAAGATTCGCACGCCTGGTCATTGAAGAAGTAAGAAGACAGGTCGGACCATTCTTCCCAATCTTCCTCCGTATCAGTGCTGACGAATTTATGGAAGGTGGAAATACACTGGAAGATTCTTTGGAATATCTGAAATATCTTGAAAAAGAAGTAGACGTAATCGATGTATCCTGTGGCCTGAACGGTTCAATTCAGTATCAGATCGATGCCAACCACTTCCCGGATGGATGGCGTTCTTACATGGCAAAGGCTGTAAAAGAGCGTTTCGGAAAACCATGTGTAACAATGGGAAATATTCGTGACCCACATGTTGCTGAAGATATTCTTGCAAGAGGTGATGCTGATCTGATCGGTATGGGACGTGGACTGATCGCTGATCCTGACTGGGTAAATAAAGTAGAATTTGGGGATGTTTGTGATATCCGTAAATGTATTTCCTGTAATATCGGATGTGCCGGA